>MTLD01001233.1_pt6 | contig 22609 bp, 19 predicted proteins | sample 1982471 | NCBI WGS metagenome assembly MTLD01 (sample SAMN05712604, study PRJNA340218) | biofilm metagenome | isolation source: sample SPM anode biofilm adapted to -50 mV | place: USA | collected 2012-02-03 | reverse complement strand
GCATTCGCCTGCCGTGCCGACAATGCTCCCTTTGGCGTTTGCCCAAACTGGGGATTTATATACGGTAGCTCCTCCCGCAGGAGCGCCATTGCTGTGGCAGTACACATTGGAGCAGGTCCCTGGAGAAGCGGTGTTGTACATGGGAACTGCACCGCCGATAGCGGCGATTGTGCCATTGGTCGATATAAAAACCTGCTGAAAGTTCCCAGTGGCGTGTTTGTTGCCGGCGTGGCATTCAAAACAGCTGAAGGCGTAAGGTGCGCTTCCGGCGTGAGCAATATGTCCGGTCTTGGATTCATCCTTGAAGGCCGGAGAGGCAGCATAGTCGTAGCTGGGGGTTTTGGCATAACCCAGTGGACCACCCGGTGTGTTCTGCTGTGGCGGGAAACCATGACAAGCGGTGCAGTCCGCGGCAAAGGATCCTGTGGCGGTATTATGGGTATGACACGACCGGCAGACGATCGGATCGGTGCTGGCATGTTCACTGGGGAAGCTGCCGCCGGGAGGCGGTACAAAATGGCAACCTTGGCAAACGCCATAAGCTCCGGCAAAATTGCTGCGACTGCCGGTATACTGATTAAAAACCGTCCTGCGGTAAGAGTTCAGCTTTACCCCTGCGGAATAATTCATGTAGCGGCGCACAAGCCAGACGTTGGGGGCCGTTCCATCGCCTGGATCAACGTGGCCGGCGTGGCAGTCGGCACATTGGATATTCTGCCCATTGCGGTTGTGGGCCATTTTTCCGGCATGGCAGTTGGTGCAGATATTTACGGCATTGGCTGTTCCGCCCCGCAGGTCGGTTCGCAGCAGGTAACCCTGGGACGACGACAGCAGACCCTGGGCGGAAGATTCGGGTCCGTCAATTGTCCTTGAGTTTGAATCGGTGAAGTGGACACCGTGGCAGGTGGTACAAAGGATCTTGCCGTTCGGCAGCCGCATGGCTGAGGTCGGGTTGGCAGGATTGGAATTGACCGGTATGCGCTGGTATTCGGACGGCTTTAGCTTCACCTTGGAAGTGGCTCCGGTGTAGTTGAAGTTGACCGGATGGGTGCCGGACAGGGCGCTTCTCTGATTGCGCAAGCGGTGACAGTCGAAGCAAAGCTGGTCGCTGTCGTTGGGAAACCGGAAGAGATCAGGGCTGGTTGCGCTTGCGGCATGGTTGCCATGGCAGCTGGCGCAGCTTATCACGCCCAGACTGGTCGCCCGGAGAACCTGCATGGCGGGATTGACCGGTGTGACCGCTCCGGCCATCGGCACGTTCACCGGCGCCGCCCAGTTATGGGAAGTCTGCTTCATTCCCGATTGATACAGTCCCAAATCCGTCGAGTTGAAGGGATTTGCAATATCCTGTGGAAGAAACCCTTTGGTCATAAGAGATGGATTGTGACAGGTTAGACACAGATTATTAACTCCGGTAATTCCCGCCATGTAATCATTGGCATCGTAATGGCATCCCGTACAACCGAGAGCGATCACGTGCGGCGAATCTACCGCCAATACTGACGATGCCATCAGCAACACAAACAATACTGAGAAGAATAGTTTTTTCATGATTAGCTCCTGAAAGGTTTATCTGAATCACATGCAAAAACATCGCAATAGAAAGACCCTGCACCTGTCTTCCCGGAACTCACAATCAAGGGTTGTAGCTGACGCCAATCGCGTGTTTGGAAATACCGCCGGATGAGTTGATTGCCGTGATGGTAACTATATTGTCCCCGGGCAACAGTCCGCTCACATTGCACTTCCAGTTGGTTGACGAGGTATAGACAACCGGTGCGGCAACCGCTGTGTTGTTCGTGGCAACGGTTACCTTGGCGGATGAATCGACTGCACCGTTGATGGTAATATTTGCCGAACCGGTATTGGCCGGTACCGGGTCTACGGCCAGTGCCAGCGTGGCCGGGACAGCGGGTCCCACTCCTCCATCTATTCCGTACAGGGTCATGGAACCGGTACCATTGGCAACCAGGAGACGTTTTTGAAGATGATCGAAGGCAACGTCCATCGGTATTACAAGCTGACCGTTAGCCAGACCGTTCTTACCGATACAAGCAAGTAGAGTTCCACTGCCAGCCGGGTCAATTACCTTGATTGTATTGAGGAAGATATCGGCAACATACATGCGGCTAAGTTTGCCTGCGGCGTCATACTCGAAGGTAACACCAACAGGTCTTTTGAACTGAAGCGCCAAGACGCCAAACGAGCCGATACTCTTTACAAAGTTGAAGTTCCCGCTTGCGCTAAAAAACTGTATTCTCCCGTTTTGAGTATCTGCAACTGCAATCTGGTTGGACGACTTGTCGTAGGCAATGCCGGTCGGCATGGAAAACTGGCCGGCGGCAGTCCCAGAGGTTCCGATCGTCTTCACAAACTGACCTAGAGAATTAAAGACCTTGACGTTATTGTCCAAACTGTCGGCAACATAGACAAATCCCGCAGCATCCACCGCAATGCCATTGGCCTGCTTGAACTGGCCGATACCTGAACCAATGCTACCCAGGACATTACCCGCCTGATCGAGTATCGTGACTGAGGTTCCCTGACTCACGTACAGTTTACCGGAATCGCTGACAGCCACTCCCTGTGGTGCTAACTTGGTTTTAAACATCATATTTTTCTGGCCTGAAGAGCTGAACTTCGAAACACCGCCAAGTCGTGGGTCAGAAACGTAGAAATCCCCCTTCGAATCAATAACGACCCGCAGCGGCGAAGCAAGTCCGTTCGTGATCGGCGGAGTAAGAACCGTCACCACAGGAACTGTGGCCGCGGAAGAGGCACCAGCCTGCAAAATAGCCAGGAGTGAGATTGGAATTGCGATGGTTCCAATAGTTTTGCGCAATCTGATCAGCATGTGAAGCCTCCTATCATTAATTTACGTAAACACGTGAATCCGGTGGTAGAAAAACATTTTGCTTGTCAAAGGCACAATCAGCGCTAGCAGAGTACACAGGAAGGGAGTTAGCAGAGCATCGAACATTTTGTGCAAGGAAGGAACCGGTCTGACCGCTGCCACACAATATAAGTTAGCCAGAGTTAATTACTCTTGCCCAATAAAGCTGTCAAGATAATATTTTTATCAGAGCGCAGATGCCCGATTTACTTAGTTTTGCATTGCCACACCCAAACTAAAAGCCCCCTCAATCCCATTAATAATGGGGGATCGAGGGGGCTTTTAGTTTCTTCATGTTTATTCGGCAATCACGCAGGTTACCTGCGCTTTACTTCATCCGGCCTGCGTGAAATATGTGCCTTGCATCTTTAGTAGCGAATCAAGAGATCAGAGTCCCAATGACTCCGGTTTTTTACCGGCATCGGGAAAAAACAGCGGAGCGCCGTATTTATCCACTCCGAAGCGGCCAATAACATCCTGCGTCTTTCTGGCAACCATGAAATCGGCAAAAGCCTTGCCACCCGGGATATTTATCTTGGGAGATTTGACCGGATTAAGCTCAATGACATGGTAAACATTCAACAGCTTGCCATCACCCTCAACCAGAATATCAAGACCAAGATTCTTTTTGAGCGCCAGATAGGTAGCACGGTCGGTAATGGTGTAGCACTTCTTCTCGGCGGCCACGTTCAAGGTCTGTCCCATTCCAAGTCCGGTCTGCTGGTACCATTTCTGACCTTCTGGATTAATGGCAGCACCCTTCCAAAGCCCTTTTTCCTTGGCGTGAGTACCGGAGTTATCACCGCGGGAAACGAAAATATTGCCGGTCCGGGCGATACGCTTCATAGCCTCAGCGGCAGTGCCCCCTTTGACCCGGGCCGGGTCTGCAGCCGGACCGACGATAACAAAATCGTTGTGCATAACCAGGCGACGACTGACGCCGAAACCTTCAGTCATGAACTTTTTCTCGGCATCAGGGGAGTGAACCAGCAGCACATCGGCCTCACCCTTTTCACCCATCTTCATGGCTTGGCCGGAACCGACCGAAATGGTCTTGACCTGATAGCCGCTTTCCTTTTCAAACATCGGCACCAGAACATCCAGCAGTCCGGAATCCTGGGTGCTGGTGGTAGTAGCCAGGATAACTGATTTTGATGAGGCCATGGCAACCGAGCCCCACACAAGAATTGCTAACGTGGCTGCGACTGTTGTCATACGGGTCAACATCTGCTTTGTGATCATAAGTTCTCCTCTATTTATCTGATTTTGCTGCTTTGCATCTTATATCAGGACAGCTTCAAAGCTTGCGATAATAAACAACAGGTCTTCAAACCTGTACTGCAAAATCGCAACGACTAGAAAATGACCTGTGCCTGTAGGCGATAGATCATATCATCAGCCCCGCCTTTGCTCTGGTCGTGAGTGTCGGTCACATCTCCCTGAAGCTTCAGGTTATGCTTGTCAAAGTAGTATGAAATAGCCCCCTGAACGTCTGTTTTCAGGTCATTGACACTATCCCGGTTTGGATCCACATAGGAGTAGCGGATAGCTGCTTCCAGTGTTTTCGGAATAATGCAGTAGCCGGCCTGGGCGTAAAAACCTTCGGCGCGCAGCATTTTGTTGCTGGTTTTGCCGTCGGCCTGGCCTGACAGGTATTCTCCCTGTGCCGAGAAACCGTGCCACTTGAAGGCTGCATCTACGCCCCAGGTATTGATGTCGATTTTTTCACCCGAGGAAAAAGTGGAAATCCCTTTTCCAAGCCAGCCGCTGGTGCCTGCCAGAGTGATATTGTTGGTTTCAAGTGCGGTGGCACCGGTTTTCTTGAGGGTGTTGCCATAGTAGTTGGCGCCGAGTGATAGAAGCGGCTTCTTGCTGTTGTCCAGATCGCCTTCCGATGTGCCCAACTTGCCAAAAGGGTTGACTGTTACCCTGGCAGCGATGGCGTTGGCGCTGACATCGCCACCGGTGGCGCGTGTGGCGCTCTGGCCGGCGCCGCCGTACACGCCGAACTCGTAAGTGGCCAATCCCTTGGCGATATCGCCATGCAGCTTGCCTCCGATGTCATAACCGGGGCGGAAGATATCCGAAGCGGTGGAGCGGTCTACAAACTGCTGTGACCCCGAAGAATTGAGCCATTGACGGCCAAATGGAACCTTGGTCTGTCCAGCCAGAAGCTGAACCTCGTCAATCAGGCGGTAGTTAAGGTAGGCATGTTCAAGAAGCTTTGATGATCCGCCATTCACAAAATCTACCTGAAGCAGGTAGGTCAGATCTTTAGTATAGGCATGACCGTTCATCCAGAACTTCATACGACGCACTTCAAACTTGTTGGATGGAGTAGTCTTGGCGTTGTTGTCGGTGTCGGTCAGGGTGTAACGTGCCTGCAGACGGCCGCCCAATGTAAGCTTGAATTTCTCGTCTGCCGAAGTCAGGCTGAAGCCCTTGCCAGGCTTGTAATCGATCGGTTTGACTTTGGTTACTTCCTTGTAATCCGCCTCGCTGATTACCCCTTTTTCCCTTAGGACATCCTCCAGGGTTTTTGCCCCTGCGCTCTGTACTGTGAATGCTGCAACCAGTGCCGTAACTGCCAATACGCTTTTTTTCACATCTGTCTCCTTGGTATTAAAATCGGGGATGTACCCCGTGCTGCAATCGGCAAATAAAAAAGGGGGCTCTTTGCAAAGAAAGAACCCCCTCAGAATCCCGGCTTGCGGGATAAGGTGATTCTCCTTTTCAAAGGAGGGCGCTGCTGTTTCCGGCAGGACCCGCAGGCCGGGTGCCATGAGGTTTCCCTGTTAGGCGTGACGGCTCGGAGAAGTATCGTATCTATTTGTCGATCAGTTAATTGAGCTTATGCAGTGCCTCCGCACTTCAAACAGTTTGTGGCTCAGATTGAATCTGCGAACTTCTCGGTTTTACGAATTGTTGACATTTTCTTCATGCGGCTGATTCCGGATTTGCAGGCCTCAAAGGCGTCCTCGCTGTTGGGAGAACTGGCCGCCACGAGGGAAATGATCTCGCCGACAGCCAGACAACCGGTGCGCCGGATCATCAACACATCTTCAAGATTCCAGTTATGCTCAAGTTCTGCGGCAATCTTTTCCAATTCAAGTGCTGTGTCGCCATCTGACTTGTACTCAATTGAGGTGGTCGCCTTGCCGGTACCGGCCTGCTGCTTGACAACCGCATAGTGAAACACCACGGAACCGGAAAAAGAGGAACAGATCGAGTTGTAGACCAATGCGGGATCGATCGGGTTTTCTACGAGTTTTACCATGATGCGAATTCCTTTCTGGCGGTTTGAAAAAACAAAAAGCCCCTTCTCTCAATAGAAAAGGGGCGCGAACGAACCACAGGTTGTGGACCGGAAAGCACGAGTTCCCCTTTTCAAAGGAGGGCGGCGCTGTTTCCGACGACACCCGCAGGTCGCAGGCCATGAGGATTTATCCCTGGTAGGCTGTGCGACTCGGAGACTGGCAAAATGTGGCGGCACTATAGCTTGTTCAAACTGTTGTAGCAAGCATCAAAACCCAAAAACCTGCATTTTCATGATGATCGCGTCCGCCCAATAATCGCCAGGCCGACACCGCCAAGAATTGCCAGGCCGGACAGTACCAGCCGGATTGAAACAGTTTCAGCAAGAAACAGCACCCCACCGGCCGCAGCCAGCAGGGGCACCGCCAGTTGAACCGTTGCGGCCAGGGTTGCCGTTATCCCGCGCAGGGCCGTGTACCAGACGACGTATCCCAACCCTGAGGCCACCCCGCCGGAGAGTGAAGCGATCAGTACTCCTTTGGGTGTTAGGTGCAGCATGGGGAACATGACGGCACTGCCCACCAAAACAAATGGTACGGACCGGATGAAATTGCCGGTAGTGATCCGGACCGGATTTTCCGCCCCGCGGCCGCGCAGCGAGTAAATACCCCAGAAGATGCCGGCCGCTGTCATAAGAACCGCACCGGATGGCGATGGGGACGACACACCGGGAAAGACCAGGTAAACCAGACCGGCTACGGCAATCAGCAAACCCAGCCACTCCAATGAGGTCGGCCGCTCGCCCGAAACCAACCCGGAAATGATCATTGTGGCCTGTACCGCCCCAAAGAGGATCAAGGCACCGGTGCCGGTGCCCAACAGAACATAGGCGCAGGAAAACGTAACCGCATACAAGGCCAGTGCGGCACCCGAGCGCCAGGAACCCTGTGTTTCCAGAGTACGCCGACCGGCCAGGCGGGACAGCAGTATCAGCACCAGTGCTCCCGACAGCAGGCGAATCGTGGAAAAGCTGGCCGCGTCGATGCTGGCCGACCCAAGCGCCAGGCGGCAAAGAATCGAATTGGCCGCAAATGCAATCAGCGAGACAGCGGTCAAGCAGACTACCCGAAGCGGGCTGGATCCGTAATATTGCAAAGGCCGTTACTCCTTGTACTGTATCGCCTTGGTTTCCAGAAACTCTTCCAACCCGTATCTCCCCAACTCCCGCCCATAGCCCGACTGCTTGAATCCTCCGAAGGGCGCCAGCAGATTGAAGGCGCCGCCATTGATATCCACCTGCCCTGCCCTCAATTGCCGTGCCACTCCTTCCGCCCTCTCCTGACTGGCGGACCAGACCGCCGCTGCCAGACCATACTGTGTGCCGTTCGCAATCTGTACCGCATCATCCTGATCCCGGTAGGACATTATTGAGAGAACCGGCCCGAATATTTCTTCTTTGGCGATAACCATCTCCGGAGTGACTCTCCCAAATACTGTCGGCCTGACGAAGAAACCGGTTGTCAAACCCTCCGGCGGTTCAACTCCGCCGGTCAGCAGATCAGCCCCCTCCGCAACACCACGACGGATATAATCACGCACCCGCTCCCGCTGTGCAGCCGAGACCAAAGGGCCAAGACGGGTCTGATCGGCCAGCGGATCGCCCGGCGCATAAGCGGCGGTGGCCGACACGGCCAATTCCGCCGCCTGCTCGTAAAGCTTTTCCGGAACCAGCAGACGCGTATGCGCAGTGCAGGTCTGGCCGGAGTTTATAAAGCAGGCCGCCACCGTTGCCTTGATAGCTGTCGGCAAATCGGCATCGTCCAGGATTACCGCAGCTGACTTGCCGCCCAGTTCAAGAGTGACCCGCTTGACCGTTCCGCTCGCCAGTTCCGCCACCCGGCGTCCGGCGCGCAGTGATCCGGTGAAGGAGATCAGGTCCACATCAGCGTGGCTGGCCAGACACTCTCCAACGTCCGCTCCGGTTCCGGTGACCAGATTGAATACTCCCGGCGGAAGACCGGCTGCATCGATTATCTCAGCCAGAATAAAGGCGGAGAGCGGCGCAACCTCGCTCGGCTTTAGAACCACACAGCAGCCGGCCGCCAGGGCCGGAGCCACTTTGGCGATCACTTGGTGCAGCGGATAGTTCCAGGGGGTAATACAGGCGGCCACCCCGACCGGCTCGCTCACAATCAGGGAATTACCGATTTTCTCTTCAAAATGATAAGTGTCGAGCAGCTTTATGTAACTATCCAGAACGGCAGCCGGCAAACCGGCCTGGATACGGCGGGAAAGCTTGAGCGGCATGCCGATTTCGGCCGTAATCGTTTGGGCAATTTCCTCGCCACGTGAGACGAGCCCCTGCTGGATTTTGGCCAGAAAGGCGGAACGCTCCGCCACCGGCCTGCATCCCCAGATTGCTGAAGCCGCCCGCGCCGCAGCAACGGCCTGATCGGCTTCCACCGAAGACGCGAGCGGAACCCGCCCGATTACAAATTCGGTGGCAGGGTTAATGACTTCGACAAACTGCTTTTGCACCGGATAAATCCAACGACCATCGATATAAAGCCTGTCATTTTCGTACATAACTCCCCCTCATATAGTAATCGCCCGACTCAATTAGATAGCTTCACGAATCATGCCGCACTAATGACATCTCCGCAACCTGTTACCCTGAAATACTCGCAAAAAAAAGCCGACCCAAATTGGGGCGGCTTCTAAAACTGACTATGGAGCGGGCAAATGCGGTTTTTATTATGCGGCTATTTTATCCTCATTGCTGCTTACTTCGCAAAAACTATCCTCGTCGTTATTCAAACAGTTAGGGCATTCCAGAGCGGCAAAATTCGCGCTGACGGTAATAGGTGTAAAATCCTTGGCAAGCGCCTGATGGTAGCATATCCCACATTCGAACGTATTTTTGGTTTCCATTTCGATCTCCTTTTCAATGCTGTCGTTGTGTCGTCCAAAACTCTTAGTCGCCCGTTTCACATTGTCATTAGCTTCAGTAAGCATGGCAGCACCGGACCTCAATCAAACGTTTGTTTTAGAGCTATCCATAAAAAAAGGACTACTACTTCATTTAAGAACACCCCGTGTAAAAATATCCATGATGTGTCTAACAAGTTCTTCATCCCGTTCCGGCGAGTGGTCAACCAATTCAGCCGTGGCCGGCTCGAGCAAAAAATAGAAGTTTATCATGCCGGCCAGAGCCAGCACCGTATCGGCAGGGTCCAGGTCCGCCCGGAAATCTTCATGGGAAAGAGCATCTACAAAAGCATCCAGAAGCGTTTGTACAACATTTTTGATAGCAGGCTTGATAATGGTCTCGAAGCTGGCGGTTGGATTGGTCAGTTCGCTTGTGTAGAAACGCAGAAGATAGGGGTTTTTGCGATAGCGGGTAACAGTGGCGCGGACGTAAAGTTCAAATTTCCGGAGTGTGTCGGTTTCTCTCTGCACCAGCTCGTCCAGTTTGCCCAAGATGGCAAACTGATCGGTCAATACGGCGGCGTACAACCCCTCCTTGCCACCGAAGTAATAGGAGATCATCGACAGGTTAACGCCCGCGGCAGCTGCCAGCTCACGCACACTGACCCCGTTCAACCCCTTGGCCGCAAACAGGGGAAGCGAAGATGCTATCAGATTGTCGCGACAATCGCCGTCAGACACGGATGACCCCTGAATCAGCTCTTAACAGTTCAAACGTTTGTTTAGACAACAGTATATAGATAACTTGCACTAATGTGTACTGTTTTTTCAACCTTCCCCAGAACATCTGAACAGGCGATCTAATATCATGACCGCGGCGGACCGTGTCATCGGATTTTAGATGCCGTTCAATATTTCCAGACGCTTGGCCCGATACTCATCCTCGGTGATCAGTCCTTTTTGCTTGAGGTCGTTGAGGATTACCAAGCGGTCAGCAGGCTTGCGCTGAACCTCTTGTTTTTGCACCGGCTGAGCTGCTGTCTGCTGTGCATGAGCCGGATTCTTATCAACTGCGGCTGCCGGAACAACCGAAGGCTGCCACTCATCGCCAAAAGCCACCCAATCCCTTCGGACCAGCGGCTTATCGGTCAGCAATGTCCAATCCCCGTTCGAAACATATTGCCTGCTTCCGGGAGTAAAGGGGTGCAGGCGGCGATCTTCGCGGTCGTTCACATCCTTTTGAACAAGTCCCACAATGAGATTGAGTTTGCCGGCTTTGTAGAAGAGTCGTCCGGTTGTCACCTTCTGGCTTTTTGCAAGTCCGTACAATGCATCGTGCAGTCCGATAATCGCAAAAGTCACGTCCTCGCCTGGTGAAGCCTGGCTAAGCCCCTTTTGTAAATGCGGCGCCAATAACTGGAGCGCTGAGGGGGTGAAGAGCGCATCCGGTTTTTCACTGTCGGAAGGACGCACTGTGATGGAACCCAACATGGAAACAAGCCTCTCCAATGACAAATCTACCGGATGATCATTTGGTTTCACAGTGGCGGCAGGTTCGGCGTCCTGGTGTTCCAAAGCCACGAACTGTTCACGGCTCTGCCAGATTGTTCGCCTCGAATCAACGGCATAAGCGGTTTTCGAGGCGGCCAGAAAAATTATTACGGCAGTGGCTGCAAACCAGAATCGAATTACATTTCCATAAACAGGTGATTTCATGAGTCCCCCCTTGATGTAATTTTATGCAGATTCAAGCCAAAGTGCCATCTTCGGCTTGATGTCGCAGTGTACTCCCGATCCATTCTATTTTCAGCAATGAAAACAGGGGCACCCGAAAGTGCCCCTGTTCTGGACCGGGTTCCTTCATTTTTTGTGATTAAAAAGGAAGTTTCCCGTAACCCATCAGGCCAAACGCAGGGGTCAGCAGGCAGGTGAACGTCAGCACAATGAACATGCAGGCCGCCACTTTCGGGTTAATCTTTCCGTAGGTAACACCTGTAACTGTAAAACAGATCACTACGAACGTCAGGTTCATAAAAGCCAGATATGGCGTTACACCAATCATTGTCTTGCCATCGGGTTTCAATCCACCACCGGTGGCGAACAGGTAAGCATAAACAGCACAGACAATCCCGACCAGCAGGGCACCGTTTCCAACAGTGCGCAGGTCAGTAACACCTGTCAAAAGGGCATGACCGGTTTGCAGGTACAACACACCGAATACAAACAGCAGTCCGGCGGTAAAGGGGTCGGTAAAGACAGCAGCCTGCAGAGTCGCCCCGATCACCACCAGAATGCCAACGACCGCACTGACAAAGCCGGTACTTTTGGCTTCGCCATAACCAAGAAAAAACATGCCAACCGGAATCCACATAATGCTGATCAATACAAGTAGAGCTAACGTCATTGTAACCTCCATAAAATTTCATAACAGTCCCTCTCCCGGAGAACCGGGAGGGGAGCAAAAGAATACTTATTCGGCTGTGGTCGGATCAATCATGGTTCGTATTTCAGAGACATTGTTGGCCGGAAAACCGCCTTGTCTGGCGTGCTCCAGCACCATTTCCTTATCAGGTGCGATATAGATGCAGTAGATTTTGTCGTCGGTCACATAGCTCTGAACCCACTGAATCTGGGGACCGAGACCTGTAAGGACGCTGCATGATTTCTGTGAGATGGCCTTTAAAGTTTCAGCCGGTAATTGTCCCGCACCTGGAAGATCGCGTTCGATTACATACTTTGGCATTGGAATCTCCTTGTTATTGGATAACTGCTACCAGTAAAACATTGTACCGAGTGCAAACTGGTTTGAATGCTGTTTGGCACCGTCCATCCAGGTATTCTGGGCATAAATATACTCAGCCACGAACTGGGTAAACTTGTTCAGATTATAGGTTACAGTTGCAACAGCAGCCTCCTGATTTTTCATGGCAATGAACGTCGCACCTTCCTTGTCGTTTTTCTCCTGACGGGTCTGCCCGTAGTTGGCACCGATCATGACCGAAGGAGTCAGCTGGTAGGTGGCCTGGAGCAAATAGCCCCAATGCAGACGTGTTTTACCGTTCTCATCCGAAGTGGAGTTACCGAGAATATCGCCATCTTGTGTGCTAAGCATCCCCAAACCACGTCCGCCGTAGCCGGAAGCCAACAGGTTCAGACCACTGAATCCGACGCTAACACCATACGCTCCGCCGATGGATTCATCGTTACTGCTTCCAGTTACGCGAGGTGCTGTCTGATATAAACCGGAAACCCATGCCTGAGTCGTTGCGGCTCCGATTTTACCGGCATAGGACACCTCGGCTTCAACACGGGGAGAATTGGTCTTTCCGGTATTGGAAGTGATTTTGTACGGTTCAGCAACTTCCAGGGCAACTTTCACACCAGCCATATCAGGAGTGGTGTAACGAATTTGAGGACCGAAACCGGTGTATAGATAGCCGGAACCGATATGACCCAAATTCACAGTGTTGCCACGCGAACCAACCACACCGGAAGTCAACAGAGTCATGTCGGTCAGTATGTTCTTACCCTGGTAAAGGTTAAGTGCCCGCCCAGCCAGCAGTTCGCCGTAAGCTCCCTTGGCGGTGTAGAAGATTTCGCGAAAGTCAATATTTGGTCCAGTGTTGAAACGGCTATCTGTTTGATTTTGAATACTTGGGTAAATACCTACCCGGACGGCGGAATCGACACCATTGACGGTGGGTGCCTTGACATTAAAGGCAACAACCGACGGCAGCAAGCCGACGCCAATACCAAAGCGCTGGTTATGTTCACTGGTAGAGGCATTATCAAGCAGACTCGCAGCTCGGGTGAAGCCGGCTGGGTTTTGCGGTAATGGTTGTGTAGAATGATAATAGGAAAAAACATCCACAATTCCATCGGTACTCAGCTGCCAGCCATTCTCGCCGCCGATCACAAAAGCAGCCTCGCAAGGCTTGCCCGCTGCCATCGATACTGCCGTTACAACCCCTAATGCAAGCAAAGTAACTTTTTTCATAAGCTCTCCCTCTGTTTCAATAAAATTTAAATTAGACACCAAACTCAATTAACTGCGGTATATCGTGAAACTTTGCCAACAACAAATCCCCCCTGCTTTCACTCCATCCTGTCGCTCCTTTCTGTAGATGGTGCACAATTTTTTAATGATGTCTGGCTGGAACACGGCAAGTACTACTTAAAACAAATCCACTCAAGGCACTGAATGCCTGACTCGAATTAAAAATTCCCATTAGCCGCTGTCAAGTTTGCAACCGCAATGCCAAAAATAAAACATTGGTTTTTTTGTCTGATTACAGCATGTTATAACATTAACTCACTAATCCTGATTAATACCCGGATATGTTGAGTAATTGGACATGTTTTGTAGTATGCTGTATTTGTTGCGTATTAGAGAAATGAGGAAGAGTTCTACACCGTGGAGAATTGTCACATAACCGATGGGATAAGTCATAAAGACGAGATTCCAGCGTCTGCAAAAAAATATTCGCTTAAAATTGACAAAAAGGACGAAATATATAAAACTTGGTTTTGAATTGGGCACGGGCATTGCTTGTAAAAGTATACACAATCAACAATGATGCCCCCCCCCATCAGCATTGATTTGTGAGGCTGGCTGCCACGAAAGGTATGTAATGGAAAAAAACCAGGACAACACATTGCATAATTACAAGTTTGAGGTGCCGGAAATCATATTCGGCAGAGGCATGCTGAGTCAGGTGGGTGCCTGCGCCCGCAGACTCGGAGGCAAAAAGATCTTTCTGGTCAGCGACAAGGGGCTTTTCCACGCCGGCTGGGTGGACCTGGCCATGCGCAGCATCCAGGACGCTGGGCTTGACTTCATTTACTATGACGGGATCACCCCCAATCCCAAAGACGTTGAGGTTGAAGCGGGGGTCAGAGAGTACCTGCGGCACGGTGCCGATGTGATTGTAGGACTTGGCGGCGGCAGTTCCATGGACGCGGCCAAGGCAATCGCAATACTTGTCTCCAATGGAGGAAAAATCCGGGACTTCGAGGGACCGGACCGAATTATCCGCCCGCTTCCGCCATTGGTACTCTGCCCGACCACCTGCGGCACCGGTTCCGACGTTTCCCAGTTTGCCATCATTAGCGACACCGAACACCTTCGCAAAATCTGCATCATGAGCCGCTGCGTTGCTCCGGATATCAGCCTGACGGACCCGAACACGCTGGCCACCCTGCCGGATGAGTTTGTCGGGACAACCGCCACCGATGCGCTCAGCCATGCCATGGAAGCCTTTTTTTCGATCGCCTCCACAACCCTGACCGATGTCCATGCCATCAAGGCGCTGCGACTCCTGTCAGCCAGTCTGTCCGATGCAGTCCATGAACGAAAACCGGAAGACATGGAGAATCTGGCACGGGCCAGTCTGCATGCCGGCATGGCATTTTCCAATTCCATGCTCGGCATCGTCCATGCCCTGGCCCACCCGATCGGCGGCTTATACGACGCAAATCATGGCAGCATCAATGCCATTCTGCTGCCGGAGGTCATCCGCTATGACATCCCGGTTGTCACGGAGAAATTGCAGGAACTGGCCTGGGGACTCGGTCACCGCGCCAACGGAGACATCACGGCAGCCAGTGAGAGGGTCCAGGAAACCCTCGACTCACTCCTGGAGGCAAGCGGCGCCCCGCGCAGCCTGCGCAGCATTGGCGTTCTTAAAAAAGATCTGCCCGAACTGGCGCGGCAGGCGCTCAAGGATGTCTGTATCGTCACTTCTCCCCGTGAGGCAGATGAAGAGGATCTGCTGCGGATACTGGAAAGGTCTTATTGATGGACAGGCTTGCCGTTCGGACAAAGATGGACGAATCATCGCTTGAACGCCTGCTGGGACTGGAAAATTCCAAGATCGGATTCTATGGTGAAGTAAAGCAAAAGATCCAGGAGTTGGAATCTGCCAATCTGGGATTGCGCAGCAAAAGCAGCGAACTCCAGGCCATGTTCGACTCAATCAGCGATGGCGTGGTCGTATACGACCACAACGGCATCGTGCAGCACCGCAATCACGTTTGCCCCAAATTCTTCCCCCAGGAGACCCTTGCAGGGTGTTCCTGCCGGGAGCTTTTTCACCCCGATCTTGAAAGCGCGCCGCAGCAATGCCCGGTAGAGCAGGCGCTGACCGGCGTGCGGGTGGAAATGTCCTTTACTTCAAGGATCTCCAAAGGAAAGCTGCGCTATTTTGACGTAACGGCAACACCGATCGAAGACGTCCATGGTGACAGAAAGCGCGCCCTTGTTTTTATGCGGGACGTGACCGAGAAAAGACTTTCGGAACTGCAGCTGATGCAGGCTGAAAAGCTCTCCAGCATCGGAGTTCTGGCGGCTGGTGTCGCCCATGAGATCAACAACCCGCTTTCATCGGTTGCCGGGTATGCCGAAGCGCTGCTCAGACGTTTGAACGAGGAAGATTCACTGCTTGCGGATCCGCTGCTGGAAGACTTTCCCAAATACCTGCAGGTCATCATCCGGGAATCGTACCGCTGCAAAAGCATCATCGACAGCCTGCTCTCCTTCAGCCGCAAATCGGACGGCTCCGTAAGCAACGTCAACTTCAACGACATTCTGCAGGAAGTATTGGAACTGGTACGCTACAAATCCCGCTACGAAAAGGTAGACATCCAGTTGAACCTGCAAAACGACCTGCCGGACGTCACCGCCGACCCGAGCGGCCTCCGCCAGGTCTGCATGAACCTTCTGATGAATGCCCATCAAGCCATAAAGGGAGCCGGGGTGGTGGAAATTTCCACCAGCACGGACGAGCAGTCAACCGTGCAGTTCCAGATTCGAGACAGCGGCTGCGGAATTTCAGCGGAGAGCATCGACCAGATCTGGGACCCGTTTTTCACCACCAAAGAAGTCGGCAAAGGCCTTGGGCTGGGACTCGCAGTTACATACAATATTGTCAAACGGCTTGGAGGCGACATCACTGTGGAAAGCAAAATAGATAAGGGTTCAAAATTTACGGTAAGGATGCCTGCATGTCAAAAATAATCCGCAATGATACTAAGGTTTTGATTGTAGAAGATGACAAGTCTCTGCGCGAATTGCTCGAAATGGAACTTTCCCGTTCCGGTTACAAGGTAACAGCCACTTCCAGCGGAGAAGAAGGCTTGGATGCCTACCGTGAAGAGATTTTCAACGTGGTTCTCCAGGATATCCGCATGCCCGGCATGGATGGAGTGGAGGCGCTGAAACTGATGCGGGCGGAGTCAAATATCCCCGAAGTAATCATGTTCACCGGCCACGGCACCATCGAAACCGCTGTTGAATGCATCAAACATGGCGCTTACGATTATTTGACCAAACCGATCAAACTGGACGAACTGGAACTGGTGATCGACAAAGCCTGTGAGAAAAACCGGCTGCGACTTGAGAATATCAATCTGAAAAAAGAGATCAAACGCTTTGAAAATAACTGCATCATCGGCAAAAGCCAGGCCATCCAGAGGTTGCTGGATACGGTCCATCGCTGGGGAATGACTGACGAACACGTCCTGATCAGCGGCGAAAGCGGCACCGGCAAGGAGTTGATCGCTCGAGCGGTACACGACGCCAGCCGCCGCGCCAGCAAACCTTTTGTAACCGTAAACTGCGGAAGATTTGATGCCAACACGGCTGAAAGCGAGCTGTTCGGCCATATGCAGGGAGCCTACACCGGCGCAAACAAAGGGCGGGCCGGGCTTTTCGAGCTGGCCGACACCGGAACCCTGTTCATGGACGAAATTTCCGAAATGCCGCTCGACGTCCAGGTCAAGCTTCTTCGAATCCTGGAAACCAGCACCTTTCGCCGCATGGGTGGAAACCACGACATCAAGGTCAACGTCCGCTTTGTCTTCGCCTCGAACAAGATTCTGGGGGACTGCGTTAACCGGGGGGAATTCCGCGAGGACCTTTATCACCGCATAAACCTGCTGCCGATCCCGGTCCCACCGCTCAGGCAGCGCATCGATGATATTTTGCCGCTGGCGCTGTTTTTTATGCAGCAATGCATTGAGGGCGAATCCAAACATTGGGAAATCACAGAAGAAGCAATGGCTTCACTTTGCGCCTATCACTGGCCCGGCAATGTCAGGGAACTGCGCAATACCATCCGGCGGGCCTGCATACTGGCCAATGAACCGATCATCACGCCGGACCTGTTTCCATTTTCACCACCCAAAACCATTTATGCACCGCTTGCAAACAACACCAGTTCCGACGCTACAACCTTCGCACCGGCACCGCTCTGGGCCGTTGAGCGTGAACACATCGAAAAGGTTCTCAAGATGGTGGAACAGAACAAAAGCCGCGCCGCCAAATTGCTCGGAATCGACCGCAAAACACTCTATACCAAGCTGGAACGTTACGAACTGGAAAACTGAACCAAGCCGACACCACATTCGATTCCGGTGATGGATTTCTTTAATCCGGTTACCGGGATCGAATGTGGGTATTTTTTACCCACCTTATTTCTGCAACGACCTCCTGACAACATTGTTTTCCAATCCGGCCCGCCTAAGCAGGTACAAGATCAGCCTGACTCATCGCTCAAATCCGCTTCAAAGCGCCATCCGACCACCCGCACCAGCACTGTGTAGCAATTTTACACACTGTGGGCAAATTACCCACCATGCTTGTTTCGGATTATCAACTCCCGTTGAGGTTATATTTTTTGTTCACCCCCCGGACCATTAAAAACTGCTGAGGAGATATTCCACACTGTGGATAAAATCCCTACGCACAAATCGGCAATTTGTGGACGCAATTATAAAAAACTGTTTCTTTAAACCCCGCACCATTTCCATGCCAAACATCACGCGACCACGTACCCACACATAACACACCGTATTAGTTGGCTTTTTATAGTTGGCATCCAACTTGCTAGATACCAGATCATCCAGCGGCAATTACTTTTACATAAGATTTATCCGGCTTTATTGCAGCAATCAATGAGATTCAAGAAAACGTAGTTTGAGAGAGCTGCTACTTAACTTAGGAAAGGAGAACCGCCGCACCAGTTGTAGATTCAAACTTTATTCAATGAGCAGCACCAAAATCACACACCCAAAAAGGAGGAAGTACCCATGTCCCACAACAAAGATGTCAAACGCACCCTGAAGAATGAAAGACTGGAATACCCGATCAAAATGATGCACGCCTATCCTTCCGTAAATGTCGGTTGGGGCGCACACACAATGGTTGGCAACGACGCCAAGGCACTGGGCATGACCAATGCGCTGATCGTTACAACCGGCCTTCGCGGAACCGGTATCGTTGAGACAATCCAGGGCGTGCTGAAAGCTGCCGGAGTTGCCTCCGAAGTATTTGATAAAGTAACCCCAAACCCCAAAGACCACGAAGTTATGGCTGGCGCCAAGGTATTGGCCGCCGGTAAATTTGACGGCATCATCAGCCTCGGCGGCGGTAGCTCGCACGATGCCTGTAAAGCCATCAAGCTGGTCCACAGCCATGACGGCCAGGACGTTCGCAGCTTTGAAGGCGCTTTCAAGGCCACCAAAGCCAACACGATTCCTCAGCTGGCCATCAACACCACATCGGGAACAGGTTCGGAAGTTTCCTGCTTCTCGATCATCAACCACACCGACAAAAAGTACAAAATGGCTCTCTTCGATCCAAACTGTACACCAAGCAAATCAGTCAACGACCCGCTGATCCATCAGTGCATGCCTGGCGACTTGGCCGGTTACACCGGTATGGACGCCCTGGCACATGGCGTTGAAGCGATCGCCTCACGCCTGGGTGTTGTCTCCGCTTATGGTCCCGGCCTGAGCGCAATTTCGCTGATCTTCGGCAACCTGCGTCAATCTGCGATGAACAGAAATAACGACAAAGCCGTTGAAGCGATGGTCTGGGCTGAAATGGCAGCCGCCTACAGCTTCAACAGCGCCGGTCTTGGCCTGATTCACAGTATGGCTCATGCTCTGGGCGGTATGTACGATGCTCCGCACGGTCTCTGCAACGCCATCGGCCTCGGTCCGGTCATGAAGTTCAACCTGCCGGCCTGCCCTGAACGATTCAAGATGATGGCTCAAGCTGCTGGCTGTGATGTAACCGGTTTGTCCGATATGGCAGCCGGCGAGAAGTTTATCGAGGCCTGCTTGCAACTGAAATCCGACCTGGGCATAACCAAGACCTTTACCGATCTTGGCCTGCTCGAAAAAGATGTTGAAGGTCTGTCACGCTTCTCGGTCAACGATATCTGCACCGAAGGCAACCCGACCGACACCGGCCTGCAGGACATGATCGGCATTTTCAAACAATGCATGTAATTTTTTGATTTTTTGTGTGCCTATGTAGTGTTATGCCGCTGGACCCGAAGGGATTGATGCCCCTCACCGGGTGCCAGCGGCTTTTTTTATTGATTAGCAAATCTACGGCTGAAAAACTGAAACAATGTCTCACTACGGCGCAATGATTGCAAAGAATGACATTGCCAGGCTATTTGAAACTCACTTTTCGATTTTTTTCAAACCTGGACAATTTCCATATTCCAAAAACACGAGGTCACCATGATTACCGAACAAGGGGTTAAGGATTTTCTCCAGGCAGGTGGCTACATAGCCGACGAAGCCATTGCCACAGCTGTTTTCCTGGCCCTCCGCATGGAAAAGCCGATTTTGATTGAAGGGCCTCCCGGCGTAGGCAAAACCGGACTGGCCAAGGCCCTTTCCAACGCCCTGGATTTTCCGCTGGTCAGACTGCAGTGCTATGAAGGAATCGACGAAGGCAAGGCACTTTATGACTGGGAATACGGCAAGCAACTGCTCTACACCCAACTGCTGCGCACCCAGCTGGACAATTACCTCTCCGTATCGGCCGACCTGAGGGAAGCTGTCGAGCGTCTTTCTGCCGAAGAGAGCCTGTTCTTCTCAAAGAACTTTCTGGTACAGAGACCGATCCTGCGCAGTTTCATGTCCGAGAAACGTTCGCTGCTGCTGATTGATGAGATCGACCGCTCCGATGACGAATTTGAAGCGCTGCTGCTGGAATCCCTGAGTGATTTCCAGGTATCGATCCCCGAATTGGGCGTAATCGAAGCCAAGCGGAAACCGCTGACGATCCTTACCAGTAACGGCACCCGCATGATTTCCGATGCGCTGCGCCGACGCTGCCTGTACCTTTATATCGGTTATCCTGAACTGGAGCGTGAAGTGGCTATCGTCCGGGCAAAGTTTCCCGATCTTTGCGAAGATCTGGCACGGCAGATGGTCGAGTTCCTGCGTCAGGCCCGCGAGCTGAACCTGCGCAAACCGCCAAGTGTTTCCGAAACCCTGGATTGGGCCCAGGTGCTTTCAATACTGAAGGCAAAACAGCTGACTCCGGAAATGGTCGCCAATACGGTCGGTGTGATTGCCAAACACCAGACCGACCTGCAGAAGGTAACAGACCTGGCTTCACAGGTATTGGCCTAGTTATGGAACGAATTGTCGCCCGTTTTGTTGCAGCTCTGCGTGAAAGCGGCATCCGTGTATCGCCCGGCGAAAGCCTGGATGCGGTCCAGGCCCTGGCGCTCTGCGGTGTGGAAGGACGCCGGTCATCCCGGCAACTCCTGCGCCTGACACTTGTGAAAAACGTCAATGACATTCCGCTCTTCAATGAAGTTTTCAACCGTTTTTTCAGCCGCTTCACATTCGACAACCCGGATCTGGATGTTCCCGGACTGATGGACGCTGCCATCATAGGCATGGAGGGGGAGTTCAACTACCTCAATGAAAGAAAGCATGATGATGACGACGAACCGGGTCCCCTGATCAAGCTTGACAGCGAGATTAATCCGGAGGATCTGGCAGAATTGAAAAGCCTGACCGAGATTGACCCGGACGATACGGACGGGAATGAGATAGTTGTGCAGATGAAAGGGTACCGGGGCAAGGCCAGGAAAGCCCCCCGACCGACGCGCCGTTATACGCAGAATCCGCTCACGATTGAGCTTAACAAGAGCGGCAGCGGCGCTGACAGCGGCATCACCTTTACACCCGAAGAACAGGCCGCCATGCAGGATGTGGTCTCCCGTATGATGCTGCGCCTCCGCAAAGATATGAAGCGGATGAAGAATGATCAGAATCGCGGCAAATTGCACGTCATCAAAACCATCCAGAAAAATTACCGCCACGACATGATCCCGTTCCAGGTGGCTCTGCGCCGCAAACGCCGCCAGAAACCGCGCTTGGTGGTGCTCTGCGATGTCAGTTATTCAGTCAGCCACGCCTCCCGTTTCATGCTGCTTCTGCTGCATACCCTGCATAATCAGATGCTGGACGTGCGCAGTTTCATCTTCAACCGGGAATTGGCCGAAATCACCGAAATGCTGGCCAACATGCCGGTCAACGACCTGATGGTAACGATCGACAAAGGCGACATCGTCGATCTGGATGAAAACAGCAGTTTCGGACAGGTTTTTCTGGAGTTCAAAAAAAGATATCTGGAAAACCTGCGCGGCAGACCGGCCTTCATCATCCTGGGAGACGCGCGCAACAACTACGACGAGGCCAACGACTGGGTACTGGACGAGATCCGCGAGAAAGCCCGCTACATGCTCTGGCTGACCCCCGAAGAACGCGACACCTGGAGTCGCGGCGACTGCTTGATGGAAATCTACGGATCGTATTGCGACAAGGTCGAGGTGGTGAAAACCGTCGAGGATCTGAGTCTGGTCGTGGAAGACCTGCTGCGCGACATTTACGCTGACACGGCCCATCCGATTGACAAAAAACGCCTGCGGGAAGTCAAGAGTGCTGCAAGCGAGACCTACGATTCCAGGGATTATTACACCCGTGGCACGAGCGGCGGCAGCGAGCCGGCTTTCGACCCTGCCGGGCGCAGCCATTGGTAACGGATTTGAAAACTATTTAAAAACCATAAGGAGTTCAGAATGAGTTGTGACAGCAAACATCACCAAATGCACATGTGCGCGCTCAAGGCACAGGGCATGGACGATTGCATCAAGAGCTTCTCGGACAATCCCACGGTCGAATGCAGGCAATGCGGCGCCAAGGCCAACAGTTCCAAAAACCTGTGCGCCGCCCACCTGATGGACACAGCGCCCAATGTTGAGGGTGGTCACGGTTCCGTTGACATCGCCGATGTCGGCAAAAAGCATGAAGGCTCTGTAGCAAAGAAAGATGAAGAACCGGAGATTGAAATCAAACAGGTGCCGGTGGATGGCATCTGCGGGGGATATTGAACCAGATGTTGAAGCAGGGCAACCGGATGGGTGATTGATGTTGAAACAAGCGCCGGGATGGCCTGAAGAGGTTACATGAAACCTAATCTACCCATTCTCCTGGCCGCCAGGGCAATCCGCTATCGCTACCTGAAGGAAACCGGGAAACCCGCCAACCCTGAGGCGCTTAGCATCGAGATTACCAGGCGCTGCATAGCCCGCTGCGTCATGTGCAACATCTGGCAAGCGCCGGAAAACCAGCCGGAATTGAGCCTGGATGACTGGCTGGAGGTACTCGGTTCGCCGGTGCTGTCCGAGTTGAAAGAGTTGGACATCACCGGCGGGG
>MTLD01000717.1_pt2 | contig 22658 bp, 18 predicted proteins | sample 1982471 | NCBI WGS metagenome assembly MTLD01 (sample SAMN05712604, study PRJNA340218) | biofilm metagenome | isolation source: sample SPM anode biofilm adapted to -50 mV | place: USA | collected 2012-02-03 | reverse complement strand
CATTCAGTCGCAATAGCCGATGCCCTTCAAAAACAGTGAGTATGTCGATTCGATCACCATTCAATCGGTAGACAATGCGATATCCTCGGTAAATAAGCTCTCGAATATCAGGATTACCTATTTCCGGCACAGTCCTTCCGCTTCTCGGATTGTCAGACAAAATTGCTTTAGTCTGGTCAATTAGGCCATCAACAAACCGGACAGCACGCTCTACACTGTCACGTGCAATAAACTCCTCTATATCAACCAGATTTTCTCCAGCTTCCTGTGACCATGTTACAGTCATAGATTACCCGCACTTCTTCGGGTTCGCAGGGCTTTTCGTAGTTCGTCTGTAGTTTGAGTACGCCCGCTTTCAACGTCTGCAATCCCCTTCTCAACAGAATCAAGAAAAGATTTTCGGTAAACCAATTCATCGTAATCCGACGCGGACAATAGTACACCAGCTGGTTTGCTGTTTTGGGTAATGATAAGTGGATGTCTGGATGTCTGAAGTGTTTTGAACCACTTGGAAATATTGGTTTTAAATTCTGCAATTGGAACAATGTCATTACTGATTGAAATAGTTCTCATTGTTTTACCTCCTTGATACGAATCTCTTTATGGTCAAAATATAGACCAATAAAGCATCCAATACAAGTGCTTGATTTCATGATTAGCTCAACAACTGATGAAGGACAACCTGCGAGCGTAGCGAGGTCAGGTTCGTCCGTTTGTGTACGCCCGTCATGTGTGTGAACTTATGGGGTGCAAGTCCCCTGTGCCCATTGTGTCCCGGTGCGAACTGTTATAGAACCGAAGAGGCCGCTGGATTTAGACGAACCGGTAAAGAATCATATCCCACTGATATCATAGCTTATTTCCCAGTTATGAGTTTCATTAGATTCGGCTCGCCAATAGAAATAAAAGGGTTAGGCAGAGATGTCTAACCCTTTTTCTTTGGTTTGATGCCGATTTGATGCGGGAAGGAAACCCCTTGGGAAGAAACCTCAGATGGGGTATGGCTCGGATGATATGAGTGTCTTGTGATTCGAGTTTAAATGCTAATGTATTAATAGTTGCAGGTTTTTTAGTGGGTTACAAGTATTTTAGGGTTTGGCACAGCATATGCTAGTGTATAAGACAGATTCACCAAATTATTTCGGAGGTTTTACCCATGAAAAAAGTTCTGTCCACAATCGTTGCCGCCATCGTTGCCATGTCTTTCTCTGCTGTAGTATTTGCTGCTGACATGCCTGCTGGCCACCCTGCTGTTGCAGCTCCTGCTGCTGATGCTGCTGCTCCTGCTGCTGAGAAGAAAGAAGTTAAGAAAGTCAAGAAGCACAAAAAAGCAAAAAAAGCTAAAGCTGCAAAGAAAGAAGCTGCTGCTCCTGCTGCTGAAACTGCTGCTCCTGCTGCAAAGTAATTCCATTTTCGTATGGTTTAAAAAGGCCGCATCTTCGGATGTGGCCTTTTTTTTATGATTTACCAGATCCTGCCTGTTTATGACTATCGCTGTTGAATGCTGACTCACCTCAAGTATGCTCACTGCTGCAAACCCACCCGAAGTAACCTAATACTGTTTTTACAACCCTAAAATCTTTGTGATTTGCCTGATGAATTGTTCGGTGGTGAAAGGTTTTTGCAGGAAGTTGATCTCGTTGCCATGATTGCCACGGCTGAGAACGACGTCACTGGTGTAGCCGGAGATAAAAAGGACCGGCAGGCCCGGTCGCTGTTCAGACAGTTGTTCGTACAATTCCTGGCCGTTCATCCCCGGCATGACCACGTCGGACACTATCAGGTCAATCCTGTGGCTGCTGTCGGCAGACAATTCCAGGGCTTTTGATGGGTTTTCAGCCGATATGACGCGGTATCCGAAACTTTGCAGCAGTTCGCCGGTCATTTCCCTGACCATGTCGTTATCCTCAACAACCAAGACAGTTGCACCATCCTCTGCTTTCTGCCCAGAAGGCGCAACCGGCATCACGGCGACATGCCTGGGAGGGCGGATTGCGTGGAGGTCTTCAGGTAAATAAATGGAAAAAACCGTTCCGACACCGACTTCACTTGTGACAGTAATATAGCCGTTGTGCTGTTTGACGATGCCATAAACCGTGGCAAGCCCTAATCCGGTGCCATGACCAACCGGTTTGGTCGTGAAGAATGGTTCGAAAATGTGTCGGCGGACATCATCTGTCATACCGCATCCGCTGTCACGGAAGGAAAGCAGGATGTAGGCTCCGGGGTGCATGCCCGGGTTAAGCCTGGCAAATTCGTTATCCAAAAGCATGTGACCGGTCTCAATCAGGATATCTCCCGGTCCTTCGATGGCGTCCTGGGCGTTGATCGCCAGGTTCAGCAGTATCTGCTCGATCTGGCCGCGGTCAGCTGAAATCTGTGTTGCTTCGGTTGCCAGGTTGGTGCGTATGGTTATGTCCCCGCGGATAGTTCGAGACATGATGTCCTGAAAAGAAGTTATTATTTCATTAAGGTTGTAACTTCCGATTTTGAGCATCTGCTTACGGCCAAAGGAGAGCAGCTTCTGGGTCAGTTCCTTGGCTTTATTGGCTGCCGAAAGGATACCTGCGACTTTGAGTTTGTCTGCATCCTTTTCGACCGCCTTGTTGAGCAATTCCGAATAAACCAGAATCGGTGTCAGCAGGTTGTTGAAGTCGTGAGCCACACCGCCAGCCAGTTGTCCGATTGCTTCAATCTTCTGGATATGCAGCAGCTGTTCTTCCAGGCGTTGGCGCAGCTCCTCTTCCTTGAACCGGCCGATGGCAATGCCGGCCAGGTGAGCCGCAGATTCGATTAGTTCTATCTCGGCCGGTTGCGGGGAGCGAGGTTCGCCATAATATATGGCAAATGTGCCCATCAATTCATGATTGGGGGAGAAAATAGGCTCCGACCAGCATGCCCGCAGTCCCGCCTCTTGAGCCGGTTTGAACCCCTTCCAGTAAGGGTGCGTGGAAATGTCTTCCACCACCACCCTCTGTTTGGTGTGGGAGGCGCTCCCGCAGGACCCCATTCCGGGGCCGATGCGCAGTCCGTCAACCGCATTGTTGTAGGCATCGGGCAGGTTGGGCGCCACGCAATGTTTCAGGCTCTGGCCCGAATCATCCACCAGAAGCACTGAACAGGTGGAGCCTTTGCTCTCCTGTTCGACCATTTTGACAATGCGTTCCAATAGATTTTTCAACTCTGCGCCGGTGGCAATTTTTTCCAGAATATCCAGGCGGGTTTCCAGTTTAAGTTTATGATCAGCCACTGTTTCACGGGCTTCGTGCAAACGATCAAGGTGCTTGAAGAGGGTTCGGACCAGTATTAAAGCAGCCAGGCAGAGGGCGGCAATCATGAGGAGGTAGGGTATGATCTTCGGATACCACGATTTAAGAATTTCGTCACGACTCAGCGATACGACAGCAACCACCGGAAAGCGGGAAAGTCTGTGGTAGGAAACAATGCGAGGCTCGGGATGGATCAGGCCATGATTCAGGTTGAAAGTGCCGGCTGTCTGTTGCGGTAGAAAATCTTTGAACAGCGGACTGGAGCTGAAGTCGGTTTCATACCCTTTGTCTGACTGCGGCTCGTTAACCAGCGGTGTGCCGTCGGTCCGGAGGAGCAGAATCCGTCCCTGTTCGCCAAGCGTTTCTTTGGTGAAAAAACCGCGGAAGTAGTCGGTATTGAAAGCAACCGCCACCAGGTTTTCGATTTCTCCTTTGGAATTGCGGATCGGGCGGATCAGGTTGAAGCGCCAGCGGTTAACCAGGCGGCTGACCAGGGGATTACTCAGGTAAAGTTCTGTTTCGGGATGGGAAATATATTTCTTGAAGTACTCGCGGTCGGCAACATCTACCTCTTTGGAGGGGAAGCCGTTGGTGTTCAGGTAGAGCCTACCCGAGTGGTTTACGAGAAAAACCATTCCGATCTGTGGCGAGCCCTTTGATTGGCGTGTGATCAGATCAAACAGTTCGCGTTTGTCAATAGTCTCAACCGCGCCGCGTTGAGACATGTCGTGAATGATATCTCTGAGCACCCGGTCCGATTCGGCCAGCGCACTTTCGGCGTGTTCACTCAAAGCCTTGGCAAAACCGGCCGTCGTGCGTTCTGCATCGCTGATGATGTGGCGATATTCGGTAACTCCTTTCCAAACCGAAAGTGCCACTACGCTCAGTAAAAGGAGAGCAACCGCCAGGCGAATACGCTGTTTGAAGCGAGCAACGCCAAGTTCTAACATATCGAAACGCCTTCCCGAGATTCTGGTAACTATTTTAATTAGTGATACAGCAAACGCTGTTAAATCGTCAACATTTGATTCTACAATCGTCGGGCAATCTGTTTTAGCGATCTTTACGGATTACATTCAGCAGATACAGCACGACGACGACATTGACCACAAACACGGTCATTTTGGGCCATGTCACACTTTTGAACAATTCAAACAGCTCGATCGGAAGATACATTGCGCCGGTTAAGAATCCGAACCATTCAGCCCATTTGCGATTGAGCCAAAGCCCGGCCGCCTCGGCAAAACGGACCGTGGAATAAGCCGCCGCCCCCAAAGCCATTGCCCACAGGTTGGCATCGCTGGTACGGTCCGCCAGGTCCAGGAAAATGCGGGGATATCTGCTGGCCGGATTAAGGTGGATATGCTCGATCAGGTTGACCGCTGCCTGATGCAAATCCCTGTGAATTAATAGAAGCAGACCGGAACCGGCCAGAAGGATGATCGCCCCTTTTGCGAATTCAAAAAACGCAATTATTTTAAGCCCGGCTTCGCGCGAGTCATTGATATGTGGAGTTTGGCAGGATTTACTGATAAGCTTACTCATTAAGAACCTTCCGTGCCGCTATTGTTGTAGAACGGGGTTTATACTACTCCAGCGCGGTTCCTACTTCAATGGTTCAGCCGCAGACTGTCAGAAATACCTGGCTTGCTTGTGACGGTATCTGGGATATTATATGGGAAGGCGTTTTTCCGGGTTACATGACTGATCGAAAACATCTGTCTGTTTGACGAAGCAGCTAACGGTGAACGGCATAAATTGCCGCTGGAGGCAAATGATGAAGCTCGGCTTGAAGAGTCTGAAAGCAAGCATCAAAACCAAAATTATCATCGCTACCTCCATCACAATTTCCATTCTGGTGGTTGTGATTTCCTCCACAATATTTTTCTACTTCCACTCCCTCCTTAAAGAGTCGATCTTCAAACAGCAATTTATCCTGGTTTCAGAGATGGCCGACCAGTTGAACGGTCGCATTAATCTGGCCCGGCATCAGCTGGCATTGGCCGCCACCGGTATCGACGCCCGGGTACTGGCGGATCAAGGCGAACTCGAAAAAGCGCTGGTCAACGCCAGTCCTGCCAACATGATTTTTGACGCCGGTTTTCTGGTGATCGGGACGGATGGGCGGGTGATGGCCGAGAGCATGGGATTCCCCGAAATGATCGGGAAAAATCTGAGCTTCCGTGATTACGTGCGTGAACCGCTGAAAAACGGCAAACCGTTTCTGTCAACGCCATTCAGGCTGAGCGTGCCACCAAATTCTCCAATGATTGCCATGACGATTCCGGTTCGCGACAACAGTGATAAGGTGATCGCCCTGCTGGTAGGGTATCATTCGCTGGGAGCCGACCAGTTCTTGACCAGCATCTCCTCCGAACTGATCGGCTCAACCTCCTATCTGTACATTCTACATGGCCGCACCCTGCTGATGCATCCCGATAAAAAGCGAATCCTGGAGGTTTTGCCGGAGGGGAAAAATGCCGGCATCGATCAGGCGTTGCTAGGTTTTGAAGGGACTCTCGATAATGTGAACTCAAAAGGGCAGCACATGCTGAGTTCCTTTAAAAAAGTCGGTCAGACCGGCTGGATCATGAGCGCCAACACCCCTTACGATGATGCTTTTGGGCCGCTCAAAAATTTGGGTCTGGTCGTCCTGGCTATTTCATTATTTGGCGCCCTGCTGTCGCTGGCGGTGATCTGGTCAGTCACCCGGCGTCTGATACTACCCATCGGCCAACTCACCGATCATCTGGTTTCCGCCAACGTGGACGGGGAAGGGTGGGAGCCGGTAGATCTGCAAACCGGTGACGAAATTGAATGTCTGGCCGGCGCTTTTAACAACATGATGGGCGAGGTGCAGGAAACGAAATTGCTTCTTAAGTACGAGAAGGATTTTTTCAGCGGCATCATTCAGAATGCGGCCGCTCCCATGTTCGTGATTGACCATAATCACAAGATAATCTTCTGGAACAGTGCATTGGCGAAACTGACCGGTAAAAGTTCATTTCAGATGGTCGGAACCAAGCAGCAATGGTCCCCGTTTTACCCGACCAAACGCCCGGTTCTGGCCGATCTTGTGCTGGACAGCACGCTCGAGCGTGCCGGTGAACTCTATTCCAGCCATTCATCATCCCTCTTTAATGCAGGGGCACTCCGGGCTGAAGGGTGGTACGAAAAACTGGGGGGTAAGCGCCGCTATATCTTCTTTGAGGCGGCTCCGATCAAGAACAACAATAATGAAATCATAGCGGTTGTGGAAACGCTTGAGGATATCACCGAGAGGAAGTTGGCCGAGGAGGCCACCAGCGCCCACAATCTGTTTCTACAGGAGATTCTGGATGCTATTCCAAACCCGGTTTACTACAAGGATGCCAATGGACTTTACCTGGGGTGCAATGCGGCCTTCAAGGCCTTTTTCGGCAAAACATCCGAGGAGATAATAGGTCGTACCCTTCTGGAAATCATGCCGGAAGCCTACAGTGGTACTAGTGTCTGGAACGATCAGGCGGTCATGTCGTCTGGTGGTAGCGCCGAATACGAAACGGAACTGTTGCGTGGTGATGGCAAAGTAAGAAACGTATTAGTCCGGAAAGCGTCATTTTCCTATTCCGATGGCCTGTTCTCCGGGCTTGTCGGCGCATTTGTAGATATTACCGAACAGCGTCAACTGGACGAACAGATCCGCAAAATGTCGCGGGCCATCGAGCAGAGTCCGGCCACTATCCTCATCACCAATGTCGAGGGTTCAATCGAATACGTTAATCCCAAGTTTTGCCAGACCACCGGTTATTCAGCCGAAGAGGTTATTGGCCAGACTCCGCGAATTCTTAAATCAGGTGAGATGACGCCGGAGGGATACGCCAATTTGTGGAAAACAATCACTTCCGGTAAAGAGTGGCGGGGTGAGTTCCATAACAAACGCAAAGATGGTTCGCTTTATTGGGAATATGCTTCCATCTCGCCGCTGTTTGACAAGGATGGCAAGATCAGCGGCTACCTGGCGGTTAAGGAGGATATCACCGAACGCAAGGCGGTTGAAGCCGAATTGGCCAAAAGCCGGTTGGAAATGGAGGTCAACCATGCAAAGCTTGAGCAGCTGTTTGCCGAGGTGGCGCATGGCAAGCGGGAATGGGAAGAGACCCTGGATAATCTGCGTGATTTCATTATTCTGACCGATGCGGATAACCGTATCCGGCGCTGTAACCAACTGCTGGCCGAGAGCACCGGCCAGAGCGTGAATGATCTGGCCGGTGTTGACTGGAGAAAACTGCTTACCGGCGCCGGATACAGTTTTGGCCGTTTTGACGGTAAAAGCGGTGAACTTCGCAATGAACGCCTGGGTCGGGTCTACGACATCAACGTTTATGAAATAGTCCATGAAGGCACACTGGAAGGGCATGTCATCTCCATGAACGACACGACCGAGCTGCGTGCCGCCAGCTTGGAGCTGGAGAAAGCGTACGCCGAGTTGAAGGAGGCCCAGCTGCAGATTTTTCAGCAGGAGAAAATGGCTTCCATCGGCCAGCTGGCGGCCGGTGTTGCTCATGAAATCAATAATCCGATGGGGTTCATCTCCAGCAACCTGACAACACTAACCAAGTACGTTGACCGTTTGGCGGAATATATCGGCGCCGGGGACCAGGCGTTGGCTGATTTTTCTGAAAGCAGTACGGCAAAGGCGCTCAAGGAAACCCGCAAACGTCTCAAAATAGATCATATCATGGAAGATTCCCGTCAGCTGATTATGGAGAGTCAGGATGGGGCGGGTCGGGTCCGGCGGATTGTGCAGGATCTGAAGAGTTTTTCGCGGGTCGATCAATCCGAAAAAGCGCTGATTGACCTTAACGAAGCGCTGGAAACCACCATCAACATAGCCTGGAATGAGATCAAATATGTCGCGGAGCTGAACAAGGACTTTGGCAACATTCCACAAATTATCTGCTTCCCGCAACAGCTCAATCAGGTTTTCCTGAATCTGCTGGTGAACGCCTCGCATGCCATGGAAGGCAAGCGTGGAATCATCACTGTCCGCAGCTGGAATGAGGGCGAGAGCGTTTTTGTCTCGGTAACTGACAGCGGCTGCGGCATACCGGAGGAAATCCGCCAGCGGATTTTCGAGCCGTTTTTTACTACCAAGGAGGTCGGCAAAGGCACCGGTCTGGGGCTTTCGATCAGTTACGAGATCATCAGGAAGCATGGCGGCGAGATAACGGTGGAAAGCGAAGTTGGTAAAGGTACGACATTTGTGGTCAGGCTGCCGGTCAGCGGCCCCAGGGAATAGAATGGAAATCAATAATATCAGCAAGGTCTTTGACCGGGTGGGGCAGGTGAATCAGCCCAAACCCGGAATTCCGATTATTTTCCAGCTGATGGGAATCTGTCTGGTGATGATAGTCGTTGTTATCGGCGGTATCTACCTGTATCTGAATCCATTGTTCGAACGCGAACTGATGAAAGACGAAAAGCGTCATATCCAGGATCTTGTGGATACCACACACTCGATTGTGGATGATTATTACAGGAGATCCCTGAACGGGGAATTCGATACAAAGGAAGCGCAGCGGCTTGCTCTGGATCGTCTTTATCAAATGCGTTACGACAGCACCGGCTATTTCTGGGTTAACGATATGACACCCAGAATGCTGATGCATCCGATTCAGCCGGAACTGAACGGAAAGGATCTGCGGAATTACACAGACTATGACGGCAAACTCCTATTTTTGGAGATGGTGAGAGTTTGCGAAAATGATGGCGGCGGATATGTCAGTTACCGGTGGCCGGAGCCTGGCGTCACTGATCCGGTTGAAAAAATATCATATGTGAAACATTTTGCCCCGTGGGGCTGGGTCATTGGGACCGGATTATACACAACCGTGATTGAGAGATCATTAGCCCAGATGCGTCACGACCTGCTTTTGGGCACTGTTGTTATAATTTTATTGCTGGCTGCGATCAACATCGTCATCGCCATGCGGATAGCCGGGCCGCTTAACAGACTTTCCTCTTTTTCCGCCAGGTTAAAGGAGGATTTATCTCTGAAAGCTCCGATTGAAGGTAGCCGGGAATCCAGGCAGCTGGCCCTGGCGCTCAACGAAACTGCCGAGCAACTGGCAACCACGCTTGTTTCGAGGGATAAGCTGGATGAAACCCTCAATTCATTGACCGCCATGCAAATTCGCATCCTGCAATCCGAAAAAATGGCTTCCATCGGCCAGCTTGCCGCCGGTGTGGCCCATGAGATCAACAATCCGATCGGGTTCATCAACAGCAACCTGGCCAGCCTGAAAAAATACACGGAACGTTTGGCCAGCTTCACGGAGCACCTTTCTGCAAGCATCGACAAAAATAGTGACGATGAAACAGTCCGGCAAATTGGCGAACTGCGCAAACAGATGAAGGTGGACCGGATACTGGCCGACACCCAGAACCTGCTTGACGAATCGATTGAGGGGGCCGAACGGGTCAAATTTATCGTGCAAAATCTGAAAGACTTTTCGCGGATTGATCGTTCCGGGCTTTCAAAGGTCAAGATCAATGATGCTATTGACAGTACGATCAACATTATCTGGAACGAAATAAAATATGTCGCCGACCTGAACCGTGAATATGGTGATGTCCCGGAAGTTGTCTGCTACCCGCAGCAGATTAACCAGGTTTTCCTGAATCTGCTGGTCAATGCCGCCCATTCCATGGGGGAAGGGCCGGGGACAATTACCGTCCGGAGCTGGAGTGCAAACGATCTGATTTATGTTTCCGTGACCGACACCGGCTGCGGAATACCGGACGATCTGCGTCAGCGGATTTTTGAGCCGTTCTTCACCACCAAGGATGTCGGCAAAGGCACCGGTTTGGGGCTTTCCATCAGCTATGAAATTGTCAGGAAACATGGCGGTGATATAACTGTAGAAAGTGAAGTTGGAAAAGGGACGACCTTTACCGTGATTCTGCCGGTCAGTGGACCGTCACTTGGACAAAACGTCTGAAATGTGGATAATCCGCTGCTTTCCGATAGCCGGGAAGCAATCAGGCTAATATAACCGGGAGTGATCTCATGAATGATAAACCTGTAAGCAGTGGAGTGACCGCTTCCAATAAAATCCAGTGGGAGGCGATCTTCAATGCCATCGGCAATCCGGCCATAATACTGGACCGGGATCACCGTGTTGTGGCGGCCAACAGCGCCAGCCAGAGTTTGACCGGACTGCTACCGGAGGAGATGGTCGGTCATTACTGCTTCGATGTTTTTCATCGTCACGGGAATGGGCTTCCACCGCCCGGCTGCCCGATGGAAAAAATGCTCTGCAGCGGAGTTATGGAGTCGACCGATGTGGAAATGGATGCACTGGATGGAACTTTTCTGGTTTCCTGCACACCGATCCCGGCAGAAGACGGCAGTATTGAATATGTGATCCACATTGCAACCGACATAACCGCTCGCAAGGAGATGGAGAAAAAGCTGATTGCTGAGTCGAATTTCAATAGATCCATCATTGACAATGCTCCGGTCGGGCTATGTGTCTGTCGCGCCGTACCGGAATTCCCGTATGTACTATTTTCCGTCTGGAATGAACGGATGAAAGCTGTCACTGGGTATGCCATGGAGGAGATCAATTCCGAGGGGCTTAACAAATTGTTGCCCTCCAATCATGCATCTGCGTTTCAGGCTGCTGAGCGCGTGCGCAGAGTTCCGGCGGGCGATGACCTGGTTGGCGAAAAATGGGTTATTGTTAATAGTCTTGGTGAAGAGCATGTTCTGGCAATCTGGACATCTCCACTGAAGAGCGAAGAGACAAATGACAGTTTTCTGGTCTTTGTGGTCGATGTTACCGAACACAAAACTGCGCTGCAGGAACAGCGCAGTTTTACGGACAGCCTTGTCAGAAATGCCGCCATACCGATATTTGTTCTGGACAGGGAACACAAAGTGCAAATCTGGAACAAGGCCTGTGAAAAACTGACCGGTGTCGCTCGGGCCGATATCATTGGAAAAGACGAACAGTGGAAGGCTTTCTATGAAGTAAAACAGCCCACACTGGCTGACTATATTCTGGATGGCGATTTTAGCCAATTTCCTAAACATTACGATAAAGTATCAAAATCTGCCCATAATCAGAACGGCTACAGGGCGGAGGGGTGGTGTGCAAACATCAATGGAAGTGACCGCTATCTGATAATCGAGGCTGCTCCGATATATGACCGGCAGGGGGAAATGACCTGCGTTATTGAAACCATCAGCGATATGACCGAAAGCAAGACTCTTGAAGAACAGCTTCTGCATGCGCAGAAGATGGAATCCATCGGGCATCTGGCCGGCGGTATTGCCCATGAATTCAATAATATCCTGGCGGTGATTCTTGGCTATGGTCAGGTTATGCAGAAAGGACTGGTCCCCGGTTCCACCAATATGAGTGATCTTGATCAGATACTGCAAGCAGCCGATCGTGCCGCTTCCCTTACCAAAGGCCTGCTGGCTTTCAGTCGCAAGCAACGTGTTACACCTGCAAATTTCAACCTGAATATCCTGATCCACAACACCCTGAAAAGTTTCAGCCGGATTATGGGCGACGACATCATTGTCAGGGAAAATCTGGATAGTACTCCCATTACCATTTATGCCGACCAGACTCTGGTGACCCAGGTTTTGATGAATCTGATGACCAATGCCCGTGATGCCATGCCGACCGGCGGTAATCTCGATATAAGTACAAAAATTTGTGAAATTGACGAGGCCTTTTCGACTTTGCATTGTCAGGTCCCGCCCGGTAGATATGCCCGGATATCGCTGTCCGACAGCGGCCTGGGGATGGAGGAGGAAACACTGGCCAAAATTTTTGAGCCATTTTTCACGACCAAGGAGCTCGGCAGGGGAACCGGCCTCGGCCTGTCTGTAGTGTACGGCATTGTGTCCCAGCACAATGGTTATATCTGCGTTTCGTCTGATGTTAATCATGGCACCGTATTTGACCTATATTTCCCGCTGATTGAAAATGAGGAAACTAATCGGGTTACTTCTGCGGTTGCCGCCGATGTTTGTGGGGGAGATGAAACCATACTCATTGCCGACGATGACCCGAACTTGCTAATGCTATTCAGTAATGTGCTTTCGGAGTTGGGATATCATGTCTTGACGGCAGAGAACGGCGTTGAAGCTGTCGAACTGTTTACTGCCAACCAGGATAAAGTTAAAGTATTGGTTTTTGATGTGCAGATGCCCCAAAAAAACGGTTTGCAGGCCTACAAAGAGATCAAGCAGTTGAAACCGGAGTGCAGAGCCTTGTTTGTCAGCGGGTATAACGAGGAACAGTTCCAGGGGGCTATGGAGATAGAAGAAGGAGCGGATCTGATGAACAAACCTTTTACTCCGCTTGATTTGGCCGCCAGAGTCAGGAAAATGCTGGATAACGTGCTGTAGTGATGTTGACGGATATGATTCAGGGCAGGAGGAGTCTATGAACAATTTTACCAGCGACAAATTGCTGGACAGCCTGTTTGATGGTGTTTATTTCGTGGACAGAAACCGGCGTATTACCTACTGGAATACAGCCGCTGAGCGCATCTCCGGATACTCCAAGACGGAAATGACCGGTAGTTGTTGTTACAACAACCTGCTCCGGCATATCGATACCGATGGCCGCGAACTCTGTCTGGATGGTTGTCCGCTATCAGCGACAATTTTGGATGGAAATGTGCGCGAGGCGGCCGTTTTCCTGCATCACAAACTTGGCCACCGTGTTCCGGTATCTGTCAGAACTTCACCGGTTCGTGACGATGATGGCAGCATCATAGGCGCTGTTGAAATTTTCAATGATAATTCCAATTCAATGCAGATCTTGCATGAGTACGAAAGGTTGAAGCAGGAGGCCTATCTGGATGCCCTGACCGGCATCGGCAACCGCCGCTACGGAGAAATGACGCTGTCAACGCGCATGTATGATCTGCGCACACATGACATCCCGTTCGGCATCCTGTTCATGGATATCGACCATTTCAAAAACTTTAACGATAGATTCGGGCATAAAACCGGCGACGATGTGCTGGTTATGGTGGCCAAGTCCATCTCTTTTTCGCTGAGGAAGATGGATGTGGTCGCCCGCTGGGGCGGTGAAGAGTTTGTAGTCATTCTGCCGGGAGCGACCTGGGTGATTGTCAGGGCCGTAGCGGAGCGGATCCGAATTCTGATTGAAAACAGCTTCATATTGGCCGATGAGAAAAAACAGAACGTCACGGTTTCAGTCGGAGGAACCATGTCCCGGACCGATGATGATTTGGAGACCGTTATTAGCCGTGCAGACGCTCTGATGTATCTCAGCAAGAGCGCTGGCAGAAACCGGGTTTCAGTGGATGAGGGCTATTAGCAACCGAATAACTCCATGTCATAACGTGACAAGTAACTTGTCTTCCGGTCGTAAGGAGATGTGTCCATGAACAGTAATGAGTATGATGAACCGGTCAGAATCCTGTGCGTGGACGATGAGCGCAACGTACTGCGGGCGCTGGAGCGGGTCTTTCTGGATGATGATTACGAGATCGTAATTGCCAATTCCGGTGAAGAAGGGCTGCAGGCCATGGAAGAATCCGGCCCTTTTCAGGTGGTTATCTCCGATTATCGCATGCCGCAAATGAACGGAGTCGAGTTTCTGAAAGCGGTTTATGATCGCTGGCCCGGAACGGTGCGGATTGTCCTGTCCGGATATGCCGATGCGGCTGCAATAGTTTCTGCAGTTAATGATGGTCATATTTACAAATTCATTCCCAAACCCTGGAATGACGATGAATTGCGGACAACTATCCAGAATTGCCTCGAGCGCTATTTTCTGCTGAAGAAAAACCGGGAGTTGCTGGATAAGCTTGCCGCCGCCAACCATGAACTGGAAGAAAAAGTGCTCCAGCGTACGAGACAGCTGGAGATGCGCAACAGGGTGCTGGAGTTTTCCCAGGAAACTCTTGGTGCGCTGCCGGTGGGAGTTGTCGGGATAGACGATACCGGTATGATCGCCCTCTGCAACAATATGGGTGAATCGCTGCTAAGCGGAGTTTGCGACACTATTTTGGGTGGTAATGTCTCGCAATGTTCTTCAGTTGAGTTTATTGCAGCGGTCAGCAAGATTCGCGAGCAGGGGAAGCTGGATGCTGTCATTAATCTTGACGACAAGCTGTGGCGTGTGATGGGTACTCTGGTTTCAATTCATGGAAGTGATGCCGCCGTGGCGGTTTTTGTGGAGGTACAAACGTGAGAACAGTCCTTTTCGTGGATGATGAACAGCCTATCCGTAATGCCCTGGAGCGCATGTATCTGGAACGTGATAATGTGCGTTGCCTGTTTGCCGCGTCCGGTCAGGAAGGGTTGGAAATTCTTGCGCGTGAGGAGGTCTGGGTGGTGGTGTCGGATTATCTGATGCCGGGCATGCGCGGGATCGAGTTCCTCTCAAAGGCCAGGTCGCTGAGACCGGAGACGGTGCGGATCATGATGACCGCTTATGCCGACCTTTCAGTCGCCATTGATGCCATTAACAAGAGCGAGGCTTACCGCTTTGTCACAAAGCCGTGGAATAATCAGGAGCTGATGGATACCATCGATGAGGCACTGATGCGTTACCAGTTGATCAAGTCTCTTGCCAGTGAGGATGAAGCTTTGTACCTGTCATTGGCGCAGGCGGTCGAGTTGAAAGACCCTTACACCAAAGGGCACTGCGACCGGGTGGCCCGCTATGCAGTCGCTCTGGCGCACGCAGTCGGGCTTCCGGACGACGTTATCAACGACATAAAGCATGGCAGCTGGCTGCACGACTGCGGAAAAATCGGAGTGCCGGAGGGGGTGCTCAACTTTCCGGGGCGTCTGTCCGATGAGGATCAGGAGACTGTTAAGAAACATCCCCGTTGGGGGTCGGAAGTCGCCAGACAGGCGCGCATGTCCGATACAGTGGTAAATATCATTCTATATCACCACGAACGTTTTGACGGGAAAGGTTACCCCGACGGGCTCAAGGGTGAACATATTCCGGTTGAAGCCCGTATTGTGGCGCTGGCCGACGTGTTTGACGCCCTTTATTCAGACCGTCCCTACCGCAAAGCCTACAATTTTGAGCAGTCTATGGGAATCATGGTCGAGATGGCCGAGACCCATTTTGATCCGCATTTGATGGATTTGTTTCGACCGATAGCCGAGGGGGTGCGGGCCGATGCCTGATGAACAACAGCGCATAACAGTTCTGCTGGTTGATGATGAGGAAAACATATTGCGAGCCCTCAAGCGCTTGCTGATGGACGAGGATTTTGACGTAGAGACGGCCGAGTCCGGTGAAGCGGGTCTGGAAAAATTGCAGAGCCTCGAAAATGTCGGATTGATCGTATCCGATCAGCGCATGCCCGGCATGAACGGCGCGGAGTTTCTGGGACGTTCGCGGGAGTTTGCCCCCAATGCCCAGCGGATATTGCTGACCGGCTACTCGGATATCAATGCGACCATTGAGGCGATTAACAAAGGGGGGGCCAGCCGTTACCTGTCAAAACCATGGGATGACGACGAGCTTACCCAGGTTATTCGCGATGCGGTTGCCCTCTACCTGCAAGGTGAGGAAAAACGACGGCTGAACGATATTATCAACCAGCAGAAGCGTGAGTTGGAAGAGTGGAATGTCAGCCTTAAAAAACGTCTGTTACAGAGCAGCGCCACCATCCGGGAACAGAGCCAGGCCATCAAGAGTCTTGACGAAAAAAATCCGATGACATTGATCCATCGGGCCTTCGATGGTTTTTTTGAAATCATGGGTGACCGGAATGCTGCCCATGCCCGCACCGTCAGTACCCTGGTGACAGATGTGGCGCGCAAGATGGGGCTTGATGCAGATACCGTCGCCGCCTTCAGGCTCGCGGCTCTGCTGCATGATGCCGGTAAATTCGGCTGTCTTCCGGCCGGGATGAACAAACATCCGGAGGAGATGTCCGAAAGCGAATCGGCCGAGTACCGTCAGCACCCGCTGCGCGGGGAAGATATGTTTCGACAGGTGGAGGAGTTGGCCGCTGCCCTGCCGCTGATTCGCAGTCACCATGAAGCTTATGATGGCAGCGGTTTTCCCGATGGCTTGTCCGGCGAATCCATTCCGCTGGGAGCCCGTTTGATAGCAATCGCCGATCACATAGAGAAATGCGCCAGATCGGTCGAGCACAACCGGGCCGATTATGCCCTGATGAGTGCCCGCTTTCGTGGCGGCACACTTCTGGACCCAATGTTGATCGCGCGTTTCCAGGGCATCACAAAGGTTGTCTATTTCGAGGGTAAAAAATCCGGATCACTTTCCGATGTCGAGGTCGGCCCCCACGAACTTATCCCCGGTATGGTTCTGGCCCGCGATGTGGAGAGCGGCAGCGGTGTGTTGTTGATGCAGCGGGGAAGTGTTCTGGATCTGGCAGGTGTGACACTTATTCGCATCCATTATCGCAAAAACCCTCCATCTCACGGCATTTTTGTGCAGATCGTGGGGGATTGATTCAGGTTGTACAACCTGTAAAAGAGAAACTCCCTGTTTTCCAAATCGGAAACTAACAGTTCAAACTGACAATCTGGAGTCGAATTATGACTAATAAAATTCTGCTGGTCGATGATGAAACCAATGTTTTGGCGGCCTTGAAGCGGGCTCTGTTCGATGAACCGCTGGAAATAGTGACTTCATCAAGTGCCGAAGATGCTCTTGAAATCATGAAAGAGCATGACTTCAAGCTTGTTATCTCCGACGAGCGGATGTTCGGCATGCAAGGCTCCGAATTCCTCGCCAAGGTGCGGGAAAGCTATCCTGATACCATTCGCATCATGCTGACCGGCCACGCGACCCTTGAGGCTGCCATGAAGGCGGTTAATGAAGGAGAAATTTACCGTTTTTTCTCAAAACCGTGGGGTGATCATGATCTGAAATTCGCCATCCGTTCCGCAATTGAGAAATACGATCTGGAGACGGAAAATCGCAGGCTGCTGGATACGGTCAGAAAACAGTCACTTGAGATAAAGGTGCTTGAAAAGCGCTACCCAGGCATTTCCAGGGTGGAAAAGGATAGCTGCGGGGTTTTCGTGCTGCCGGACATATCGGACGATGAAATCTTGTCCATGCTGGCTGATTGTGAAAAAGAGAAGGATGTCTAGTTGTTTGAAATTGTTTTTAAAATTGGGTTGTCTGAATTAGTCCGACCCATTTTTTCTTCTTTTAGGCAGATTTGTCTCGGAAGACATAATCAGTTGCGGCGGCACTTGCTTGGCGCCCAGTATTTCCACAACCTGATCAAGGCTGTCTGAAATTTTTTTCAGCTTTTGCTCAGCCAGCGGTTCCAACCCTTTTACCAACAGGTTTTGTACCACTTCCGGGGAGTTTTTTACCAGTTCCTGACCCTGTTCCGTCAAGTCAATATGAACTACCCTTCGGTCCTTTTCAGACCTGGTGCGCTTGACCAGACCCTTTGCTTCCAGTCTGTCCAGCAACCCGACCATTGTGGCCGGATGCAGGTAAGTGCGGCGTGCCAGATCAGACACTTTCATCGATGAAGTCTCTTCCAGCAGTTTTACAACCCAAAGCTGCGGACCGGTAAGGCCGGTTTCTATCTCCACCATTTTGGATTGATCAACCAGTACCTGAAAGACGCGGCGTATATCATCTATTATATCTGCAACCATCGCTTGTTTTGACTTCACTGACAAACCTCCAGAAAGCATATCCCAAAGCCTAGTTAATAAACCTATCTCCTGCTGACGTCAACCCTGAGTTAATTGGTTACTTTTAAATGAATCAGCTTTTCGTTGCCGGATGCCAGAGAGATATGATCAGCCGGTATCGCCAGTTCTTTGACCAGGTAATCCTTCAAGGTTGCGGCGCGCTTTTTGTCCTGCCGTGATGTGCGCCGATTGGTCAGAGGTGTTTCGATTGAAAACCGTGTGGCAGGCCACTGGGCAATCAGTTGCCGGAGCGGCTGCATTGCTTTGATGCTGCCCTGATCAAGCTCGTCTTTTTCGGTAAAACCGATCGGCGGCAGATACGGGGTTGTCTCCACCGTCAGTTCAATCTTCTCGTTCAACTTTTTCTCCAGGGCCGTCGTGAGCCAGTGCAACTCCTGAAGATTAGCCGGGTAATCGCGGGCAAGGGTGAGCGTGACTCTCATCGGCTTCTTCTGGTCGGAGAATGTGACGCTGCAGACGCTCACCTTATAGGGCGCAATAAACGATTCTACCTCGCGGCATCCTTCCCTGAGCAGTGCCACGGTTTTTTCCTGGAGCGTACCCATTGTTTCCGGTTTGGGAGGGGCTGCCGGAGTGATAGCGCGCAGCGGAGCCTGTGGTTCGACCGCGCCGGAGCGGACAATAACCTGTTCCAGTTCCAGTTTTGCACTGCCAATCTGCCTGGTCAGCTCATTTTCAATTTTCTGTTGTTCGTCGATTTCCACATATTTTACAGTATTGATCGTGGCGGCCACGATATATTTCCCATCGGCCTTGTTGATCGAAACGGCCGTCAGGCGTGATTTGAGTTGATGGTTGAAATTTTCTCTCAAAATGGTTTCCACCCGGCCGGTCAGCTTCACTTTGCGGATGTCAGTCACCAGCGTGTACAGCAACGGTATCGAAATAATCACAAGCAACGTGCCCAGAATCTGGAAACGGCGTCTGGCCGGGTAGCGGGATTCCGCAACCATGCTCCCCCTGAACCGGCAGGCGTAGAAAACCGCATTGGAACTGATCACAATTGCCACCAGGTTGGTAAAGAAGAGCAGGAAACCGCCGGCGGCGATTCCGAACTGCCAGGTGCCGATACCATAGCCGACGACACTCAAGGGGGGAATGACCGCCGTGGCCACGGCAACTCCGGTGGTCGTGAAAAGATAGTTTTTGCGGGTGCAGAGCGCCAGCGCTCCGGATGTGCCGGCAAATACGGCTATCAGCAGGTCGTAGATGTTGGGGCGGGTGCGGGAGAGAATCTCGTGGGTAGCGCCTTTAAGAGGGGAGAACAGGGTGAAAACGGCGGCCACAAAGACGGCCAGCAGGATACTGATTGTAATATTGCGAATCGCCCGGCGCGTCAGGACCAGGTCGCCCATTGTAAAAGCCAGCCCGAGCGAAAAGATCGGTCCCATCAGCGGTGAAATCAGCATGGCGCCGATTACGACCGCTACGCTGTTGGTCAGCAGTCCGAGCAGGGCTATCAGGTTGGACAAAGTGATCGAAGAAAGGTAGTTCGGGGAGAGCTCCGTGCGCCCGACCAGGTCTGAGATCACATCATGGTGGTCGATTTCATTGGTCTTTTCGTCCAGATAGCGCGAAAAACGCGCGGAGAGCAGCTTCCACATCGCCGCAAATGGCCTGCCGTGCTCTTCTGTCACCAGCTACCTCCGGTCAGTGCGAAACTTTTGCTGATCACTCTGCATCCACCCTGCTGACCCTGAATGGGGGTTGTTTGTAAGATTCAGGCAGGTACGACTCCGGTATGGTGGTCATATTGCCGTCCCGCAGGGTTGCGTAATGTGGAGACATGATTTCAACGCCACCCTCATTGAACTTTTCCTGGATGTTCTGGTGCAGTTCCGAATAGGTGCGGGCCATGACCGAGGGCCTGTCGGTGTAGGCGTTGATCTGGTAACTGACGTAGAAATCGTCCAGGCTGGTCTGAAGCACGAAAGGCTTCGGCAACTCCAGGATGTTTTCGGTCGCCAGCGCCGCCGCTATCATCAGCTCATGAACTTGTCGCCAGGGCGCATCGTAACCGATGGTAATGGTTGTATGCAGGATCAGCCCGTACTCCTGTGCCGATGAGCTGTAGTTGATGATGTGGCTGCTGAGAACCATGGCATTGGGAACGGTGATATCCACATTCTTGATGGTTCGTATGCGGGTAACCAGCAGGTTTTTTTCGACCACATCGCCGATTGTATCCGCTATTTTTACCCGATCCCCCAGTTTGAAGGCCCGCATGTAGGTCAGGATTACTCCGGCCACGATATTTGAAATGGCCGACGAAGAGCCGAGAGAAAAGAGTACGCCCAGAAATACCGAAACTCCTTTAAAGGCCGGCGAATCGGCACCCGGCAGGTAAGGAAAGGCCACCACCGCCGCAAAGGCTATGATCAGAAAACGGACGATCTTGAAACTTGGTGTGGCCCAGTCATGGTAAAAACCGGGTATGGTGATGGTCTGCTTTTCAACCTCGGAAAAAAGGAACTGGGTGAATTTGATCGAGTAGTGGGTAATTACGGCGATCACCAGCAGAAAAAATATATTGGGCAGATAGGTGACGAAAGAGATTCCGACTTTCTCGATCGGAGTCAGGATGTAGGAGAACAGCTTGGTCGCCATGCCGCGGGTCCAGGGGAAAAAGCTCAGCAGCAGCGGTATGTACAGGTATAACAGTCCGAGCAGAAGAACAACCCTCGCCCCGCGAAACACTGACTTCAAAACCGAGACGATCCGTTCTTCATTCAAAACTTCAATTGATTGAAAACGAACCGAGCGGATGTAAGTGCCGCGCCAGGATTCGATTTTGGCAAGCATTCTGGGGAAAAAACGATTGATTACCGTGAGTGCTGCGATCAGCGCCAGCGTGGCCAACAGGCTGTATAGAGCGCCGAACAGAATGCTCTGCATGCCGTATTCCTTGTTTCGGGCTTCTATGGCTGTGCGAATTTTTTTGGCGAAATCCTCTGCCAGAGCCAGGCGCGGTTTCCCTTCGGCCAGGGCGTCTCCTTCAGACACGCTCATCAAAACAGTGTCGCCGTAGATTATGTCGCTGCTGTTTTCGCTATCGACCACTTTTAATGATTCAGGATTAAACAGGGGGTCTTTTGCGAATCTGGCAATCCGTGTGGAGATGGTTCTGGCGCGGTCTTCCGGTGAAAAAGAGAGCACTTTGACTTTGATGGCAAGCAGGGGTTTGCCGTCAAGCATGACCTGGGCTTCCGGCAGCGCTGGTTCGGTTTTTTGCGCAGTGGCCTCGGCTGAATCTTTACCCGCACCTTTTTTCTGAGGCGCCGCGGTTGCCATCGTTGCAGTCATGACCAGTAACAGGGCTATGGCGATCAATCTGCGAATCATATTATTCCTCTTGAATATTCCGGATTAACGGTTAAACAGGGCATGCAGATCGGGAATGGCCTTTATCATTATTGACTGGAGGGCATCCTGCAAAACGGCGCTGACGAGCATGTCACGATCCTTTATATCCGTTTTGGAGGATGCGGTCGTGTACTCCAGTCGCTTGATCAACTGCCCCTTCCGGATAACGTCGATCCCGACTGTCACCCGGCATTTTGCCTTGATATCCGCCAGGTCCGAGATCTGTTCCAGTTCAATCACTGTCTTGGTGAGGTCAATCAGGTTCTGCTCGCTTCCGGTGCGTTTTGTAACGGGCAGATTGGTGTAGCCAGCTCTTTTGAATTCCAAGCCGAAAGCGGCCTGGAGAATTTCAGCTGCGGAGCGGGGGCTTAATATTTCATCGATTTTTTTGTTGTCATCATTGCGGACGTCCCCCAATACCCATTTGATATCAGGTGAGCGGGTCTGCTGGCTTTCCGGGATCACGATATAGATATCGCCGCTGCCGCTGCGAATAGTGGCGGCAGGCTCATAAAGTGTGTTCACGTTGCGGGCATAGCGGGCGCAGCCGCTCGTGAACAGCATGCAGGTGATTGCCAAAAGCATGACAGTCCGCATCAGTTTGTATCTGTCTGTAGATGTTTTCATGGTTGGCCTCCTGTTCCGATTGTTGAATCGTTGATTTGCTGTTTCTTTTCGAGTGTAGCAGTTTTTGCTGAACATTCACTCAAGCTGGACTTTAGTTTCTTTATCTCGATCGTTTTGCGCAACGAACCGGGAAGCATTGCCAGAAGTGTCGCCAAAACCCCGGAGCCGAATGTCAGGAGAAGAATTATTACCATTGGACCGTTAAAATACCACCCCATAAATGTTACCTGCGCCGACTGTGAATTCTGTACGGCAAAAAAAGCCATCACCATGGAAAGTGCAATCGCTGCAACCAGAGCAAATTTCATATCAACCTCCGTATGATTTTCCCGGCATATCGGGATAGATTCGATCAACCAGTTTCCCCAGGGTCATCCCTTGGACGACGATGGAGAATACGACAATTATGTAGGTAATGGTAATAATTGTAGGGCGTTCCGGCACAGGGGGAATCGAGAGCGCCAGGGCTACTGAAATCCCGCCGCGCAAGCCGCCCCAGGTCAGTATTCTTATGGCGCCAGGGCTGAATTTCCTGAAAGTCTTCATAATCAGCACCGCCCCGCCAGCGCTGCTCCAGCGGGCGAACAGGGTGATCGCTATCGCCAGCAGTCCGGCCATGAACAGCTCACTGGTAAAGGGCATGACCAAAACTTCCAGGCCGATCAGCATGAAGAGCAGGG
>MTLD01000716.1_pt2 | contig 22681 bp, 16 predicted proteins | sample 1982471 | NCBI WGS metagenome assembly MTLD01 (sample SAMN05712604, study PRJNA340218) | biofilm metagenome | isolation source: sample SPM anode biofilm adapted to -50 mV | place: USA | collected 2012-02-03 | reverse complement strand
TCGAAGGGGCAAACAGAGTAAACTTTATCCTAGTTTGCGTGTTGTCCGTTCAGGTAATTGTACCATCACCTAATTCACTGCTTATACCCTCACCCGACCTTCGGCCACCCTCTCCCAGGGGGAGAGGGGATTATTTTTCCAGGCGGGTGTTGTGCTCGCTCAAGGTTCACACTCTCTCGGGGGGAGAGGGGATTATATTCCCCTTCTCCCCCTGGGAGAAGGTGCCCCGCAGGGGCGGATGAGGGAAGTTTTTGACGTTATACTGAAACCGTATAACCGGACAATGTCTCTAGTATTAACGTTTTTTGCAGCTTGAAAGGTTGTTATCCCCTTCATCCCGTGTATCCCTGTAAGAAATGCCGGCGTCTTTATTTATTATTAAATCATTCTTAATAGATACAAAATCAGCACCTTGAACGCATAGGGGGGAATATGAAACAAACGCGGCTATTACTGGGTACCATCCTGGCGCTGCTCATGATCAGCACTGTCTCGTGGGCATACAACGTGACCGGTACGATCTACGACAGCAGCACCAGCCAGGCACTTTTAAACGGTGGCCGGGCCTACCTGATGGTTGCCGACCAGAACGGTAACTCAACCGGTTACGGCACCAGCCTGACTAAAAACGACTCCGGTTATCCCGCTTATAGCATCAAAGGCCTACCATCTGGCACCTATACCATCCACGGCTTCATCGACACCAGGGGCAACGGCATCCCCTATGCCGGCAGCCCCATCGGAGGCCTGATGAGTGGTGATACCTTCACCGTCCAAGACAGCGATCTGACCGGCGTCAATGTCGGATTCATGGACCAGGCCCCGCAAGATGGCGACCCCGAATACCCGGCCCAACCGGGCGGCGTTATGGCCACCCCCGGCAACGGCAGCGCCATTGTCTTCTGGGATACCCCGAAAAATTTGAACGAGATCGAGATTGCCGACCACTACAACATCTACTGGGGCACCGACCCCAATGTCGGCCCCGGCAATACGCCCAACGGTAACAGCGTCACGGTTCCTTCCGGTGGTGACGGCGGCCATTACCTGGTGTCGCCCTTGGCCGACGGCTCCTACTATTTTGGCGTCGAAGCTGTCTTCAACGGATTAACCAGCGCCATTACCAGAACCGGGGACGCAACTGTCATTGGCGGGACAACCACAGGCAACACGGTTTCCGGCACCGTCTACATCACAGACAGCAGCGGCAACCCGGTCAGCACCGACAAGCCCGTTTTCGTGGCCCTGTCTAAAGGCGATTATCCGCTCTACATGACCTACCTGCCGTCCCAGGCAACGGCGTCATTCCGCATCTTCTCCATCCCCGGCGTACCTGCTGGTCAGTATGATCTTTTTGCCTTTGTGGACACGAACAGCGACAATCAGAAGGATACCGGCGACTGGCTCAGCCCGGAGTTCGACAACATCAGGCAGTGGATTAACGTGCAGGCCGACCTGCCGAACCAAGCCATTGCTGTCATTAAACAAAACGCCCAGCAACTACTGACAACCAGCTACGGTTACAACGGCTCAATTTCTCCCGGCTATAACCTGGAGTTCAACTTCAAGGCAGCCGAGAAAAGACCGGCCAAGATCGAGATTGACGCCGGCACCAACTTTTCTGCATCCAGCATCACCCTCAACAGTTATGGCGACTTTAACCTTTCGTCCCCATTGCCCGCCACTCCGAACATCGGCGATACATATACCGGCACTATCACCTTCACCGACAGCACAACTGAACCCTTTGCACTGCAAGTGACTAACGTCATCCCGGTCATGCCGGTCCAGTCATTTCCCACTCAGCAAACCGGTCCGGACAGCACCGACCCGACCTTTTCCTGGCGTCTAACCGGTTTGCCGGCAGGTGGCTACCGCTATCATATGAGCATGTCCGACCCGATTGGCGACGAATGGAAGATGGAAAAGTGGCTCGATGCCACTACCCTAGCCACACCGCTGGATATCGGGGGTTCCCTGTCACAGGGCACTCAATACAACTGGCAATTGGCCATCGTAGATCCTTTCGGCAACAGCGCCGTGTCCTGGTACTGGTTCACGCCGCAAACCAACGGCCCGACCATAAGTACGGTCTCTCCATCGACCCTGGCCTGCGGCTCAACTGCCCCGATCACCATCACCGGAACAGGCTTCAGCAGCACCACTACCGATAACCATGTTTTTTTCAACAACTCAGGCGAAGCGACCGTTAACAGTGCATCACCCACTGAATTGGTCGTACAGTTGCCTTCATGTAATTCGAGCAATATCTCCACCGGGCCGGTTATTGTCAGCGTCAATGACGTTTCCGCTTCTTCCGGAGACAATTTTGTTCCGACCCTCAGCTACAATTATAACGTTTACGACAGCACCGGCTCCCCTGTCACCGATGCCACGGTACAAGTAGTTGATCAGCCCACCATCACTGCAAATACAAACGGTTCAGGCAATTTCACCTTAAATGGCATCCCAGCCGGTATCCCCTTTAGCATCAAGATTACGTCTCCATCCTTTGCCCCTCCGGTCTATTCGGCCGATACGCTCCAATTCGCCAACTTTGCCAAAACCGGCGGCTTCTACATGTATTCCCAGGACGAAGTCAACACCTGGAACGGCGGCGCAACCGGCAAGGGGCTGATCAGGTCCAGGATCACGGACAATACCGGCGCCACTCTCTCCGGGGCAAGTGTCACCGCCTTCAGCGTACTGCATAAATCCGCCAACTATTACACGATCGCCTACGATAATGATTCCGGCGATTTCTGTCAGTCCTGCACAACCACCGGTCCGGATGGCCGCTATTATGTCCAAAATGTGGATGAAGGCGATACCGTGGTAGTTGTTGCAGAACGTTCCGATTACGCCTTCCAGGTACGGACCCTCAGGACCCATGCCGGTGCCGTCAGTGAAGCCAGCCTGACCGGCACTCCCGTCCTCAGCATCACCAGCTTAAGCTCTACCAGCGCCGCAGTCGGTAGCACGATCTCCATCAATGGCAATAACTTCAACAGCACCGCAGTCAACAACATTGTCACATTTTCGGGTAACAAACAGGCATCGGTGACCTATGCCGACACCACCCGCCTGGATGTAACTGTTCCGCAATGGGCACAGTCTGGGCCAATCACAGTTAATGCGAACGGCCAGACCGCAACCTCTGCCAGTTCATTCTCAATACCAACTCCGACCATCACCAGTTTTACTCCAACCCAGGCACCGGTCGGCAGCCAGGTAACCATTACCGGCACGAACTTCAGCCTGAATCCGCTAAACGATAACCAGGTATCCTTCAATGGTACATATACAAATATCATCAGCAGCGATGGCACTCACTTGGTAGTGAATGTCCCGTATGGCGCCTCAACCGGCAAAATCCAGGTACAGACCTCCGGCGGCCAGACACTGTCCGCAGGCGACTTTACTGTGCTTCCCGATCCGAACGTCACCTCGGCAGCCCCCTTGAGCGGTCCCATAGGGACCCAGGTTACCCTGTCCGGCACGTTCTACGATTTTACAACCACCAATTACCAGGTACTGGTTCAGGGGATTCCGGCCACAATCAATTCCGTCAACTCGACCAGCCTGGTCTTCACCATTCCAAACGGCATAAGCGTTGCCTCGACATCCTATTATATGGAATACAACAATCAGACTCGCTACACCGGCAACTTCACCGTCACTACCAGACTGACCCTGACCCTTTCCCCGATAAGTTCCGGCACCGTAAACGACCTGAACGGCTCTGGCTTTACCTGCTCAAGCAGCGGTTGCACCCATGACTTCAACCTGGGCACTTCGCTCAACCTCTCCGCAATGCCATCCGGTGGCTACACCTTCCAGGGATGGAGCGGAGCATGCAGCGGCACCAACAACTGTTCATTGACCATGGATAGCGACAAGAATGCCACTGCCACCTTCACGCTGGTGCCATACATTAAGATCAGCAGCACTGACACCTATTATCCGCAGTTACAGGACGCCTTTGACGCAGCGGTCAACAGTGATGTCATCAAAGCACAGGCACAGGTGTTCACTGATTTAGATCTGATCTTCAGTAAATTGTCCGGCACCATAGTCAACTTTGATGGCGGCTATAGCGACGGTACATTCACGACATACAGTGGCTACACCACCCTGGATGGCAAGATGTCCCTGCGCGGTGGCACTTTGAAGGTGAGCAAATTGAAAATAAAGTAGGCAATTTAACAGGGATGAAGGGCATAATTGCTGATTGTGGCAAAAACAGAGCGTATATCAGGTTTTGCCCTTCATCCGCTCTTATTAGATAAAAGCTTTTAAGGCATAAAGATTGCCCAGCATTTAAGATTCAACATCCCAGTTATCGCGAGGTAATCTTGAGACAAAAATGTGTTTGGGGTTTTACGGTACAGAAGATTGGATACGGAGCAAATGGTTTAAGAAAGGTTCCAAAAAACTATAATTTGTGATATATTTCACCTTATTCTTTCTATACATGTGTCATATTACCCTTGCAGGCATATATGGCTAGCGACCAGCAAACTGACGCCAAGCCTGAGTTTAAATGAAAGTTTTACAAGAAATTAACACTTTTAAAATTCATCGATTGCTAATAATATTTAAGACGATTATTATGTGCATCAATTTTAATCTCAAAATTTCCGTAGTAGATTCAAGCTTATAAATAGACAGACACATTTCGGTTATCACAGTCAGTCAAACAAAGGCACAGATAAATTTTAAGGAGGAAAGTTATGAACATGCTCAAGGTTAAAAAAAGCATCACCCTGCTGGTTGGTATGATGACTATTGCCGCATTTAGCGGGATCGCACAGGCAGAAACAAGATTTGCGGTGCAGGATCCAACCGGGACCACGGATAAGATGGTTGTGACGGATCAAGGATATATCGGAATCGGCAAATCAACACCGCCAGTAGCGGTGTTTGCCGAAGGACCAACATTAAATGACAGCCAAGTTTTCACCCATTTCACAGGTACATCACCATCTGGCGGTGGTGGTTTCGTAGGCTATCATAATAATGCAGCAGGCGCACTTCCTAATGCTGGAGATAGACTTGGTTATTTTTATTTTGGATCAATAGACCCCGCTACCGGCGGTAAGAATGCAGCGGGGATATCTGCATCAGCTGGCCCAGCATGGACTTCAACGTCTACTCCAGCAAATATTTCGTTTGAAACAGCAAACACAACCGGTTCACGGCTTGAAAGGATGAGACTTACTTATTATGGTTATTTAGGTATTGGCACAGTTAATCCCCAGCAAAAATTAGATGTGGCTGGAGCTTTCAGAACCAGCAATACAACAACAAAACCAGCATGTACCACTTACAACCGTGGTTCATTCTGGTTTTACAAAAATGACTCCGCCACTTCGGGGGCACCTGATACTCTGGACATTTGTGCAAAAGATAGTACAGGAGCTTTTGTATGGAAGTCAATTTTTTGATGTTATCTTGGTTCTAAATTATAGGCCACCTATTCATTACTTTAACTAGTTCCAAATTATTTTAAGTTCAAATTACAAATATTGACAAATTATATTGCTACGAATAAGCATCCTGTATATTCAAATTGCAGGATGCTTATTTGTTGAACCGCAGGATTACACCCATAACATAACAAGTGAGCTTGGTTATAAAAAGCTCAAAACGCTGATTTCAAATCATAAGTATCTAACATGAGGCAATGTCGGCAAGTTTAACTGAACTATTGACAATCTTGCGACATACGTATTCTCATAATACCTGATCATCGCGACCAACTGTCGAAATAAAGTAACTGCGAGTTCCAATAAAATAACCAATATCTTTAAGGGTTCTATTATACAGATTCTCATTAATATTTCGAGATCCAAACTATGTTGTACTTGCACTCCCATGCTAAATCAATCATCATCAACGGAAACTCCTTTGTTTGGAACTCTGAGCGGTTCACAGCAGGGATGCTTTCACTCTATCCTAGAACTGTCAAATTATTGAGGTCCTTCAGCAAAGACTGGAGGGTGCTGTCCTGAAAGCCGTTCCCAAAGAACGTGGGTATCTACAATATGCTGTAAAGCATCACATTAAATAGTTTTTTAGGAGTTATTTCTAAATGCACGACAACCCAATCAATACTTGTAATGATATTATTCCGTTAAGTTCTTTTAAAGCTATTGATTTTTTTGAAACAATTATACTGAATAAAAAAATTATCATTCATACAGTGATTGGAGCTTTCACAATTTCATTAATTGTCAGCATTCTTTTACCCAATATTTACATCAGTACCGCACGCATACTCCCTCCTCAGCAAGACAACAACTTACTCGGAATGATGATGGGTCAAGTAGGTGGCGGTATCGCCAGTCTTGCCACTGATATTCTCGGCAAAGGCACTTCATCCGACCTTTACGCCAGCATCCTCACAAGCGAAGCTATTAAGGATAAAGTTATAGACCGTTTCAACTTGTTAGAAATATACGGAAAGAATAACAGATTAGATACATACAAAAATCTAGACAGGGCTGTAAAAATTGACGTGGGAAAGAAAGACGGCATTATTTCAATATCCGTTGAAGATAAGGTACCAAAACGTGCAGCCGACATTGCCAATGCGTACGTTGAAGAACTTGGTTCGCTTGTTTCTGGATTAAATGTTACCGGAGCAGCTCAAGACAAACATTTCATAGAGACACAATTAATTAAAACAAAGGCCAATTTATCACGATCTGAAGATGCGCTTAAAATTTTTCAGGCCAAAAATAAGGCACTTGACATTTCCGAGCAAGCAAAAGGAACTATCAAAGGTATTGCCGATATTTCGGCTCAACTTGCTATTGAAGAGGTAAAACTATCTACAATAAAACGTCAGTTTACAGATGAGAGCCAAGAAGTAAAAGTTCAGAAAACAGTAGTTAACAACCTAAAATCGCAGATTTCTCAACTTGAAGGCTCAGATCGCGGTGGTGTTATCCCTAGTGTTGGTTCTGTGCCTGCAATTAGCCAGGAATATATTCGTCTCATGCGTGATTTTAAGACCCAGGAAATGATATTCGAACTTCTGACAAAGCAATTTGAAATAGCAAAGTTTACCGAAGCAAATTCTTCGTCTACTGTTCAAATAATTCAGAAAGCAACTATTCCAGACAAGAAATCAAAACCAAAGAGGTCTATTTTAGTATTAGCATCCACCTTTGGCGGCTTCTTGTTTTCTATCTTTTACATATTTTTGCTTGAGTATTTTAAAGCGTTACCAGCAGAAGAGCAAAGACGGTGGACAAATATTTTTGATAGAATTAAATTCAAGAGACAATCAGGTCAGCTTTGATATACACAGAAGTACTCCTAGAAACTGCCTACAACAATAGCTCCATTTATACAGTCAATACAAATTTTGTTCAAGATACTGTCAAATGAAAATATTATTAATATTCCCAAACTGGCTTGGAAGAAGCGGTAATTACTGTCAAGCTGCTGCAATTAAACTTGGTCATGATAGTCATCTGGTTTGGGGAAGTGATCATGATGTTTTATCGTTTTCGGGCTATATTAAAAACAAGGCTAGGCGCTTTCCACTTATAAAGGATTCATATAATAAACGGGAAGAACTATTTATTAACAAGAGCATTATAAAAAGAGTTAAAGAGATTCGTCCTGAATTGGTTATAAATAATTGTCCATCTCTTTATCCTGAAACAGTAAAAGTTCTTAAAGAAAATTCTGGATACATGGCATATTGGGCTGGTGACGACCCCACCCTTTTTCATAATCTAATGAACTCCTTTAGCTTGTATGACTTCTATTTTGCCGGTTCACCTGATTGGTTAAATATTGAGATCGTACAACTTCACAAGAAAAACAATTATTATCTACCCTATGCTTGCGATTCAGATGTTTTCAAAAAATGCAAGCTTTCTGAACTTGAACAAAAGAAATTTGGCTCTGCAATTTCTTTTGTGGGAGCAAGATATTCAGACAGAGAACGCATATTATCCACTTTGACGGACTTTGAGATAGCAATATGGGGATGGGATAAAGACAACTTTATCAATAGAGCATATCGTATGATCAGAGGGAAACACTTTAACCCATTCCATGAGAAATATAATATAGGAGAAGATTTATATATAACAAACTTAAAACAATCAATACGTGGCGCACATGTTTGCAACCATACAGCTAATAAAATTTATAATGCTTCTTCAATTATACTGAACCTTCAGCACCCCCAAATGTTTAATGCTGTAAATTCAAAAGCTTTTGAAATTGCTGCTGCAGGTGGCTTTCAATTATTTCAGCACTCGGGAGACTTATTGGGGCTATTTGAGAAGGATACAGAAATTGTGTGCTTCGCTAATGCTTCAGAATTGCGTGAGAAAATTACATATTATCTTAATAATCCACTAGAAATAATCAAAATTGCATCTAGAGCACAGAATAGAGTCCTTAAAGAGCATACTTTTGAACACAGAATGAAATTTATCTTGTCTGCAATAGGGGGTTGCTGATGGCAAAAGAAATTCCAACTATACTGGGAAATAATATTAACATTAGAGGTATCAAGGAAACAGATCTTGATACAATAATGGAATGGCGAAACAGACCAGAGGTCATGAAATGTTTTTTTAACAGAAATAAATTAACTGCGGAAGGGCAAAGAAAATGGTACGCCAACTACCTTAACGACGCAAATGATCACATGTTTATGATTGAAACCAAAGATAATGTTTCTATAGGGACTATGGCGCTTTACCATGTTGATTTCTCATCTAAGAAGGCTGAATATGGTCGTGCATTGATCGCAGCAGAAGGCTATCAGGGAAAAGGTTATGCTAGAGAAGCTCTTTTATTGATCCTTGACTATGCTTTTACTACTTTACATTTAAATCGTATTTATCTTGAGGTTTTTTCAGATAATTTATCAGCTATTAAGCTTTATGAAAAATGCGGTTTCACTAACGAAGGGCTGCTGAAAGAACATTTTTATGATGGCAATAATTATAGTGATATTTTAATAATGGCAATACTACGTTCTAATTATTCAATTATATAGATCCTATCAACCAAATCTTATAATTGCTCACATAAATATCACAATAATATTCATTTAAATTTTACGTTAGGAGATTAACATGTCCATACAACTATTTGTTCCAACTTTTAGAGTTCAAGAATGTCTAACGGAAATCCAAGAATGCCTTGAAAAAGGATGGACTGGCCTTGGATTCAAAACTAATACATTTGAAAATGATTGGCTAAAATATACAAACCTTAATAATGCACACTTTATTTCATCAAACACAGTAGGATTACACCTTGCTGTTAAATTATTCAAAGAAACAAAGGGGTGGAAAGACGGCGATGAAATTATTTCTACTCCTTTAACTTTTATTTCAACAAACCATGCCATTTCTTACGAGCGATTAAAACCTGTATTTGCTGATGTAGATGAATATCTTTGCATCGACCCAGTCGATGCAGAAAAAAAGATAACCAAGAAAACTCGCGCCATTATGTTTGTCGGCATTGGAGGAAATTCGGGACGCTATCGTGAAATTGTTGACTTATGTAAGAAATATGATCTTATCCTAATACTTGATGCTGCACACATGGCTGGAACTAGAATAGAAGGTGAACATGTAGGAAAAGAAGCAGATGTTGTTATCTTCAGTTTCCAAGCAGTAAAGAATCTCCCAACAGCTGATTCAGGAATGATCTGTTTTCGTGATAAGGAGCTAGATACACTTGCCCGTAAATATACTTGGCTAGGTATCGACAAAGACACATATGCGAGAAGTACTAGTAAGGGCGCATATAAATGGCACTATGAAGTTAATAATGTTGGTTTTAAATATCATGGCAACTCCATCATGGCAGCCATCGGCATAGTACAATTAAAATATCTTGATCAAGACAATGCCTATCGTAGGCAACTATGTTCATGGTACACAGACGGTTTAAAATCAAACTCTAAAATTCAACTTATCCCTACTGCGCCAGACTGTGAAAGCTCAAGACACTTATTCCAAATTACCGTGCATAAAAGAGATGAGTTGATGTTGGCGTTAAATGAAAATGAAATATATCCTGGTGTGCATTATCGGGATAACACCGAATACTCCATGTATAAATACGCAAAAGGTACTTGTCCCAATGCTTCTCGATTTAGTAATGAAATTATCAGTCTCCCGCTACATTTAAGAATGCAGAAATCTGATGTTGACAATGTTGTTACTAAACTATTAACACTAGCCTAGTAATTATGTAAAATCAAAGCCTAAAATAACTTAATTCAACTAACACCGGATACACATGAGTCTTCATAAAAACAGTATGCAGGTTTTTTTTACAAGGATTTTCAGACTCATAGTATCATTTATCACTAGTATTCTAATTGCAAGGTGGCTTCAGCCAGACGGAAGGGGTGCTTATTCTCTTATAACTCAATTTCATTTATTTGCTGTCGCTTTTGGTGGAATGAGTGTTGGACATGCTACCATTCATTTTTCTGGGAGCGGAAGATACAGAAATAATGAGCAAGTTTCAAATGCAGTTTTGTCCGCTATAATTTTATCATCCTTTACATGTATCATAATTGTTTTATCCAGAGGTTTTCTCAATAAAGTATTTCCTTTAAACTTTTCAATTTTATTTATTTTGTTAATATTAATTCCAATATCAATACTTGATGCATACATTCGAAGCATATTACAAGCTAATCATAAATTTAAATGGCTAAATTCAATCGATATATTGCAAGCTTTGGTGTTATGTATTTTGGTTATTTATATATGCTTATTTTTAAAGCCAGATCTTAATTCTGCTCTATATGCGTGGATGGCTTCACTTCTAATAAGTTTTATTTTTCTTATAAAAAAACTTCGAGATATTGAACCAATTCACATCAAATTTAAATTGAATATATTCTGGGAACATTTATTTTTTGGTGCAAAAGCTCATTTATCTACAATTATTGGTCTATTAAGCCTTCGTTTTGATCAATATATTCTAGGGTATCTTACTAACAAGGCAACTGTAGGAAGGTATTCAATTGCAGTCACCATAGCAGAACTAGTATTATTTCTACCTGCTTCTGTATCTTTTGTCCTCTTACCTAGAGTAGCCCAAAGTGCCGAACAAGACTCCTATAAGTGTGTTACGAGATATTGCTGGTACATGTTTTGCGTCTCTCTATTGACGGCTTGCTTTATTGCAATATTAGCAGTTCCGTTAATTAATTATGGTTACGGCCAAAGTTATCACGAATCATTAATGGCTCTTTGGCTTCTTCTCCCAGGTATGGTTGCGATGAGTGTCACTTCTATTACAACGCCATATTTTCTCGGAAAACTTGGGAAACCACATTTAGGCGCAATTGTCGCTGCCGTAGCATTATCATCAAATATATACTTTAATTTTATATTAATTCCAATCTACCGAATTAACGGAGCAGCAATAGCATCTACATTATCCTATACATTGGCAACGGTAGTTAATCTCTATTTATTTAGAAGAAAATATATAACATGACCATCAGATATTTAAGTTACCTTAGTATGTTAATTTGTGCTGTAGCTACTGCACTAGGAATTATATTTTTAAAAGATAATTATGTCTCACTTGTTTATTATGCTAGCTTAGCATGCTTTTTATTATTGTTTATAAAGAAGCTGTTACATATTATCAACAATCAAGATATATTTTCACCATCTATTATTTTACCAACAGTATTCACAATAGTAGCTATAATGGGCTCTATTGGCAACAAAGATATCTCTGTGCTTTACATTGCGAAGATTGATAACTTCAAATGGTACTATTATTTAATAGCTATAATATTTTATTTTATAGGCATTTATATTGCTAACAAGAGGAATATATGTACTAGTTATACACAATGGGATCCAAATATTGCTAAAATACCTCTCATAGCAATGTTCACCGTAGCTGTCATTTCAACAGCTTTGTTCTATATGGCAAAGGGTGGAATCCCCCTGTTATCAAAAGATGTAAATGTTGCTCGATTTAAAGGTACTCATGGCATCGTAAACATTCTTCCTTATTTCAACAGGTGGTTTGTTATTGTTACATTATTAAGTTTTATCTGTATTTTTTTACTTAAGAGACAAAAACAGTCTAACAATAAATTATATTGGTCATTCGTTTGTTTTTCCGTATGTTTTTTAACATTAGGTGGTGGCAGACAATTTGTGCAAATCTTTTTCATCGGTATTGTCGCTTATCATTATTTAGTAAAAAGATTACGATTAAAGTATTTAATACTATCCTTTATTTTAGTGATCAGTTTGTTTGCTTTTTTTGGATATTTAAGAACTAAAAGCACATTAGGTAGCGAAACAATACAGAAGCAATTAACAAGAATTGAATATCCATCATATTTACCAGCATGGACAGCACCACCTTATGTGTACTGCAGGATAATTGCTGAAGTATTCAATTTAATTACAGTTAAAGTTCCACATGACATCTCATATCAAGGTGGTAAGTTCACTTTTGGTGACTTTTTAACATTTCTCCCAGGTAGTAGAAAACGACCTGATTTTATTTTTACAGACGAGATTTTAGGCGGTGATACTTCAGTGTCTGGCGGGACTGCATTATCATTTATGTCAGTATTTTATCTTGATTTTGGTGTTTCAGGCATAATGTTTGGTTTTTTTATTGTTGGCGCAACGTTACAGAGTGTGTACAGACGTGCAATTATTTCAAACAATTCTAAATACATTGCTATTTATTGCTTGTTACTGTTTTATTCCGTTCTTGGGATATATGGTAATGCATTATTTACTCCTATTGCAACATGGGAGTTTATGTCAATACTAATGTTTGATTTTTTTGTAACTAAGTATTTACCAATTGTGCGAGCAAAATATGCATCAGTATCCAGTTAATATATTTGAGAGGATTATTGAGTTGCTATGAATACTATTGTCAACATTCTACTGCTTTTACTAATATCTATATTACTACATGAGCAAATAGCACCAACTCCTGTTTTTGCCGCAAACATGGTTAGCAAATTACCATATAATTCTAACAATGATCTACAACAATACCTTAAGCAATCAAAAAACAAGGTCGTTAATGGGTTCAATATACAAGTTGATGACGTTAAAGTAATTGTTTATTCTGGGGTAGTATCTTATAATACTACTAGAGTAGTAGTTCCGGGTAAGACATTGTTGCTCCCTAGTAAAAATGATAATATGAGTGGCATAGCCCGCAGATACTTTTATTTGTATGCAAAAGGCAATGTATTAGAACTTTCATCAAAACTTGATTCAAGTGTCGCATTTACTCCTATCTACTTATTTGTGTTTGATAGTAATTCTCATTTAACTACATTTGATTTGCGCAGATTGTACCACATTAATCAAACTGTTGATGTAACAGTAATTGGAGGTGGTAAATTTGATGGCGCAGACGAAACAACCTCTATTGAAGCTGCATTGATAATTTCTAGATATCTGGGTGGGTGTAATATTTTAATCCCAAATGGGAATTATATAGTTCACGGTAACATTAAGATACCTAATAATACTGTCATAACTTTTGGAGAAAGCGCAAGAATACTTTTAGCAGACAACGCAAAATGCGACTTCATTATCGGCGGTGATTCAGTCGATAACGTTCGCATAATCGGGGGTGTGTTTGATGCAAAATCGAGTGAATCAAAAAAATATATTAGCGCAATCTATAGTTGGAATGGATGTAAAAACTGGACATTTGAAAACTGTAAAATAATAAATTCAAATGGTCATGGGATTTTTATGAATTCAGCTTCAGAGATTACTTTCAATAATATTACTATTGAAAATGTAGCAGGCATTGGTATCGGAATATTTAATACCACAGGTAACATAACAATTAAAAATAGTATCATTATCAATGCGGCAAAAAATGGTATTGAAATTTCTGGGGGGGCTGCTAGTAATTTTTGTGTAAATTTATTACTTACTGACTCTCGCATTAATGGCGCTTCAGGAAACAATCTCGCTTTGTCATATATCTCTAATTCTAAAATTTCCAATAGTCATTTTATCAATTCAACAAAACATGCAGGCCTATCTTGTAAAGCATGTCAGTACTTAGATATCAATAACAACGTTTTTTCAGGGAACTGGGATGGTATACTATTAAACTATGGTTCATCATTTAACAACATTTCAAATAACGTGATGAAAAACAATGAACAAGATGGCATTGACATCGCCTTCAACAATGGCCACAATAATAAAATAGCCAACAATACCTTTATTAGAAACGGCGTATGGGGACTCTATTTGTTTAACGCAAATAATAATTATATTTCAGACAACACGTTCCAAGACAATGGCACTAAAGCTGAGAGTCACAATACACATAGTGCTGAAATTCAAATAGATAATGACTCTAGTGGTAACACTATCAGTAATAACAAATTTATTTCAAAACTTAAATATAAAACTAAGTATTCAATTTATTCAACAAAATCATCTACGGAAGTGAATCATATTACTAATAACATCTTTGATGGAGAGTTTAGATAGACTATATACCATAACATTATGAAGATATTTTTTATAACACATAAATGGCAGGCGCGGACAGGTGAATCCTGTGCACAGGCATTACAGCAAATGGGACATGAAGTTGAACTGTCTTGGGGCAAAATTGGCTCAGTATCAACTATCACAAAGTACTATAATCGCATCAAACGAATTCGTAAAATCGGGCCTGATGTCGCAAAGTTTGAAAGATACTTGTTGAATCAGATTATTATCAAAAAAGCATGTATAATGCGGCCAGATCTTATTGTTGTAAATGCGGGTGGAGAAGTTTCCCCAGAAACACTTATGACGCTTAGAAAGAAGACCGATGCAAGAATTGTCTGTTGGGCCGGCGATGATCCCAGCTCCTATTCTTTGGCTCATTGCTACTTAGCAGGCGCTAAACACTATGATCATTATTTTGTAGGCGATCCATCTTGGTATAACCAAAACCTTAAAGAAGCCGGCGTTAAACGCTGTACCCTTCTTAGCTATGGTGCCGACCCTTATATTTATAAGCCTATTATCCTTAGTGAAGCAGATTTAGAAAAATACTCTACTGAAATTACCCACCTTGGCGTTCTTCATAATATAAGAAAAGACCTGCTATTACAGTTGTTGAATTATAACATTGGACTATGGGGTGCAACAACTAGTAAGCTGTTTTCTGGTTCCTCTAATTTACCAAAAACACTATTACCCAAAATCAGGGGCGGTATTACTCAAGCTGATATAACTAACAAAGTTTATAACGCCTCAAAAATCTGCCTTAATATTCTTCATCCACAACTTAATTGTTGCTATAATAACAAAACATTTGAAATAGCTGCCAGCGGCTCTTTTCAGTTGATAAACTTCAAGGATTCGAGATACAGATATTATAACGATGACGAAATGGTTTCTTTTAGTAGTGTAGATGAGTTGAAATACTTATTAAACTATTATCTAAAAAATGACCGTGAAAGAGAGAGCATAGCTTTGAAGGCTCATCAACGAACATTATCTCGACATCTATTCAAGCATCGTATGGAACAACTACTACATGAGTGTTTTTGATATTAATGTTAGTATAGTGGGTACTGCATCCGTAGAAAATCACCATCAGCACTGGCTGTTGGCAAAATCCGGCTACAAAAGCTAAAAAAGCCTTCTACGATTTATACATCTGTCAATCAAGGCGGCTGAATGACCTATATCTTGTGTCAATATTATTGTGCAGGCATAATTTCTATTATGACAAAATTACTTTCTTTAAGAATCTTGAATAAATGAACCATCTTGTCCTAATCGGAATGAATTACCGTCCTATACGAACCAGTGGGGACAAGAATTTTTGGGTTGATTTGATCCAGGAAATATCCTGTAACTTTACACGAATTACAGTTATTTCCGTTCGCCAGAATTCTCAACCGACTGAATCATTAAAAATCAACAACTGCTTAGTGACAATCAATTACATTAGACCTAAATTCTTAGAATCACCAGATGCAACTTATACATGGAAAAGTCTATTCTGGAATGGTGGCGCTTTCCCAAGGGGGTTGGGCGTTATTGAAAAACTACTGAATGTCAAATCAATATTACACATGCTTCATAATATAATGATTGAGCACCCATATGACCATATTCACCTTATGGATAATTTTGGTTTTGGCAATCCACTCATTGCCACCAGCACGCGAACCTCAGTTTCAGTCTCTGCAATGGCATATCAAGGCAAGAAACATAATTTTCTTTATAATATGTTTCTCAAAGCATGTTATTCCCACTCCAACCTCACTGTGGTACCCTACAGCAGTTGTTATAAGGAGAAACTTGTCAATCTCGGCTTGAGTGCTGAAAAACTTTGTCATATACATTGGGGTGTTCGACCATACTCTCAAGCAGATAAAACAAAATCACTTAAAAAACATTTAGCAATTCTGTGGACAGGTTACATTCAGCAAATAAATAGGGAGGACTTTTTTTTCGCTCTGCGGATTGCTAAATCTGCCGTTCAGCAAGGCATAAATGCTTCTTTTATCTTTGCGTTCAAACCAGAGTCATTTGAAGCAAGCTTTCAACAATACAACGACCCTGAAAATAGAATAACGATTAAAAGCACGTCTGTTCAAGAATTTTCAGAACTACGTAAAAACGTCAGTATTTTGTTTTCTCCTGTTGTAAGTAAGTCAACTATTTTAGCGCCACCGCTTTCGTGGTTAGAGATGCTAAATTCAGGTATTCCAATCGTGACTACTGATGTGCCTGGTGCTTCTGAAGCAGTTATTGATGGTGTTACTGGCTGCATTGCAAAATCGGACCAAGAGCTTGTATCTGCTTTATTCAAGGCTGTTGATAATCATAAAGTTATGGGGAACAACTGCAAACAACTCATCTTATCGAAATATAACATAAAATCTTGTGCCCATCAGTATATCGAATTATGGAATATGCTTGCGTCACAAAAGGGGAATTAGTAATGGCTGACAACGAATTCAAAGCCCGAGAAGGTTATAGAGACAAAAATATTGTCTCAAACTATGATAAATTTAGGTTCACTTCAATTAAAGGTCGCATTACCAACGCCATGGAACTAGGTAGTATTGAACATGCGCTCCGATCTATAAATATACCGACTGAAGGGCGACTGTTGGACATCCCGTGCGGAACTGGCCGTCTCTCTCTTCATTTGGCATCAAAGGGCTATACTGTTACTGGAGCAGATATCTCCGAGGAAATGGTAAAAATTTCAACTGAAAAATGCAGTTCACTTCCACATGATATTCAACCACTTTTTGTTGCTACTGAAGCAGAACGACTCGATTTTGCTGATAATTCGTTTTATGCTGTAGTCTCTCTGAGGCTTTTTGGTCATGTCCCACCGAACATCAGAGCTACCATGTTAAAAGAATTCAGTCGTGTTTCTTCTTCATATCTTGTTATCGCTTATTATCACTCTTCTAGCATTCAATTTTCTTTACGCAGGAAAACACGTGCTTCGCGTAGCGTACCATGGTATCCGGTATCGTACCGTGAAATTCAAAAAGAAATCACAGATGCTGGGTTGACTCTAATCAATATCAAGCCAATGCTACTTGGTGTTTCAGAAACATTGGTTGTTATTGCTCAAAAGAAGTCATTTCATAAGGGACATCAATTCAATCAATGAAGATTCTCCTTGTCCATAAGTTTTTTTATTTAACTGGTGGTGCTGAAGTATTCTTTTTTGAAACTGGGCGAGTTCTTGAAGAACAAGGCCATAAAGTCGCTTATTTTTCCACTGCTGCTCCTCAAAACAGGCCTTCACCTTTTTCTCCTTATTTTATTAATCCTCCTGATTTCAAACAACGGAATTTTTTTAAGCGGATGACAGCAATTAGCGACATTATCTATTCCCGTACCGCTAAGATAAACTTTTCAAAATTATTGGACGACTTCAAGCCAGACATAGTTCATGTTTTCGCATTGTTTACACACCTTTCACCGTCATTACTAGATGTTTGCAGGGAACGGAATATTCCTGTCGTAATGTCATGTAATGATTACAAGCATATTTGTCCTAACTACAAGCTATATCATCACGGTAAACTCTGCGAAGACTGCAAAGGAGGCAAATATTATAAATCAATTCTTAACAAGTGTTGTCAGGATTCCATATCATACAGTATTGCAAGCTGCTTGGAGTCGACAGCGCATCACTATATGAACATACTGAAGAAAAATGTTCATACTTTCCTTTTTGCCGGTGAATTTATGGCAAATAAAACAGAGGAGTTCTGGGGAAAGGGTTCATTCCAATGGGCAAAATTGCTTAATCCTTTTGATAGCTCTAAATATGTCGCATCCCATGAATATTCAGATTATTTTCTTTTTTTTGGGCGAGTTATTGAGGAAAAGGGCGTAGATGTTCTTCTATCAGCTATGAAACAAGTCCCGGATACTCGTCTTGTCCTGGTTGGCGACGGACCACAACTCGTGCAAATGAAAGAACTGGCTCATAACCTGAGCCTTCGGAATGTGGAATTTGTAGGCCCTAAATGGGGCGATGAACTTGATCAATTACTTAAATTCACACGTTTCGTGGTGGTGCCATCCATATGGCATGAGAACTTTCCATATGTAATTGTGCAATCATTCGCTTTAGGCAAAACAGTTATTGGCACAGATAGAGGCGGAATTCCAGAGTTGATCAATGATGGCGAGAATGGTTATATTTATCCAGCAGTTGACCCGTTAGCACTCGCTGAGAGAATTAATTTGCTCTGGCAAAATCCACAAATGGCTGTGAACATGGGCCAGAAGGCTAAATTGCTTGCTGACAAAGTTTTCAACGACAACGTATTCTATGAATCTCTGATGGACATCTACCAGGGAGTGTTAAAGTGAATTCTCTTGTCCTAGGAGGTAACGGTTTCATCGGTTCTCACCTTGTTGATGAACTGCTACGGAACGGGCACTCGGTAAGGGTTTTTGACCGCTTCCCGGAAAAACACCGTTCCCCTCTTTTAGGAGTAGATTACCGAACTGGCCAGTTTGGCGACGCATTCAGCATAGCTGAAGCTCTTCAAGGTATAGATATCGTATATCACCTTATCAGTACAACAGTGCCAAGCACATCAAATCTGAACCCTGTCGCTGATATTAACGACAATCTTGTTGCAACTGTTGTACTTTTGGATCAAATGATTAGGATAGGCGTCAATCGGATTGTCTATCTTTCATCTGGTGGAACCGTATATGGAAAACCAAAGAAATTACCAATCCCCGAGGATCATCCTCTTAATCCGATATGTTCATATGGTGTCGTGAAGGTTGCCATTGAGAACTATCTGAAAATGTATCAGGAACTTTACGGACTACGACCTACAATAATTCGCCCTTCAAATCCTTTTGGACCACGCCAAGGCCATGATGGAGTCCAAGGCATCATCTCTACATTTGTTGGTAAACTTTTCAATAATCACCCTATCAAAGTTTGGGGAGATGGTTCAATAATTCGTGATTATATGTATGTTTCAGACCTTGCCCGACTTTGTGTTATTGCTGGTAACGATAATGTGTCCGGAATTTTTAATGCAGGGAGCGGAAATGGGATTTCTGTTAATAACCTTATTGAATTACTTAAAGATGTGTCTGGTAAAGAACCTGTGATTTTATATGAACAAGGACGTATTTTTGATGTTAAGGAAATTGTTTTGGATATCACACGCACAGAGACCATTACAGGATGGAAGCCGGTAGTGGGCTTTGCTGATGGCCTACAACAGTACTGGGATTGGTATTCAACTTTATCTAATATTTGATATTTTCATCTTGTGGAGATACTTCGTGGAAGCCTGCATAATCGTAACTTACCGCTGCAATGCCAAATGCCACATGTGCAACACTTGGCAATTTCCCTCGGACATCAACCATGAAATAGGTGCAGAGATTGTCGCAAAACTGCCAGCCGGTCTCAAATTCATCAACATAACCGGTGGTGAGCCATTTCTCCGAGACGATCTCGACACGATTATAAGCACCGTACTTCCCAAGACTAAACGTCTGGTCATCTCCTCCAACGGTTATTACACAGATAAGATGATTGACCTTGCAAAGAAATTTCCAAACATTGGAGTGCGGATATCAATAGAAGGTCTCCCAGCGGCAAATGACCGATTACGTGGCATTCCTGACGGGTTTGATCATGGCATTAGAACCCTGCTGGGATTGCGTGCACTCGGTCTCAAGGACATTGGTTTTGGCATGACAGTTTCTGACGTTAACGCCAAAGATATGATTGAATTGTACCGATTGGCCGACTCAATGGGTTTGGAGTTTGCCACCGCATCCACTCATAATTCCTATTATTTCCACAAATACGATAATACCTTCAAAGACCCGGACATGATTGCACGCGAATTCGAGCGTATCTCCTGTGAACTATTAAAGACCAATCGCCCCAAGAACTGGTTCAGGGCCTACTTTAATCACGGTATGGCCAATTATGTCCGAGGTGGCAAGCGACTCTTGCCTTGCGAAGTTGGAACGGACATGGTTTTTATCGATCCCTTCGGCAAGGTACTCCCATGTAACGGTATGGACACCGAGGCAGTTATGGGTGACCTGACAAAACAGTCGTTTGATGAAATCTGGAATTCTGAACAGGCCAGGCAGGTTCGTGAAGCAGTCAAAACATGTGAGAAGAACTGCTGGATGATTGGAAGCGTAGCCCCTGCCATGAAGAAAGACATCATGACGCCCATCCGATGGATACTTAAAAATAAATTTGGAAAAGACAACTGCAACTGTGCTTAAAAAACAGCTTCGCATAGCAGTTCTCGGTACTCGTGGTATTCCTGGTGTCATGGGCGGTGTAGAAACACATTGTCAGGAGTTATACCCCCGGCTGGTTGCTCTGGGGCACCACATTACACTTTTTGGCCGAATCCCATATCTTGAATCAAAGTCGCCATATGAATATCTTGGCATTTCTGTGGTACCACTTTGGGCTCCTAAAAAGAAAAGCTTTGAAGCGATTATTCATACTTTTATCGGCGTATTGAAGATAGCTTTCAACCGTGACGAGTTTGACCTGTTGCATGTACACGCCATTGGCCCAGCCATTTTAATACCTTTTGCAAAAATATGTGGAATTCCCGTAGTAATGACCCACCATGGTCCTGACTATGACCGGCAAAAATGGGGGCGCCTGGCAAAAACGGTTCTCCGTTTCGGGGAATCATTGGGCTGCCGATTTGCGGATACTATCATCACTGTATCGCGCCATATCGCCTCACTCGTTCAAACACGATTCCATCGAAATGCCATATATATCCCAAATGGAGTCAACCTTCCGGATATCCTGCCACCAGGCGACATGGTTTCTCTCCATGGCCTCGTGCCTAAAAAGTATATTCTTGCAGTTGGACGTTTAGTTCCGGAAAAAGGTTTTCATGATCTTATTGAAGCATTTATAGCCTGCCGAACCGATTGGTGTCTGGTCATAGCTGGTGACGCCGACCATGAAGATGATTACAGCCGTAGCCTGAAGCAAAGATGTTCGAAAGATCCTCGTATTATTTTGACAGGGTTTATACGTGGTAGAAATCTTGCTGAGATTTACTCGAACGCAGGGCTTTTTGTGTTGCCCTCTTACCACGAAGGTTTACCTATTGCTCTGCTTGAGGCAATCAGTTACAACTTGCCAATACTCGCCAGTGATATTCCCGCCAATATCGAGCTAGCAGCAGAGCATGAAACATTTCCTGTGGCTAATGCAGCAATGCTTTCAGAACGCCTTCAAAAACTTACTTCCGTAAGTATCGATACGGCCTCAAACAGATCTCGACTTGAAACTGAATTCAATTGGGATGTAATTGCGAAACGAACCGAAGAAATCTACTTTTCGATATCAAACCCTATAACACTCTGAATTAGTTACAATCTATTTCTATTTAGCATATACTCATTTTCAATCAATCCAGCTCGACCAACTACGCCAGCTTCATAACATACAGATTTTATTAAATAAGTTCTAAATATATCAACAATGTGTAGTTTGTTCATGTTGATTCTTGGCAAACTATCGTGTAATAGAATATGAGTTAATAATTACAAGATGTTGAATCAGCCCTTCCAGGGATCACAATAATGTTGAAACAACAAGCTCGTCTTCTTACCAAAATCGCAATGATCGTTGATGCTGCCATGATCATTGCGGCGTTCCTGTTATCCTACCAGGTAACATGCCATTTTACACATCTTAAGGGCATCACACACTACAACTGGATATTGATCTGTTTAATCCCGATCTGGCTGTATCTATTGACCCGCTTCAACCTTTATGCTTCCTTGCGTATTCGCGATATAGGGGAAATTCTCGCCGACATTCTAAAGGCACATGTTGTAGGTGCCGTTGCTACCGCCTGTCTGATCTTTTTATTTGAACCGACTGGCTTCAGTCGCTTGTTCTTTTCAATTTGTATCGCATTCAGCTTTGTTCTGATCTGCACCGGCAAACTTTGCATCAAATTCGTACTGGCCGGTATCCGTCGACGTGGCTTCAACACCCGCAACCTGCTGATCATAGGGTGCAACCCAAAATCAGAGGAATTAATCGGCCTTGTTAAACGGCATGCAAACTGGGGACTCCACATTATCGGTGTTATGTGTGAAGAAGGTTATAG
>MTLD01003004.1_pt2 | contig 22834 bp, 24 predicted proteins | sample 1982471 | NCBI WGS metagenome assembly MTLD01 (sample SAMN05712604, study PRJNA340218) | biofilm metagenome | isolation source: sample SPM anode biofilm adapted to -50 mV | place: USA | collected 2012-02-03 | reverse complement strand
TTTACGGCCGGTACCGCGGAAACCGCCGCCCGCGGCTGGCCATGGCCGAGGATCGACACCAGGCAGATCAGCGACAGAACGGGGATGAGCTGATCGTATCCCGCCCCCTCATTGACCGCGGCCTCGATCATCCTGGCCACCGACTGGAGCAGGGAACCAGGTTTTTCGACCGGTTCGTTGGCCATAGAAATTCCTCCTCAAAACAACCCTGGAATGCTCGGCAGGTTAAGGTCGCCGGCCAGCTTGCCCATCGCCGCCTGATGCATCTCCCGGGACTTTGCCAGAGCGCTGTTCACCGTGGCCACCATCAGGTCCTGCAACAGCGTCGTGTTGGCGGCCTCCAGATACTTACCGTTCAGCTCGATAGCGACGACCTCCTGTTGGCCGTTGACGACCACCTTGACGACATCGCCGCTGGAAACCTCAATCCGCTCCGCCTTGAGTTTCTCCTCCGCCTGGCTGACGTACTGCTGCACTTTCTTCACCATATCCATGACATTGCCCAGCTGCTCCCACATGTCTTTCACCTCCACACCGATTAATGATAGACTATGCGTTGTCCGTCGGCTTGTGTGTGTCCACGAAAAATGCGGGACCGTTCGTCGCCCTCCGTCATATATTAGAATAGAAAAAAACGCTGCGGGAGGAGTCACATATGCGCGGTCAGCGAAAACATACACGGCGGGCGGTTCATCCTACCGGGGAAGAGGGTGACGACCAGGTAAAACTGGCGGAACCCGTCAAAAAAAGCAAGTTCGGCAAACCGCTGCGGATGCTCAAAAGGGTTGTCGGTCATCCGGACTTTGGTTATCAATGCATGGTGATCCTGCTATCCCTTACCCAGAACAACGTCCCCATGGACCGGCACATCGACACCATGACCTCCTCGATCGAAACCCTCCGTAATGTATCCGGCATCCTCACCAACGCCACGCAGTCCCTCAAGGCGGCCGCAGAGGCGCCCAAGCAGATCCGTCGGCTCGTGAACCCGAACAACAGTACAAATTCATCGGGCGGGTAACAATTCGCTATGCCGCTCCATATATTGAAGTAGAAGGGCGGGCAGTCGAAGCTGTCCGGCACCGCCTTCAATAAAGACATCTAAGGGGGATGGAATAAAAATGGGTAGAGGTTTTTGCGGCTGCGGTGGACACGGATCGATTGTGGTTGTAATTATCATCATCATCCTTCTCCTGCTATTCTTCGAAGACGAGTCCGTCACCATCTAGCGACATACTTACCGTTGAAGGAACACGCGGCCAGCGTGTTCCTAAAATTTTGCCCCGACGGTAACCGACCAACGGTAAAGGCCATATATTAAACTGAAAGGGTTCCCAAACAGTACGACTATAGGAGGGAGGACTGAATATGGGTCGATTTTTTGGCGGCTGCGGCGGTGGCAACGGAGCGATCGTGGTTGTTATAATCATCATTATCCTGCTCCTGTTGTTCGCCTTTGAGGATGAAGTAAGCACCCTCTAATCAAGTAATCGCCCCTGCAGGAACACGCGGCCAGCGTGTTCCTAAATTTTTTCCTTGACGGTAACCGACAAACGGTAGAAACCATATATTAAACTGAAGGGTAACCATACCGATACTGGAAGGAAGGAGGACTAAACATGGATCGTGGATTTTTTGGCGGCTGCGGTGGTGGTAACGGAGCGATCGTGGTGATTATCATCATCATCATCCTGCTCCTGTTGTTCTTCTTTGAGGATGAAGTAACATCCCTCTAACGTTGTACTTACCACGGGAACACGCCCAGGCGTGTTCCTGCCGTTTTTTTTTATCGGCCGGCCAGGCGGCGGTTAATAATCTATATGCGGGCGGCGGTAAAAAAAACACGCGCACGAAGCGCGTGTTTTTGCTTTCTAATTCTTGCGCGGCGACTCGGGTTTGGAAGGGGGGAGGGGAGGTGTCGGCCCCCCGGGCTTGGTCGGCGGCGGGGGGAGCGTCCGGTCGCCGCTGTGGGTGCCGTCCGCGGTCGAAGGCTTATCGCCGTTCTTATCGTCCGTAGGTTGCGACGGCTTGGTCGGCTGGGTGCCTTCGATGAAAATTTCATGATTGGCGTCCTTGCTCTTCGGATCGACCAGCAGGCCGTCCTTGCGCGAAACCGGCGCCGAAACGATGCCGCTGGGCCGGGGGAAATCGCGCACCGGTTTATTGGCCAGCGCCGCCATCATGAAATTGTGCCAAATCGTCGCCGGCAGGTCGCCGCCCGTCATCCCGTTCAGGTACTCGGGCGTATCGCAGCCGATCCAGACGGCGGTCGCCAGATCGGGCGTAAAGCCTGTGAACCAGGCGTCGAGGTGATCGCTCGTCGTCCCCGTCTTGCCGGCAGCCGGCCGGCCGATGTTCGCGCCGCCGCCCGTGCCGCGTATTAGGACGCCTTTCATCATATCGACCAGGACATAAACGCTGCGCTCGTTGACCACCGCCCGGGCGCGGGGCTGATGCTGCTCGAGCACCTTGCCGTTCCTGTCCACCACCCGGAGTACGGCCGTCGGCTCGACCCTTACGCCGCTGTTGGCCAACACGCCATAGGCGCTGGCCAATTCGAGCGGCGTCACGCCCCGCGTCAGACCGCCCAGCGCCATGGCCAGGTTGACGTCGTTAACCGGCCCGCGCGTTACCAGCGTCGAAATCCCCATCTGCTGGGCGTAATACAACGGCTTCTCGGGGCCGACCCGCTGGGCCAGCTTCACCGCCACGACGTTCAGCGAATTCTCCAGCGCCGTGCGCAGCGTGACCTTGCCGCGGTACTTGTGATCGTAGTTGGTCGGCGAGTAGTTGCCGACCGATATCGGCTTATCTTCGACGACAGTCGCCGGCGTCATCCCGCTTTCGAGCGCCGCCAGGTACACGAACGGCTTGAACGCCGAACCCGGCTGCCGCTCGGCCATGACCGCGCGGTTGAACTGGTCGTTGCCGCGGCCGCCGACCATCGCCTTGATCTGGCCGGTATTCGGCTCGATGGCCACCAGCGCGCCCTGCGGCTGCTTGATGCCCTTGGCGTCGGTGCGATAGGTGGGGAGCTGGGCCATTGCCTTCTCCGCCGCCCGCTGCATATCGAGATCGAGGGTCGTATAGATTTTCAAACCATCCTTGTATACCGCGTCCGCCCCGTACTTGTCGATCAACTGCTGGGTCACGTAATCGACGAAATACGACGCTTCGCCGATACTGGACGGCGAACGGGTCGCCAGCTTAAGTTCGGTCGCCTTGGCCTTTTTGGCCGTATCCTGGGAAATGTACTCGTATTTGACCATCTGATCGAGAACGGTGGCTTGGCGCTCCTTGGCGGCCTTGAGATTATTGAGCGGCGAATAATAATTCGGGCTCTTGGGGATGCCGGCCAACAGTGCGCATTCCGCCAGGTTGAGATTCTCCACGTTCTTGCTGAAATAAACCCGGGCCGCCGCCTGCACGCCGTAAGCGCCCTGCCCGAAGTAAATCTGGTTGAGGTAGAGCTCGAGAATTTCCGCCTTCGTATACTGGCGCTCGATCTGAATGGCGAGCACCGCCTCCTGGATCTTACGCTTCAGCGTCTGCTCCTGGGAGAGTAGGGCGTTGCGCGCCAACTGCTGGGTGATCGTGCTTGCGCCTTCCGACACCCCGCGGTCGAGGACGTTGGAAAACACGGCCCTGGCTATGGCCCGCGGGTCGACGCCGAAATGCTGGTAAAAGCGGGCGTCCTCGGTGGCGATAAAGGCGTTCTGCAAATCCTTCGGCACCTTGGCCAGCGGCACCGGCAGCCTGTTTTCCACCGAATGGATGGTGGCGATGAGCTTGCCGTTGCTGTCGAACACCTGCGACGAAGCGGCCGGGCGTATTTCGCCCTTGAGGCTGGGCATGGTATGGATGCTGGCCGTCAGGAAGCCGAGACCGGCGCCGGTAACCAAAACGACAAATATAATGATGGCGATGGCGGCTAGGGTCAACAACTTTTTCTTGCTGCGGCGGCCGTTGCTGCCGTTATTGCTGGGGTCGGAGCTCATGGCTACCTCCTTAAGGGCGACTTCCTCATATTATATCACAAGAGAAGACCGGGGACGAGTGCGGATGTTTGCATTTTAACGCCTTATATGCTATAATTCGCCTGGAACAAACCCAAGAAAAGGCAAACACCGACCAGCAAAACCGATTTATTATTATTACACGCAACGCCGCAGAAATCCTGCCGGCCTTCCCCGCATCCGCAGCTAAACCGACGGAGGGATGTTGACCAAATGTCAGTCTACGAAGTACTTGAAGAACGCGGCTATATCCAGCAGGTGACCCACGAAGAAGAGGTCCGCGAACTGCTGGCCAAAGAAAAAATAACCTTCTACATCGGCTTCGATCCCACCGCCGACAGCCTTCATGTCGGCCACTTCATCGGCATGATGGTCATGGCCCACATGCAGCGGGCCGGCCACCGGCCCATCTGCCTCATCGGCGGCGGCACCACCATGGTCGGCGACCCCAGCGGCAAAACCGACATGCGCCGGATGATGACCCGTAAAGAAATCGACGCCAACGGCGAACGCTTCAAAATACAGATGCGGCGCTTCCTCGACTTTTCCGAAGACCGAGCCCTCATGATCAACAACGCCGACTGGCTGCTGGAGCTAAACTACGTCGAATTCCTCCGCGAAATCGGCGTCCACTTCTCCGTCAACCGCATGCTCACCGCCGAATGCTACCGCAACCGCATGGAAAAAGGCCTGACCTTCCTCGAGTTCAACTACATGCTCATGCAAGCCTACGACTTCCTCGAACTGAACCGTCAGACCGGCTGCGTTATGCAGATGGGCGGCGACGACCAATGGTCGAACATCCTTGCCGGCGCAGACCTCATCCGCCGTAAAGAAGGCAAACCTGCCTACGGCCTCACCTTTACCCTCCTCACCACCAGCGATGGACGCAAAATGGGCAAAACCGAAAAAGGCGCCCTCTGGCTGGACGCGGAAAAAACCCCGCCCTACGACTTCTACCAGTACTGGCGCAACGTCGACGACGCCGACGTCGCCAAATGCCTCGCCCTGCTCACCTTCCTGCCCATGGACGAAGTGCGGCGCCTCGGCGCCCTCGAGGGCAGCGAAATCAACATCGCCAAAACGACCCTCGCCTACGAGGTCACCAAGCTCATCCATGGCGGACAGGAAGCCGACAAAGCCCGCCAGGCCGCCGAGGCCCTCTTCGGGGGCAGCGGCGACCTCGAAAACGTGCCGAGCACCGTCTTCGCCCCGGCCGACATCATCGGCAAGCGAATCATCGACATCCTGCCCGCGACCGGTCTGGTCGCCTCGGTAGGGGAGGGGCGCCGGCTGATCGCCGGCGGAGGGCTATACGCCGGCGACGAAAAGGTCGAAGACCAAAACTACGTCATCGGCGACGCGGCTATAAGCAGCGGCAGCCTCATGCTGCGCAAAGGCAAGAAAACCTATCACCGGCTGATAATCGAAAAATAAAGGCAAACGGACCGAAACGGTCCGTTTTTCTCTTTATTTACGGAAGGAATTGCCTGGACGATAGGGAAAAATAGTACGGTACGCTTCACCAGACAGGGGTGATCACACGGCATGGACAACATCAGCTTCCTGGACGCCGGCGAACAGGGCCTCGTGGTCGAATTCGGCACAAGCATCGACCCCGGCATCAACCACCGCGTCCACCGGGCGGGCGCCCGCATCATCGCCGCCCGCATCCCCGGCATCATCGAAATCGTTCCCACCTACCGGTCGGTGCTCGTCTACTTCGACCCGCTCACCATCGGCCGCCGCCAGCTCGGCGAACGCATCCGGACGCTCATCGGCGACGGCGGCGCGGAAGAAGCGGCCGCCAAAACCGGACGGGTCATCGAGATACCTGTCGGCTACGGCGGCGAACTCGGCCCCGACCTCGACTTCGTCGCCCGACACGCCGGCCTGGCGCCGGACGAAGTCATCGCCATCCACACCTCGGTACCCTACCTCGTCTACATGATCGGCTTCACGCCAGGCTTCCCCTACCTGGGAGGCATGTCCGAGCGCATCGCCACCCCCCGGCTCGAAAAACCCCGCACCGCCATCCCCGCCGGCTCGGTCGGTATCGCCGGCGGACAGACCGGCATCTACCCCGTCGCCAGCCCCGGCGGCTGGCGGATAATCGGCCGCACCCCGGTCAAACTCTTCGACCCGGCCGCCGCCGACCCGTTCCTCTTCGCCGCCGGCGACCACCTCCAGTTCAAAGCCGTCACCGCCGAAGAATACGCCGCCGTCGCCGGACAGGTCGCCGCCGGAACCTATGCGCCCATATCCCGGGCCAGCGCAGCGGAAGGCGGTGACAAGCGATGATCAGCATCCTCACCGCCGGCCTGTTCACAACCGTCCAGGATGGCGGCCGCTGGGGGTACCAGGCCTACGGCGTGCCGGTGGCCGGCGCCATGGACCGCCACGCCTACACCATGGCCAACATCCTCGCCGGCAACCGACCCGGGGCGGCCGCCCTCGAAATGACCGTCACCGGCGACACCATCCGCTTCGACACCGCCGCCTACGTAGCCATCTGCGGCGCCGACATGCACCCCGCCCTCGACGGCCGTGAAGTCGCCGTCTGGTCGGCCTTCCCCGTCCCCGCCGGCAGTGTCCTCGCCTGCGGCTACGCCGCCAGCGGCTGCCGCGCCTACCTCGCCGTCCGTGGCGGCATCGACGTGCCCGTCGTCCTCGGCAGCCGCTCCACCTACACCCGCGCGGCCATCGGCGGCCACGACGGCCGGAAGCTCAAAGCCGGTGACTCGCTCGCCGTCGGCGCGTGCGACCTCGCCGACACCCTGCCGCTCGTGCTGCCGGACGAATACCGGGCAACCTACGGCAGCGACATCGTCCTCCGCGTCCTTCCCGGTCCGCAGGCCGGCCATTTCACCGCCGACGGGCTGGATACCTTCTTCGCTTCCGCCTACACCGTAACCGACGAAGCCGACCGGATGGGCTACCGCCTCGACGGCCCGAAAATCGCCCACAGCGGCAAAGCCGACATCGTCTCCGACGCCTTGCCGCAGGGCGCCGTCCAGGTACCCGGCCACGGCATGCCCATCGTCATGATGGCCGACCGCCAGACCACCGGCGGCTACACAAAGATCGGCACCGTCATCGGCCCCGATCTGGCGCTGCTGGCCCAGGCCAAACCCGGCGACACCGTCCGCCTGCGCCGCTGCAGCGACGAAGAAGCGGTCGCCGCTCTGCGGGCCGAGCGGGCCGAATACGCCGCCGCCGCCGCGTGGCGGGCCGGTGCCCTCCGCCCGTCCGCCGGCGCCGTCCGCCGCTTCTCCCTGAACATAAACGGCCAGAACTATGCCATCGAAATCGAGGAGGAATTGACATGATCAGAATCGACCTCAACTGCGACATGGGCGAAAGCTTCGGCGTCTACACCCTGGGCTTCGACCAGGACGCCATGCCCCACGTCACCTCCATCAACGTCGCCTGCGGCTTCCATGCCTCCGACCCCGTCAACATGATGAAAACCGTCAAACTCGCCAAACAGCTCGGCGTCGCCGTCGGGGCACACCCGTCCTTCCCCGACCTCGTCGGCTTCGGCCGCCGGGTCATGGCCGCCTCCGCCGAGGAAATCAAAGCCGACGTCATCTACCAGATCGGCGCCCTCTGGGGCTTCTGCCTCGCCGAAGGCGTCAAGATACAGCACGTCAAGGCCCATGGCGCCCTCTACAACGTCGCCGAAAAAGACCTGACCGTCGGCACCGCCATCGCCGAAGCCATCAAAGCCGTCGACCCCGGCCTCTACATGCTCTGCCTCGCCAACTCAAACATGGTCACCGCCGCCAAAAACGTCGGCGTCAAATACGTCGAAGAAGCGTTCGCCGACCGGGCCTACACCGCCCAAGGCAACCTCGTGTCCCGCAAGCAGCCCGGATCGGTCATCCACGACGTCGACCTCGTCGCCGAACGCGTGCTGTCCATGGTCCAAACCGGCGCCGTCACCTCCATCGACGGCGTACAGGTCCCCATCAACGCCCAGACCATCTGCGTCCACGGCGACACCCCCGGCGCCGTCGCCATGATAAAAAAGATCAGGGAAAAGCTTGCCGACGCGGGCGTGACCGTCCAGGCATTTGGAAAATAAACAGCGGCTGCCGATAAAACCCCATCTGCGGCGCACCCGCAAGGGGCAGGCCGCAGTTCTAGACGCTAAAGCGCCAAGAACTTGCGCTCTTGCTCCCCCCCGGGCGCTATGCCATCCATGGCGCGCCCGGGACTTGGCCCATCCTGGGCCGTCGTCGGCTGCCATCCTCAGCGTACGTCCCGTGTACGCGCGATGCTGTTAAACCAATCCTGTGCATACAGCTTCTATGAACGTTGTCGCGGAGGAAACGGTAGTGTCAGCCTCCGGTGCGCCTTGCCATCTGGGGCTTTCTCGGCAACCTCGGTTGTGCATGAACACAAAAAAAGCCGGCTATACCGGCTTTTTTTGTGTTTGTCCGCCAACGGCGGGTCAGCTCAGCCTATTCGGTCAGCCATCCTTCGTGCTCGCCGCGATCGCCTTCTTATCGGTCGCCTCGTCGGCCACCGGCGCCATCTGCGACTCCGCCATGCCGATCAGCTCCTTCACCATCTGGCCGCCGATCTGTCCGCCCACCCGGCCGCCGATCTTGCCGACCTCCCGCGTCGTCATATTCTCCCAACCCACATCCCCGATCTTGTCCTTCATCCCCAGCTCCTCGGCCGCTTCCCACTTCTTCTTGTCCAGGGCCTCCTCGTAATTCTTGGCCGTGATCCTCGTATTCAGATCCCGGCCGAGCGTCTCGTCGGCCACCTCCAGCTTAAGCTTCTCCATCGCCTCTTTCGCCCTCGGCTCCAAAATCTCATTTCTGTCGGCCACAACCGCCGCCTCCTTTGCTGCCGGACTTCGACATCATTAGTATCCCCGCCGCCGGACGAGGAAAAACAGGCAGATTTTCGGCGTCTTAGGCACCAACGGCGAATAACATCATATATATAGTAAGCGACACTAATCTGGAGGAGAGAACGATGCGGTTCTCAGTACGCAAACGACGACGGCTGCCGGGAGCTGCTCTGCTAGTCCTGATTATCGCCCTCGCCGTCAGCATATTCTGGACCATCGAAACCCACCTCAAACCCACCCTCATGGCCATCGCCGAAGCCAGAGCCATCCAGGTGGCCACCCAGACCATCAACAACGTCATCAACGAAAAAGTCAACCAGCACATCGACCCGCAGGCCCTCGTCAACATCAAGCTCGACAGCCGAGGCCGCGTCGTCTTCATCCAGCCCAACACCCTCGAATTCAACCGCCTCGCCGCCGACACCACCATCAAAGTCCAGGACGCGCTGAAACTCATAACCGCGGAAAAAGTCTACATACCCATCGGCCAGGTATTCGGCAGCCAACTGCTGGCCAGCCTGGGTCCGCCCATCGTCGTCACCATCATCCCCATCGGCACCGTCCAGGTCAAAGTCGTCGACAAATTCGAGCAGGCCGGCATCAACCAGACCCGCCACATGGTCTACCTCTTCGCCACCACCCACGTCCGCATCGTCGTGCCGCTCGTCAGCTCCACCGTAAGCGTCAACACCCAGGTACCCATCGCCGAATACGTCGTTGTCGGCGAAGTCCCCAGCACCTACGTCCAGTTCCCGTTCCCGCTGCCCGCCGAGCCCAACGGCGGCTCGTAAAAAACAGGCGTCGCAACCGGGCGGCAGGGCAGGGGGCACGTTCCCGCCACGTTGGCCGTAACAATATAACCCATAAAAACGGACGAGGAGCCGGATACCGGCTCCTCGTCCGTTGCTGGCAAAAAAAGCTATTGTCATCAGCCGTCAACTGGAGTAAAATAAAAAGTGAAAAGGATTAGTGAAATTTTTCACATTTGCAGGAGAAAATCATGACAACGATTGCCATCTGCATCGGCAGCGCCTGCCATCTGCGCGGCGCGCACGGCGTGCTCAACGCGTTCCGCGCCCTGCTGGAGAAATACAACCTCGCCGCCGTCATCGACCTCGAAGGCAACTTTTGTCAGGGACGCTGCACCGAAGGCGTCGTCATCAAAATCAACGACGAGATCATCACCAACGTATCGCAAGATAAAGTATTCGCCATCTTCCGTGAAAAAGTGCTGAAGGAGGCACAGCCATGAAAACGATAACAACCCAAAAGGTCAACTGTCGCGACTGTCACCGCTGCATGCGGTCGTGCCCCCTGAAAGCCATCGGCATCGAAAACGGACAAGCCAGGCTCATCGAAGAAAAATGCGTCCTGTGCGGCCGCTGCGTCGTCGAATGCCCCCAGGGCGCCAAACAGGTCGACAGCCAGCTTTCCGCCGTCACCGGCGCCATCGCTGCCGGCCGCTTCGTCGCTCTCAGCCTCGCGCCGTCGTTCATCGCCTCCTTTCCCGAATACACGCCCAAGCAGCTCTGGTCGCGCCTCGGTTCCCTGGGCTTCAACCTCGTCGAGGAAACGGCCGTCGGGGCGGAGGAGGTATCGCGCCACTACGGGCGCCTGCTCGCCGGCGCCGAAAAGCCGGTCATCTCCGCCTGCTGCCCCGTCGTCGTCAACGTCATCACCAAATACTACCCCGACCTGGTGGACAACCTCGCCCCCGTCGCCTCGCCCATGCTCGTCCACGCCGAACTGCTAAAATACCGCCACGGCGACGACATCTTCACCGTCTTCGCCGGACCGTGCATAGGCAAGCTTGCCGAAAGCCGGCAGCCCGGCAGCAGGGTGGACGCAGCGCTGACCTTCCGCCAGCTGCGCGAACTGCTGGACACCGCCGCCCCCAACGACGCCGCCGCCGTCCAGGGCCAGCCGGCCCCGGGGCCGGTCCGCTACTACCCAATCGCCGGCGGCATCCTCAAATCCTTCACCCGCAGCGAAGCCACCGCCACCGACGTCATCGCCGTGGACGGGCTGGAAAACTGCCTCGAAGTCTTCGCCGCCCTGCGCAGCGGCGAGATAGCCCCGCGGTTCATCGAAGCCCTCGCCTGCTCCGGCGGCTGCATCAACGGGCCGGCCAGCGGCTGCGCCGCCTCCGTGCCGGCCAAGCGGCTCAAAGTGGCGCAATTTGCCGCCGCGGGCCACCGCCGCCGCAACAACCCGCCGAGCCTCGACTTCACGCGCCGTCACGTGCCGGCGCCTTTCTGCGAATACATCCCCAGCGAAAGCCAGATTCGGGAAGTGCTGCGGCAGACCGGCAAATACAGCAAAGAAGACGAAAAGAACTGCGGCGCCTGCGGGTTCAACTCCTGCCGCGACAAAGCCATCGCCGTCTGCCAGGGCCTCACCGAAATCGGCACCTGCGTGCCCTACATGCGCTCCAAGGCCGAATCGCTGGCCAACTTCATCGTGCAGCACTCGCTCAACGCCATCATCGTCGTCGACGGCAAGATGGTCGTCCAGGAATCCAACCCGGCGACGGAAATGCTGCTCGACGGGCAGCAGGAGATCGTCAAAGGCAGCATCTTCGGTCCGGTATTCGGCGGCGACGCCGTCGCCGCCGCCGTGCGGGAAGGCCGCAAAATAACCGGCCGGCGGGTCGAACTACCCGGCGGCACCGTCGTCAGCCAGACGGTCATCCCCGTGGTCGAACACGACCTGGCGATCATCGTCATGACCGACATCACCTCCCAGGAAAGGAACGCCCGCGAACTCGAACATATGAAACTCCAGACGGTGGAAAAAGCGACCGAAATCATCAACAAACAGATGCACGTCGCCCAGGAGATCGCCGGTCTCCTCGGGGAAACCACCGCCGAAACGAAAGCGGCCCTCCTCGAACTCGTCGGCCTGCTGAAAGGGCGGGGTAAATAATGGAGCGGCTCTATCCGGAAATAGCCGTCGCCCAGCTCTGCAAAGCCGGCGAAGAACTGTGCGGCGACCAGGTCGAAACCACCCGCACCGAAGCCGCCACCACCGTCGTCATCTCCGACGGCCTCGGCAGCGGCGTCAAGGCCAACATCCTCGCCACCCTCACCACCAAAATCGCCGCATCCCTCCTAAAAAGGAACATCCCCCTCGCCGAGGTCGTCCCCACCATCACCGAAACCCTGCCGGTCTGCCGGGAACGGAAGATCGCCTACTCCACCTTCCAGATCATCAAAATCCATCCCGACTCCATGGCCACCGTCGTCGAATTCGACAGCCCCGGAACCTTTCTGCTGCGCAGCGGCCAGGTCGTCCCCTTTCCCACCACCGCCCGGGAGATAGGCGGCAAAGCCGTCCGGGAAGGCAGGCTGCTCCTCGATGAAAACGACGTCCTTATCGCCGTCAGCGACGGCGTCATCCATGCCGGCATCGGCGGCCTCCTCAGGCTCGGCTGGGATTGGCCGGGTATCGCCGCCGAACTGGCCGCCAACTGCTCGCCGGCCGACGACGCCGAAACGATCGCCGCCCACATCTTAGGCTGCTGCAACGGCTACTATCTCGGCAAACCTGGCGACGACTCGACCGTCGTTGCCGTCAAAATGCGCCGGCCCCGCCGTCTCACCCTCCTCACCGGCCCGCCGGCCAATCGCGACATGGACGTCCAGGTCGTCAGGCGGTTTATGCGCAGCGAGGGCAAGCTGGCCGTCGCCGGCGGCACCACCGCCAACATCGTCAGCCGCGTCAGCGGCCGGCCGGTCAAAGTCGACCTCGACTACCAGGACCCCGCCATCCCGCCGACCGCCACCATCGAAGGCCTTGACCTCGTCAGTGAAGGCGTGCTAACCCTCACGGCCGCCATCAGCCGCCTCGACGACCCCCGCAGCCTGCGCGACGCCCATCGCCGCGACGGCGCCACCCTGCTGGCCAAACTACTGACCGAGTCCGACCGTATCGACATACTGGCCGGCACCGCCGTCAACCCGGCCCACCAGAACCCCAACTTCCCCGCCCACATCAACATCAAAGCCCAGGTTTTGGCCAGCCTGCGCGCCAAACTGGAATCCCTCGGCAAACAAGTCTGCCTGGAATGGATATAGAAAATCCATAATGCAAGTCCCCCTGACCGCCCTTTCCGGCGGTCAGCGTCGTCAACTAGATGCAATAAAAAACGTTGGAGGAAACATGCAAGTCAGTGAAGTAACCAAGCTGCGCCGCAAAGTGCTGGCGGAAGTAAGCCGGCTGGCCCTTGCCGGCACCCTTGCGGAAGATATCGCCACCATCCTGAGCACCGTCGTAACCGAGGACGGCCCCCGCTACCGCTGTTGCATCCACAAAGAGCGCGCCGTCCTCAAGGACCGCATCGCCATGGCCCTCAGCCAGCCGATCGGCACGCCCCTGGGCGAGGCCGCCAGGAAGGCGCTGGCCGGCGAACGGGCCGACCTGCCGGCCGTCAACCTGCTGCGCGAGGCGTGCGACCGATGCCCCATCGATAAATTCATCGTCACCGACGCTTGCCGCAACTGCCTCGCTCACAACTGCATGGCCGGCTGCCCCAAAAAAGCCATCACCGTTGTCCAGAACCGCGCCTACATCGACAAGACAAGATGCGTCGAATGCGGGCTCTGCAAACGCTCCTGCGCCTACGGAGCCATCATCGAAATCAGCCGTCCGTGCGAACGGGCCTGTGACCTCAAAGCCATCGTCGCCGGCAGCGACCGGCGGGCGACGATCGACTACGACAAATGCGTCCAGTGCGGCTCCTGCCAGGTCGCCTGTCCCTTCGGCGCCATCAGCGACCGTTCGGACATCGTCCAGCTCATCCAGTCGCTGAAAAGCGGCCGGCGCGTGTACGCCCTCCTCGCCCCGGCTTTCGTCGGCCAATTCGGGGCGCAGGTCCGGCCCGAGCAGCTTGTCGCCGCCCTCATGAAGCTCGGCTTCCACGCCGTGCGGCAGGCGGCCCTCGGCGCCGACGCCGTCGCCGTCGCCGAAGCCCGCGAATTCATCGCCACCGTGCCCGGCGAGCGGCCCTTCATAACGACCTCCTGCTGCCCGGCGTTCGCGGCCATGGTGGAAAAACACCTCCCGGCCGCCGCCGACCGGGTCTCGACCACCGTCTCGCCGATGATCGCCGCCGCCCACGCCATAAAAGCCGACGACCCCAATGCGGCCGTGACGTTCATCGGCCCGTGCATCGCCAAAAAGAATGAAGCCCGTAAATACGGCGACCTCGTCGACTTCGTCCTCACCTTCGAAGAACTTGCTGCCATCTTCGTCGGCGCCGACATCGACATCGCCGCCGTCGAGGCCGCAGCGCCGCAGCTCCCGTCTTCCTCGCGCGACGGCGCCGCCTTTGCCGTAGCCGGCGGCGTCACCAGGGCAGTGGCCGACGCGCTTGCCAGCCTGGCCCCCGGCATCTCCCTGCGGCCCGAACGGGCCGAGGGCCTGGCCGACTGCCGGACCGCCCTCCTTAAGATCCAGCAGGGCGCCAGCGACGCCAATTTCCTCGAAGGCATGGCCTGCCCGGGCGGCTGCGTCGGCGGCCCCGGCATCATCGCCGACTGCCGCCTGACCGGCAAGCTCGTCGAAACCTTCGCCGGCAAGGCCGCCGTCGCCACCGCCCCCGATTCCCCGGCCGCCGGACAGCCATTGCCCCTGCACCGCCCCGCGACTTCCGCCGGCTGAAAACAGGAAAATTCCGCGTTCTCTTCTCAAAACGGCCCGCGTATGCTAAAATATAGCCTGACTTAAAAATATTGAGAGGGGAACGTTATGTCAGGACACTCCAAATGGGCCAACATAAAGCGCCGCAAAGGCAAGATGGACGCCATCCGCGGCAAGGTCACCACCAAGATCAGCCGCGAGATCACCATCGCCGCCCGGGCGGGGGGCGCCGACCCGGTCGGCAACATGCGGCTGAAACTCGCCCTCCAGAAAGCCAAGGAAAACAACGTCCCCAAAGAAAACATCCAGCGGGCCATCCAGAAAGGCGTCGGCGCCCTTGACGGCGGCAACTACGAAGAAATCGTCTACGAAGGCTACGGCCCCGGCGGCGTGGCCGTCCTGCTCGAAATAATGACCGACAACCGCAACCGCACAGCTGCCGACATCCGCCACCTCTTCACCAAAAACGGCGGCAACCTCGGCGAATCCGGCTGCGTCGCCTGGATGTTCGACAAAAAGGGCCTCTTCCTCGTCGACAAGGCCGCCATCAGCGAAGAAGACCTCATGCTCGTCGCCCTCGACGCCGGCGCCGAAGACATCCGGACCGACGGCGACCAGTACGAGATCATCACCGCCCCCGACGACTGGGACGCCGTGGCCAAGGCCCTGGAGGCCGCCAAGGTGCCCGCCGCCTCCGCCCAGATCACCATGGTCCCCCAAACCACCGTCGAACTTACCGGCGCCGACGCCGAAAAAATGCTCCGCCTCATGGACGCCCTCGAAGAACACGACGACGTCCAGGAAGTCTATAGCAACGTCGATATACCCGACGAGCTACTGGAAGACGAGTAACGGCGCGGGTTTGCGAGTTTTTGCGGAAGTAAATTTGGTTTGCGTTATACGTCGACATACCCCTCACTTAAACCTGAAAAGTGAGGGGTATTTTTATGCGTAAACGGGTTGAATGACGATAGCATCCCAGGAGGGAGGTGCGAAGGATATTGCCATGGTTTTGCAGAACTTGAACATAAGTATCATATATGACCGTGTATTTGGAAGGGAGTATTACGATGGTCATAGTTAAATTCGGAAATTACTGTGACGATGAAACTAGAGATTTTATGGAAGAAAATAAAAGTATAGACAAGGGTTTGGCAGGCGTTGTGAAGTCTGAAAAAACTGTACTATATGTCTATCTATATACCCTCTGTTGGACACAACAAGGGGTATATTTTGCGTAGACGGAGGTGTGAAGATTCGTGTCCAGACTTCGCGGGATGAATTATTACTAAACTTAAGGAAGAAAATTGATGGCGTGGTCGAGAATACGATTCACCTGAAAAGTATTCGTCTTTGCAGATATTATTGAAGAAAAAAAGGTTGTACTATGATTACTGAGAAAAAATCGACCATTATTGACAGAAAACTCCATTTGATTGTAAAATATAACCAGAACAATAAGCGAGGGAGGAAGTCGATTATGAAAGTAAGAAATATCAGAGGGACTCCGGACTGCGGATGTTGTGGGACATGGTTGAAACATTGGGAAAATTTATCAAAAAAGAAACTGCCAACGTTCTGTTGTGCGTCTAGATGCACTAACAAGGTTGAAGTTGGTGCCCATGTACGGAAGGTGTTAGGTCCAGATCAATCATGGTATATAGTCCCATTCTGCAAGGCGTGTAATAAAATATCAGCGGAAGACGATATAGAATTGGTAAAAGATGCAATTTTGATTCCGGCTAAACAGTGTAAATAAATAGTTTTTAAGAATGCTGATTGTTCTTTTGAGTCCCCCAGACCACCGTCAACCTCGCCGGCGCCGACGCCGAAAAAATGCTCCGCCTCATGGACGCCCTCGAAGAACACGACGACGTCCAGGAAGTCTACGCAAACTTCGACATTCCCGACGATATGATGGAAGAATAATAAACTTGCAAATAAACCCAGGCTGGCTAGAAAGGTCCAGATGCAAGGCGCACCGGAAAAGCGCGCCGCGCCGCGTACTTCACGTACGCAAGCAAGCGCTTTGAGGAGCAACGCCGCAGATGGGCCTTTCTAGCCAGCCTGAATAATATTTTCCTCTCCTGGTAATAATGTATGCAACATCTATACCAGGGGGGGTTTTTCATGTTGCCCTTTCCCCAGAACCTCAAACGCCGCGCGCTGCTGGCGGCAGGGCTGATCGCCGCCGCCCTCGTACTGGCGGCCTACGCCGGCGGGATGCTTTCCTGGCCGGGGAAACAGCGGCCGGCGCAGGACACCGAGGTAGGCAAACAAGACACCAAAATAAAAATCACCGCCACGACCGACTTCGCGCAGAAAATCACCTACCTTAAATGCGGCGACGAAGAAGTCTTCCGCTCCAAGCCGGCCGACAACCTCGTAGGCCTCAATCTGGCCCAGGTCCAGAAAGTTTACGCCGGCTGGACGGTCGACAAGTTCGACGCCCAAGAAGTCGAGATGTCCCTCAAAGTGGACAGCTATTGCCGCGAGCACGCCAACAACATGTTCATCGGCGTCAAGGACGGCTTTGTCGCCGTCTACCAGGGCCGGCCCGGCCCGCGGGCCATCGTCCGCGAAGTCACCGCCATACCTGCCCGCAACCTCAGCGCCGAAGACATGGAAGAACTCAGGCAAGGCATGGTCGTCAAATCGCGCGAAGAACTGCTGCGCACCCTCGAAGGCATGCAGGCCAGATAAACGCCACCCCGGAGCGTGAGCCGCCGCTTACGCTCTTTTTTTTCGCCCGCTGCCATCCGGCCAATGTATACAGAAATACTTGTCGCAATAAGGAGGAAATACCGCTCATATTAGCGAAATAATATTTTTGTTCTGTGAACAAGAACGTCGTTCGGTATACGGAAACATATTTGCAAGGAGCTGTTGCCCATGCCGGGAAAACCCGTTCGTGTCGGAATTTCCGCCCGTCATATCCACGTTACCCAGGAGCATCTGGAGATACTGTACGGCGCCGGACACAAGCTGACTCCGATGAAAGACCTTTACCAGACAGGCTACTTCGCCGCCGAGGAAACCGTCGACCTCGTCACCCCGAAAGGGACGATGAAAAAAGTGCGCATCCTCGGGCCGGTCCGCAGGGCTTCCCAGGTCGAGATATCGCGCAGTGACGCCTTGAAGCTCGGCATCGCCATCCCGGTCAGGGAATCCGGCGACATCAAAGGATCGCCGCCCATCACCCTCGTCGGTCCCAGCGGTTCGGTCGAACTGCCGGAGGGCGTCATCGCCGCCTGGCGGCACATCCATATGGACCCGACCGACGCCGCCGCGTTCGGCGTCAAGGACGGCGACTTCGTGCGGGTAAGGTGCCCGGGCGAAGAGCGCGCCCTCGTCTTTGAAAACGTAATAGTAAGGATACTCGAAGGCTGGAAGCTCGAAATCCACCTCGACACCGACGAAGCCAACGCCGCTATGCTCAACAACGGCGAAAGCGTAGAGATACTGTAAACCCTATGCCGGCCCCTGTGCGCCGGCAAATTTTCTGCATGGGAGGAGAAACATGACCCAGCGAATTTTGGCCGTCAACCCCGGCTCCACCTCCACGAAAATCGCCGTCTTCGCCGACGGCCGCGAAATTCTCGCCGAGAATCTCAGCCACAGCGCCGCGGAGCTGGCCGCGTTCGCCACCATCCTCGACCAGCTTCCCTACCGGCAGGCGAAAATCGTCGCCATCCTTGAACAAAAGGGACTGGCGCTGCGCGATCTCGCCGCCGTCGTCGGCCGCGGCGGCCTGCTCAAGCCGATGCTAAGCGGCACGTACGCCGTCAACGTCGCCATGCTCGACGACCTGCGCAGCGCCCGCTACGGCGCCCACGCCTCCAACCTCGGGGCGCTGCTCGCCGACCGCCTGGCGGCCGAGGCCGCCATCCCGGCGTTCATCGTCGACCCCGTCGTCGTCGACGAGCTCGACGACATCGCCCGCATAACCGGCCGGCCGGAGATAACCCGCCGCAGCATCTTCCACGCCCTCAACCAGAAGGCCATCGCCCGGCGCTTTGCCGCCGGCATCGGCCGCAACTACGAAGACCTCAACCTCGTCATCGCCCACCTGGGCGGCGGCATCTCCGTCGGCTGCCATCGCCAAGGGCGGGTCGTCGAAGTCAACAACGCCCTCGACGGCGACGGGCCGTTCACCCCCGAGCGGGCCGGCACCGTCCAGGCCGGCCAGTTCGCCGACCTCATCCTCAGCCGCAAGCTGAGCAAAGAGGAAATCACCAAGATGCTCGCCGGCCGCGGCGGCCTCGTTGCCCTGCTCGGGACCAACGACGCCCGCGAAGCGGAAAAACGCATCAAAGCCGGCGACAAGCAGGCCGAGACCGTCTACCAGGCGATGATCTACCAGGTCGCCCGCTACATCGTCGCCGCCGCCGTGCCGGTCTGCGGCAAGGTCGACCAGATCATCCTCACCGGCGGTATCGCCTACTCCGAATACCTCACCGCCAAGATCAAAGGATATGTTTCCTTCATCGCCCCGGTCACCGTCATGCCTGGGGAGAACGAGCTGCTGGCGCTGGCCGAAGGCGCCCAGCGCGTCTTGAACGGTCAGGAAAAGCCACGGGAGTATAAGTAGATTGCCGAAAAAGCCCACCGAGCGGACGACGCGCGGTGGGCTTTTTCTATCGCCGCCGCCGGCCGCGCCATGGAGGAATACCCTTTCCGCCTGTCGAATTACCGTGTGATTAAGGAGGCGAGACAATGCTCGTACTCGGCATCGACCCCGGCACCGCCATCTGCGGCTGGGGCCTGGTCAGCCTCGACGGCAACCGCATCAAAGCGGTCGACTACGGGGCCGCCCTAACCACCCCCGACCTCGACACCGCCGCCCGCCTCGCCGCCGTCTTCCGCGCCATCGACGCGCTCATCAAAAAGCACCGGCCCGACGTCATGGGCGTCGAACAACTCTTCTTCAACAAAAACGTCACCACCGCCATGACCGTCGGCCAGGCGCGCGGCGTCATCCTGCTCGCCGCCGCATTGAGCGGCGTCCGCGTCGCCGAATGCACCCCCCTCCAGGTGAAGCAGGCCGTCGTCGGCTACGGCAAAGCCACCAAGGAGCAGGTCATCTACATGACGCAAAAGCTGCTCTGCCTGCCGGCCAAACCCCACCCCGACGACGTGGCCGACGCCCTGGCGGTCGCCATCTGCACCGCCCACACCAGCACTTTGAACGAACTGAGGGACTATAAGCGATGATCGGTTATCTTAAAGGCAGCGTCAGCCACCTCTACAACGACTATTGCCTCCTCGACGTCCAGGGGGTCGGCTACCGCGTCTTCGTGCCCGCCTCCACGCGCCAGAAGCTCGCCCTCGGTTCCGCCGTCACCCTTTTCACCCACTTCAGCGTCCGCGAAGACGCCATGCTGCTGTACGGCTTCCTCACCGCCGACGAGTACGAGCTCTTCCAGCACCTCATCACCATCACCGGCGTCGGCCCCAAGGTCGCCCTCGGCATCTTATCGGCCATCACCCCGGGCGAATTCCGCGCCGCCGTCAGCCAGAAGAACGCTGCCCTGCTCACCCGCATCCCCGGCATCGGCAAAAAGACAGCCGAGCGGATGATCCTCGAGCTTCGCGACAAACTCGGCGCCGGCGACGACTTCACCCCCGCCGCCGTCCGTGCCGGCGTGGCCGCCGAAGTTCCCCAGGACGCCCGCCAGGAAGCCGTCCAGGCCCTCGTCTCCTTGGGCTACAGCCAGGGCGAGGTGGGCGCCGTCCTCCAGAAAGTGTACGCCGACGGCCTGGCCGCCGAAGAATTGATAAAGCTCGCCCTCAAAGAGTTCGCCAGGAGGTAGCCCCCCATGGAAGAAGAAAGAATCGTCGCCGGCGGCGTCCAGGATGCCGACACCTGGCAATACAGCCTGCGGCCCCGCCGGCTCAGCGAATACATCGGTCAGGACCAGATCAAGCAGAACCTCACCGTCTTCATCCAGGCCGCCGCCTCCCGCGGCGAAGCCCTCGACCACGTCCTCCTCTACGGGCCGCCCGGCCTCGGCAAAACCACCCTGGCCGGCATCATCGCCAACGAACTCGGCGCCGGCTTCCGCGTCACCTCCGGGCCGGCCGTCGAGCGCCCCGGCGACCTCGCCGCCCTGCTCACCAACCTCAGCGACAAGGACGTCCTCTTCATCGACGAGATCCACCGCCTGCCCCGCGGCGTCGAGGAAATCCTCTACACCGCCATGGAAGACTACGCCCTCGACATCATCATCGGCAAAGGACCCAGCGCCCGCTCGCTGCGCCTCGACCTGCCCCGGTTCACCCTCGTCGGCGCGACCACCAGGGCAGGGGCCCTCACCGGCCCGCTGCGCGACCGCTTCGGCGTCGTCTGCCGTCTCGAATACTACGAACAATCCCATCTGGAGTGCATTATCAAGCGGGCGGCGGAAATACTTAACATTGCCGTCGACGACCGCGGCGCGCAGGAGATCGCCCGCCGCTCCCGCGGCACCCCGCGGGTGGCCAACCGCCTGCTGAAAAGAGTGCGCGACTACGCCCAGGTGGCCGCCGACGGCGTCATCACCGAAGCCGTCGCCGACAAGGCCCTGGCCATGCTCGAGGTCGACCACCGCGGTCTCGACAAAACCGACCGGCGGCTGTTGACCACCATCGTCGGCATGTTCGCCGGCGGACCGGTCGGCGTCGAAACGCTCGCCGCCGCTATCAGCGAAGAAACGGCCACCATCGAGGACGTCTACGAGCCCTTCCTCATGCAGCTGGGCTTCCTCAGCCGCACGCCGCGCGGCCGCGTCGCCACCCCGGCCGCCTACGACCACATCGGCATCCCCTACAAATCGGCTAACGGTGAAAAACAAGAGAAACTCTGGTGAAATGACATGCGGATGCTCCTCCACGTCTGCTGCGGCCCGTGCGCCTGCTTCCCGGTCAAGCACCTGCGCGAGCAGGGCCACGAACTCGTCGGCTACTTCTACAACCCCAACATCCATCCTTACAAGGAATTCGTCCGCCGCCTGGAAACCGCCCGGGAATTCGCCGGCAAAGTCGGCCTCGACCTCGTCGTCGATCCCGCCTACACCCTCGAAGACTACCTGACCGGCGCCCTCGCCGCCGGCGCCGACCGCTGCCGCGCCTGCTACGGGCTCAGGCTGCGCCAGGCGGCCCGCTACGCCGCCGAACACGGCTTCGACTGCTTCACGACCACCCTGCTCGTCAGCCCCTACCAGAAGCACGAAGCCATCAAGGCAGTCGCCGAAGAGATCGCCGCCGCCGAAGGCGTGCCGTTCTGCTACAGCGACTTCCGGCCGGGCTGGCAGGAAGGAGTGCAGCTCAGCAAGGACTACGAGCTCTACCGCCAACCCTACTGCGGCTGCATCTTCAGCGAACGGGACCGCTACTACAAACCGCGGAAGGAGGGTGGCCGCTGATGCCATCCGGGTTCGACTCCCTCGGCAAAACCCTGATGATCTTCGGTGCCGTCCTCCTCATCATCGGCGCCGTCCTCTACCTCGGCGGCAAGATACCCTGGCTGGGCCGCCTGCCGGGCGACATCCACGTCGAAAAGGAGAACTTCAGCTTCTATTTCCCGGTCGTCACCTGCATCGTCATCAGCGTCATTCTGACCATCGTCTTCAACCTTTTCGGCCGTAGATAGGCAAAAGGAGTACATATGCGTATGCGCAAAACCGTCCTTGCCCTGGCCCTGCTGCTGCTTGCCCTTCTCGTCGCCGCCCCGGCTGCCCAGGCCGGCCCGGCCGCCGTCCCGCTCATCCGCGTCGGCCTGTGGGCCAACCAGACGAATATCATCCTTTCCGCCGAAAGCGGCTTTTCCCTCATCGACGCCGACAACAAGGAACAGCTCGGCGACTACAAAGCCCGGGAAAAAGTCACCGTCACCGTCGCCGGCGCCGGCATAGCCGTGCGGGGCAGCCAAGTCGCCGCGCGGGAAATCGCCGTCGTGCCCACCGACAAGGCGGCCGCCATAGAGGTCAACCGCCGCTATTACCGGGGGGCGGTCAACGTCCGCCGCACCGCCGGCAAAAATGGCCTGACCGTCGTCAACACCCTGCCGCTCGAAGAATACGTCTACGGCGTCATCGTCGGCGAAATATCGCCCGCCTGGCCGCAGGAAGCCGTCAAGGCCCAGGCTGTCGCCGCCCGCACCTACGCCCTGTTCAGCCTCGGCAAACACAAGGACGACGGCTTCGACGTCTGCGCTACCACCGATTGCCAGGTCTACGGCGGCAAGACCGCCGAAGACCCCCGGGCCACGAAAGCCGTCGACGCCACCCGCGGCCTGGTCGCCACCTACGACGGCAAGCCGATCGCCGCCTAC
>MTLD01000183.1_pt1 | contig 22870 bp, 23 predicted proteins | sample 1982471 | NCBI WGS metagenome assembly MTLD01 (sample SAMN05712604, study PRJNA340218) | biofilm metagenome | isolation source: sample SPM anode biofilm adapted to -50 mV | place: USA | collected 2012-02-03 | reverse complement strand
ATGAATCGGTTGCTGAACCTGTCCTGGAATCATGAGCTTACCGGGGAGGATCTCAAAGAGGGGCTCTGGCAACCGGCGGTCGATATCTTTGAAACCGAGGATTCCATCGTGATCAAGGCCGAACTGCCGGATGTGGACCAAAAGGACATCGATGTGCGTATCGAGGACAACACCCTGATACTCAGGGGTGAAAGAAAGCATACCGACGATGTGAAAAAGGATAATTATCATCGCATCGAGCGGTACTTTGGTTCTTTTCAACGCAGCTTCAGCCTGCCGGTCACCATTCAGCAGGAAAACGTCAGCGCTGTCTGCGATAAGGGGGTGCTGACCATTACCCTACCCAAAAACGAGGCAACCAAGCCTAAGCAGATCAAAATCAACGTCAAATGATAGTGCAACTGCGGCCATGAAACGAAAAGAGCCGGGAATTTACCCCGGCTCTTTTCGTTTCTGCAGTTTCTGGCAAGTCGTCTCAGCTTTTGTGGCTGTCTTCCGTTTTCTCCAGCGGAGCGGTCGCCGTGCTTTGGGTAGTTGCTTCGGCATGTTTTATCTCTGTGGCGGCCGGCTGTTGAGGAGCTAGCTCCTTTTCGTCGGCCTTGCGGGCTTCCTCCTGAATATTGCGCTGGAAATCGTTAGATGCCTTTTTGAACTCGGCTAATCCTTTGCCTAGCGACTTGGCCAACTCAGGGAGTTTTTGCGGCCCGATCACAATCAGGGCGATAATAAGGATGATGATCATCTCCGGCATCCCGATTCCAAACATATCCAGACTCCTTGCCTTTTAGAAAATGTTTTTTCAGCCACGTACAGATAAAATATTCTGATATTAAAACCTTAAACCAGCGTCTTGGCAACAAATATTTTCTGCACTTTTCTCTTTGCCATTTTCCACCCTTGTGGTACTATGCACAAAATTTAGGCATTATCGGACTTCTTTACTCTCCTCCGCTGTCCATATTCTGTGTGCATCATGCTGAAACCATTAAATATAGGTAGCCTCGCCCTGCCGCACAATGTCGTGCTGGCCCCCCTGGCTGGAATCACCAACCTCCCCTTCCGGATCATGTGCCGCCGGGAGGGAGCTTCGCTGGCATTCACCGAAATGGTCAGCGTGAACGGATTGGTGCGGGAAGGGGTTAAAACCCTGGCATTGCTGAAAAGCAGCCCGGAGGACCGTCCACTCGGCATCCAGCTCTTCGGTGACACTCCGCACCAGTTGGCCGAGGCGGCGCGCATGGTTGAGGAGTACGGTGATCTGCTGGACATCAACATGGGCTGCCCGGTGCGCAAGGTTGTCGGGACCGGGGCAGGCAGCGCTTTGTTGCGGGAACCGCTTAAGATCGCGGCCATTATCCGTGCCGTGCGGGCAGTTACGGGCCGGCCGCTTACGATCAAGATCCGCTCCGGATGGCAGTGCGGTGACGATACATTCCGGGAAATCGGCAAGATCGCCGAGGCCGAGGGGTGTGACGCCATCACCCTCCACCCCCGCAGCAGGAGCCGGATGTTCGCAGGCCGGGCCGACTGGCAACAGCTCATTGAGTTGAAGGAGCTTCTCAATATCCCGGTCATTGGCAGCGGCGATCTGTTCACGCCGCAGGACTGCATCAGGATGCTGGCCGAAACCGGCTGCGACGGGATCATGGTGGCCCGCGGAGCTTTGGGGGCGCCGTGGATATTCAGACAGGTAATCGAGCTTGACCGAATTGGCCGGGTGACCCAGGCCGGCAACTCCCAGCGGGCCGATATGATCCGTGACCATTTGGAACTGTATTGCCGCGAACTGGGGGAAGCAGTGGCGGTAAGGGAAATGAAAAAGCATATCGGCTGGTATGCCAGAGGTTTTGCCGGCGCCGCCGAAATTCGCCGGGAAGCCAACAAAGCCGGGACTCTGGGAGATATTCAATCTCTGACGGAAAGGATTCGCGCCACTAGCGATGAACGCCATGAAACCAACTGATACGGTAGATGATCTCCAGGGCAACCTGGGGGATTATTACGCCACTGTGATTGACAGCGTTGGCGATGGGGTTATCGTCGTCAATAGCGATGGCATTATAACCCTGTACAACCCCGCTGCCGAGGAGATCACCGGATTTTCGCGCAAGCAGGCCTTGGGAGCTTCTTTCAATAAATTATTGTCGCAGGAAATCTTTATCGTGGAAATGGTTGCCAAAACCATCCATACCGGAATTACCATCTCGGACCATGAAAATGCGGTGCTGCGTTCGACCGGCAAGATCAAGCCGGTGGCGGTCGCCTGTTATCCCCTGATGCTGGCCAGCGGCGAAAATATCGGCGCAATCCTGACGCTCAAGGATATTACCTACATCCGTGAGCTTGAGGCAGCAGTACGCCAGGCCGACCGGCTCTCCACGTTGGGGACTCTGGCGGCCGGCCTGGCCCATGAGGTAAAAAACCCCCTGGGGGGCATCAAGGGAGCGGCCCAATTACTGGAACGGGAGTTGAGTTCGGGAAGCGACCTGCGCGAATATACCCGGGTAATGATCCGCGAAACGGAACGTATCGACCACATTATGCGCGAACTCCTGGAGTTGGCCTCGCCTCGGGGATTGAAGCTGTCTCCGGTCAACCTGCACAAGGTGCTGGGCGATATCCTGCTGCTGCAGAAACAGGCGGTGGCCGAGCAGGATATAACGTTCACGCAACAGTTCGATCCAAGCATTCCCGCCATAATGGCGGACGAAGAGATGTTGACGCGACTGTTCCTTAACCTTATCCGCAACGCGATCGACGCCATGGGCGAAACAGGACGGCTGATCGTGGTCACCCGGGTGCTGTCGGATTACCGCATGACGCAGAATGAACGGAATTCCCGGATGGTGGCCGTGGAAATCGACGATGATGGCCCAGGCATCCCCCGCGAAGACCTTGAAAATATCTGGACCCCATTTTTCAGCACCAAGTCGAGTGGTACCGGCCTGGGTCTGACCATCTGTCACAAGATCGTTGCCGAGCATCGCGGCATGATCAAGGTGGATTCCGACCAAAGCCACGGAACAAAATTCACCATACTGCTGCCGTTGGTGCAGTAGAAATCAAATGTTACCCAGTACGTTGAGTTGATATACAGGAGAGATTGAAATGCCGCTAAACAGAATCCTGGTTGCCGACGACGAAGAAAGCATGCGCTGGGTCCTTTCCAAGGCCCTTAAACGGAAAGGGTTTAACGTGGATCTGGCCAATGATGGCCGTCAAGCCCTGGCCATGATACAGGAAAACAGTTATGACCTGGCCATCCTTGATATCAAGATGCCGGGAATCAGCGGCCTTGATCTGCTGGATCGCGTGCGCGAACTGAAAAGCGACCTGCTGGTGGTGATCATGACCGCCGAAGCCAGCATGAAAAATGCCGTGGAAGCCATGAAACGGGGAGCGTACGATTATATCACCAAGCCATTCGACCTGGATGTGATCGACGCGATCATCGAGAAGGTCGAGCGGGCCAGGGAGATCGCAGGTCAGGTCACGCTGCTCAAGCATGAACTCAAGGATCGCTACCAGGTGGAGAAAAACATCATCGGCAACTCCCCTGCCATGCGCGAGGTCTACAAAACCATTGGCAAGGTTGCTGCCAGCGATGTGACCATCCTGATCCAGGGGGAGTCGGGCACCGGCAAGGAACTGGTGGCCCGGGCCATTCACTACAACTCCGGAAGGCTCGGCAAGCCTTTTGTGGCCATCAATTGTGCCGCCATACCCCGCGACCTTCTGGAGAGCGAGCTCTTCGGGTCTGAAAAAGGCGCCTACACCGGGGCCAGCGAGCGGAAGCAGGGAAAGTTCGAGCAGGCCCATCAGGGGACCATTTTCCTGGACGAGATCGGCGATATGCCCCTGGATCTGCAGGCCAAGATCCTGCGTGTCCTTCAGGAACAGGAGGTGACCAGGATCGGCGGCACCCAGAATATATCGGTGGATGTGCGCATAGTGGCCGCCACAAACCAGGGGCTTATGGAAAAGGTCCGCAGCAAGGAATTCCGGGAGGATCTTTATTACCGACTGAACGTGGTGCCCATCAACCTGGTACCTTTGCGGGAGAGGAGAGAAGATATCCCCGACTTGGTCCGTTATTTTCTGGAACGGACCAGCACCGAGATGGACGTCTCTTCCAAGCGCATCTCCGACGACGGTATGGCCTCCCTTGCCTCCCACTCCTGGCCCGGTAACGTGCGCGAGTTGGAGAATGCCATCAAGCGGGCCGTAATCCTCTCAAACGATCCGATGCTGACGGCCGCCGACTTCGAGGGATTGCTGCCGGCAGGAGGTACCAGCGTTGCCGTCACCCAGGAGACATCCCTGGAGGCGCTGGTGGATATGAAGCTGAGGGCCTGTCTGACCGGCATAGAAAAACTCGATAAGGGGAATATCCACACCATGGTTCTGGAACAGGTCGAGCGCCCCCTGCTCAGGTACATCCTGGAGAAGACCCGCTGGAATCAGGTCAAGGCAGCCGATATCCTGGGCATCAACCGCAACACCCTGCGCAAAAAGATCCATGAACTGGGCATAGAGCTGAAGAGGGACTAGGTACGGGTTTTTGCTCAAAAACTTGAATGGAGGTACTGAGTATGTCGGTTAAAGACAGATTTTTTCTTGATCGGGACAAGGCTGTGCTGGTGGTGATCGATGTGCAGGACAAGCTTTGCCAGGCCATGGATGAGAAGGTACTCCAGAACCTGACCAGGAATATCGGCATCCTGCTGGAGAGTGCCACCGAACTGGGGTTGCCGGTACTGGTTACCGAGCAGTATGTCAAAGGGCTGGGAGCCACCCTGCCGATGCTGAAAGACAAGGTCGCGGCAGCCTCCTATTACGAGAAGATGGCCTTCAGCAGTTGCGGCAGCACCGAGTTTGTGGAAAAACTGAAAAAGAGCGGCCGCACCCAGGTGATCATTACCGGCATGGAAACCCATGTCTGCGTGCTGCAGACGGTGATCGAACTGCGCGATGCCGGCTTTGAGGTTCATGTGGTGAAAGATGCGGTCATGAGCCGCAGCAAGCGCAACTGGCAGACCGCCATGGAGGCCATGACCCTGACCGGCGCCGTGCCAACCTGCACCGAATCGGTCCTGTTCCAGCTGTTGAAGGTGGCCGGAACGGAAGAGTTCAAAAAACTCTCGAAATTGGTAAGATAGGGACGGTTTTAACTGGAAGGGCGGGTGCGTAATCTCGCTATGCCGCGCCATTTTGCGGGTCCCTTGAAGCTTTTCTCTGCAATGTCTGATTTGGGTGCCCATAGAACGTCAGATTTTGCTTTTATTCCGATGCCGGGCTGTGCTAGAAATATAGCGTGTTTGCGCGGATTATAAGAACTTACCCCCATAAAGGAGTCTGCCATGTCATGCAACAACGATAACGCCGCGGCTGCTATCATCGCTTTTGTTTCGGGCGCCGTAATCGGTGCCACTGCTGCGCTGCTTCTCACGCCTAAGCCCGGAAGGGAAGTTCGTGAAAAACTTTCCGATTTAAGCGAGAGTGCATCTGAAAAAGTAAAAAGATATGCGCGCGAGGCCAAATTCAGGGTAACGCCGAAGACGAAGGGCGACGAGTTCCAGTATGACGGCGGAGATGCCTGGATTTAAATAGCTCGGAGTCTCCCGGAATTCACAGAGGCACAGGGGAAAACATCTTTAACAGGGATGCGCAGGATAGACGGGATGTTCCACATCCGCTTTTATTCTGTTCATCCCTGTTTGTTTATGTGGTTATGCCTTTCCGATCAAATGTTCGTTCAGAAAATTTCGTCAAGGCGGTGTGACTCATGGATCTTAAATACGGATCAACCTCTTTTCCGCTCGTTCTTCCCATGGAACGCCTGGCCGGCACGATCGAGCCGGCCATTGCCCCCGTCTCTGCAACGCCTGAAGAAATCATCAACCAGGCACTCGATGTCTGCCAGCAGACCATATCGGCTTTCAAGCCCGGTGAGCGGGTGGTCATCGTCACCTCCGACATCACCCGTTACAGCGGTAGTGAAATCTATCTGCCGCTGCTGGTGGAACGTCTGAACCGCCAAGGTATCCCTGACCATGACATCGAGATCCTGATCGCCCTGGGTATCCATCGCAAACAGAGTGACCATGAACACGAGAAGATACTTGGTCCGCTCTACAAGCGGATCAGTGTTGTCGATCACGACTGCGACGATGCTGCCGGGCTGACACTGCTCGGCAGGACCGCCAACGGCATCGAGGTCAGTGTCAATCGTCGCGCCATCGAGGCTGAGCGCCTGATCCTGACCGGGGTGATCGGTTTCCACTACTTTGCCGGTTTCGGAGGCGGGCGGAAATCGGTGCTCCCCGGCATCGCCAGCCGCCAGGCCTGCATGGCCAGCCACTTTGCCGTGTTGAACCCCCAGCCCGGAAGCGGCAAGAACCCCCTGGCCACCACCGGGCGCCTGGAAGGGAACCCTGTGCACCAGGCCATGCTGGATGCCTGCGCCATGGCAGGCCCTGACTTGATCCTCAACTCGGTCCTCTCCCTGGACAAGCGCATCATGGCCGCCTTTGCCGGTTCATGGCAAGACGCCCACGAAGAGGGGTGCCGTTTCTACGCCGAACACTTCTCCTTTCCCCTCAGGGAGAAGGCCGACCTGGTGATCGTTTCCTGCGGTGGTTTCCCCAAGGATATCAACCTGATCCAGGCCCACAAGTCCATGGAGTATGCATCCCAGGCGCTCAAGGATGGTGGAGTGATGGTCTTCCTGGCCGAGTGCCGCGATGGCTTCGGCAATGCTACGTTCTACAACTGGTTCCGTCACAAGCGGCTGGACGAGTTCGAGGCTGCCCTGCGGGAACATTACGAGATCAACGGCCAGACCGCTTATTCAATGCTGACCAAGGCCCAGCGCTTCCGGATAATCCTGGTGTCCAATTTCTCCGCCCATCAGGTTGAGGAGATGGGGATGTTGCCGGCTCACTCCCTTGATGACGCAGTTGCAATGGCGGAGCAGTACCTGCCGTCGGATTGGCGGGCTCTGGTCATGCCTGAGGGAGGGAGCGTGCTGCCGGTGACAGTCTCTTGATGTTGCTTACGCTCAAAGCGGTTTTTGGTTGGGGGCTTGCTTTTCGGTGGCTGCTTGGATTACTATTTCATTAACAGGTAAGAGCCAGACATCTGGAAGTGCTGGCGCACAAATCAGGAGGCAGACATGTTTTTTCCACAATTCAGGGCACGCAGGATTCGCGGCAACGAAATTTTTCGCAGGATGGTGCGTGAAACCACCCTTTCGGTAAACGATCTGGTTTATCCCATGTTTTCTGCATTCGGCAGCGGCATAAAAAAAGAGGTTTCATCCATGCCGGGCATCTATCAGCAGTCGATCGAGCATATAGTCGAGGAGGCCAGGGAGGTGTACGGGCTGGGGATTCCCTCGGTGCTGTTGTTCGGTATTCCCGAGACCAAGGATGCCGTGGGGAGCGACGCCTATTCAGACTGCGGCATCATTCAGGAAACCATCCGCGCCATCAAAAAGGAGGTGCCCGGACTGGCGGTCATCACCGATGTCTGCCTGTGCGAATACACCGATCACGGCCATTGCGGGGTCATCAAGGATGGGGATGTGGACAACGATGCCACCCTGGAACTTTTGGCCAGGGAAGCGCTTTCCCATGCAGAGGCCGGTGCGGATATGGTTGCTCCCTCGGACATGATGGACGGCCGGGTTGCCGCCATCCGCGAGATGCTGGACGAGAATGGCTTTGATGCCATCCCGATCATGAGCTATGCGGTCAAATACGCATCGGGTTATTACGGGCCGTTCCGCGAGGCAGCAGAATCCACACCGCAGTTCGGCGACCGGCGCAGCTACCAGATGGACCCGGCCAACCGGCTGGAGGCGCTGCGCGAGGCAGCCTCGGACATCGAGGAAGGGGCCGATATCATCATGGTCAAGCCCGGGCTGCCCTATCTGGATATCCTGCGGGACCTGCGCAACGAATACAACCTGCCGCTGGCGGTTTACAACGTTTCCGGTGAGTACAGCATGATCAAGGCCGCAGCCGCACAGGACTGGATCGACGAGGAACGGGTGGTGATGGAGACCATGCTCGGCTTCAAGCGGGCCGGCGCAGACATCATCATCACCTATCATGCCAAGGATGTGGCTCGCTGGCTCAACAGGGGCAAATAATCCTACTCGTTTGTTTCCTCGATCAGCTCACGATTGTACTTTCTGATACTCCCCTCTTTGCCGCCGCTGGAGGGGGTGACGGGATTCATGTCAGAAAGGTTCGGCAGTTTGGGCAGTGAGATGCCGGATGTTTTATCCCCGGATGTTTCGCTGACGGCCGCTCCATCAGGAGCGGCCGTTTTTGCCTGATGTTTGTGGCCGGGCCGTTTTTTTCGTGCCTCCCGGTGGTGTTTGGGAAAGGTCCGTTTCATATCCAGTTCATTCGGTGCAAACTCAGGCAAGGTGTCACGATTGATCAGCACGTGGACCATGCCATGTGAGCGCCACACCGCCTTGGCCTGAATAATTCCCCCGTCCTTAAGATAGACCTTTTGGCCGGCTTGCGCCGAAGTCGCCAGGGTACACAGCACCAAACCAGCAATCAGTACTCTTTTCATGATCTCCTCCATGCGGTTTCGTGAATCGGGTGGTTCAGCTATGGGCCACACTCCGGGAAAGATAGCGCGGCAGGCTGCCGCGCACCTCTACTGTCGGACCGTCCTCCAGCTCCTCAAGGTTGCCGCTGTCCTCATCATATTCATCCGGCCCAACCGCCCAGTTGTATAGCTTCTGCGAGTCGAGCAACACCGGATGCTCCGGGTAGTTGAACACCCTCTTCTGCATCTCTTCATCGTACAATCCGATGCAGCCGTGGGATGCGGGTTTGCCCGGCAGGTCGCGGGCGTGAATCCAGTATGAGACATTGTCGGCGCCGATGTCAAAACGGACGGCATTGTCCATGGGGTACTGCTCCTCGTCATCTTGGGTCTTGTAGAGCGAAGAGGTGTGGGTCAGATGGCGCGCGTCAATCCTGAACATGCCGGTTGGAGTCTCCTTACCGGCTTTGCCGGTGGCGGCGGGAGCCGAGAACACCAGTTTCCCGTACTGGTATGCCCCCAGCCACTGTTCGGTTATATCCACCAGGATATATTTCTCATGGTGCGCGGCCGGTTCGTAAAAAGAGGGCATTGGAGTATAGTTGCGGATGCTGGCCATGTCATCGGGCACCTTGATGGTCATGCCGGGATATACGTGGCGCCGGTCGATGCGGTTGAAACGCGCCACCAGGACCCAGTCGGCTCCAAATAGCGACTCCAGGGTCTCATTGGGTCTTATGAAGTGGGCGTGCCATTTGATACCCTTTATGCTTGGATACTCAATACGGGAAAGATCCTCCATTGCCTTGTCCTGCGGTGATGCTGCCGCCATGCCGGTAACGGTAGGTTCCTTCAAGACCGTAAAACCAACCAGCAACAAAGTGAACAGGATCACAATAACTATTTTGTGCGAAATTTTCATACGGCTGTAACGCATTTCTATCAACCCCTTGTAAAGTACTTCAGCGGAATGTATTTTAGGTGTTCACGCTTTGATATTCAAGCATTAAGTCTGGTCTGAATTTACGAATGTCTGGCAAATCGCAGGGTTGCGTGTTACCCTGTCAATCCCGGTTGTAACTCGGCATACTGTTGATTTATCAAGAATTATGGGAGACGTCATGGCAGCTGATGAAAAGGGCAGCACAATCACTGATCAAATCTACAATCAATTTGCCAGTGACAACTATGCCGGTATCTGTCCCGAGGCCTGGCAGGCAATGGCGGCAGCCAACCAGGGTTTTGTCCCGTCCTATGGGGACGATCCCTGGACCGAGCGGGCCTGCGGCTTGATCCGTGATCTGTTTGAAACCGATTGCCAGGTATTCTTCGTTTTCAACGGCACTGCCGCCAATTCACTGGCCTTGGCTTCTCTGTGCCTCTCGTTCCATAGTGTCATCTGCCATGATCTGGCCCACGTGGAAACGGACGAATGCGGTGCGCCGGAGTTTTTTTCCAACGGCACCAAGATTCTCCATATCGAGGGCGCCGGGGGCAAGCTGGAACTGGACGCGGTGGAGCGGGCCATTACCCGGCGTAGCGATATCCACTATCCCAAGCCCAGGGTGCTGAGCATTACCCAGGCAACCGAGGTGGGAACAATCTATACGGTGGATGAAATCGGCGCTGCCTGCGATCTTGCCGGCCGTTACGGTCTGCGGGTCCAGATGGATGGGGCGCGTTTTGCCAATGCCGTGGCAGCTCTGGGAAAGTCGCCGGCGGAGATTACCTGGAAGGCCGGCGTGGATGTACTCTGTCTTGGTGGCGCCAAAAACGGCATGGCTGTAGGAGAGGCAGTGGTGTTTTTCAAGAAGGAGCTGGCAGCGGAATTCGATTACCGCTGCAAACAGGCCGGACAACTGGCCTCAAAGATGCGATTTCTGGCCGCCCCCTGGATCGGCATGCTGGAAAGCGGGGCCTGGTTGCGAAATGCCCAGCATGCCAACCGCTGTGCAGCAATGCTGGAGCGTGAACTTCTCTCGATCAAGGGAGTGTCGATCATGTACCCTTGTCAGGCCAATTCGGTGTTTGTGCAACTGCCCGGGCGCGCGGCCGAGTTATTGCGCGGGGCTGGTTGGCATTTCTACACATTCATCGGTTCGGGCGGGGCACGCTTCATGTGTTCGTGGCAGACCACTGAGGGAGATGTGCGGTCGCTGGTTGATGCGGTCAAGCTGGCAGTTGCCGGCGCTTAACAATTTCAGGGAGGGGCTTGTCATGGTTAAAACGGCTACATTCGAGGCATTGCTGGAAGGCGCAATGGAAGACGGTGAGGGGGGCTATATTTTCAAGCTGGAAGGGAAAACCTACCATATCAAGGACAAGGATGAAGTCCGTAAGATTGCCGAGGAACATGGGTATATCATCATCTACTGAGCGCCGAGCGTTTGTTGATAGCGGTTTGTAAAACGGTTAAATGATCCCTCCGGTTTTTTAATGGGATGAACGGCGCAGCCATCGGGCTGCGCCGTTCCCGTTTCTTGTCCAGCCAGCTGTTTCAAGCGGGCTTGACGAAAGTTTACCTGCTGCCACCGTAGCTGTGCAGGCCGGACAGGAACAGGTTGACCCCGAGATAGCAGAAGATGGTGGCACCAAAGCCGATGATGGAGAGCCAGGCCGCCTTTTTCCCCACCCATCCTCTGGTGAAGCGGGCGTGCAGAAATGCTGCGTACACGAACCAGACGATCAACGACCAGGTTTCCTTCGGGTCCCAGCTCCAGTAGGTGCCCCAGGCGTAGTTTGCCCATGCCGCCCCGGTGATGATGCCAAGGGTCAACAGGGGAAAGCCGACCATGATGGCCCGGTAGTTCAGGTCATCGAGTACCCTGGTGGGCGGGAACATGGCGATGATGCCGTTTGAATTCTTGTTTTGGTCTTCTTCGTGTCCTGCCTTGATCAGGTACATGATCGAGATGCCGCAAGCCACGGCAAAGGCGGCGTAGCCGAGAAAACAGGTGACCACGTGGTAGAGCAGCCAATTGCTTTGCAGGGCCGGCACCAGCGGTTCGATGCCGCTGTCCAGGCCGAGCTGCGCCCAGGCCATGCCAAGCAGGGCAAATGGCATGACAAAGGCGCCGATAACCCGATAGCGATATTTCAGGTCCAACAGGGCATAGATCAGCACGATCGTCCAGGAGAAAAAGACCACTGATTCGTACAGATTGGAAAGAGGGGCATGTCCCACACCAAGGTCGTAGGATTCCTTCCAGCGCAGTATGATGGCCGCGGACTGGGCCACTAGCCCGACGTAGGCGGTGACGATACCGGCAGCGCCGAGCGCCTTTGCCTTGCTGGCCAGAAAGGCAAAGAACAGCAGCATGGAAATCAGATACCCAAACGTAGTGATATTAAACAGAAGGGAACTTGTCATTATTTCACCTCTTCGGAGAATTTAGTTTTGAGTCTGTCCACCAACTGGTCGAAGAAAACCTGGAAGCTCGCCTGGTTCTTGCTGGCATTGCCGCCGATGGTCACGGCCCCGTTCTGTATCCGCACCCAGATGCGGCGGTGGGACATGAAAAAGGCAGCGAAAATTCCGACCACCATCAACGCGCATCCCAGCCACACCACCCATACTCCGGGATCCCTTGCCACCTGCAGGCCGGTGTACATGCGTTGTTCGGCCCCCTTATAGTGAAGTGCCGGTCCTTTGCCATGCTGTTGAGCGTGCCGGAGGTTCAGTTCAGGGTGGTTGGCGTAAACAAGGAACTGCTCGCTGACTCCATTGGGGGGGTGGATTTCCACCTGGGCGGCCGGCCCGGACAGGCCTTGCACGTACTGTGAAATGTCGTCTGTCGCTTCAATTACATGCATGCTGCTACCGTCGGGCAGGTTGACCGAGGACTGGCCGTTGACTGTCAGCGGCACGGAATTTTTGCCGTCAGGATCGCTGGTGGTGAAGAAGTAATTCCCGGTGTTGCCGTAGCTGGATTGGTAAAAGGTGATCCCCTTGTAGGTCAGAGGGTCATTGACGATGACTCGCACATGCTCGTAACCGGGCACCGGCCGACCGTTTTCGACAACGGTCAGGATACTTTTGAACTCCTTTGGCGCTCCGCTCGGATAATGCGCCACGCTGAACTGTTCGCAAAACACCCCAAAGCCCAGGTCGATCTCCTTGTTCGAGTTGGAAACGACCTTGGAGACCCCTTCGCCTTCGACGATGTTGACAAACCCCTTGAAACCGAACAACGAACCGATCATGGCGCCGATGAAGATGACAATAATACTCAAGTGCACAAAATAGACGGAAAGACGGCACCAGGGGTTTTTCTGGGCGAACAGGTGCCAGCCGTCATCTGCCTTGGTTACTACCGGTTCCGCGAATTCTTGCTTTAAAAAGGCCGCGACCATTGTTTTCATCAGATCCTGATCGCCTGTTGCCTTGATGGCGGCATGGTTGGCAAGTGCTTGCTCAAGCCCTGTGCCCAGCGTCTTCTCCGGTCTGGTAATGGTTTTCCAGACATGGGGCAGTCGTTTGAACGAGCAAGCAACAAGATTGACGGTCAGCAAATAGAGCATCAGGATGAACCACCATGAGTGGTACATGTCAAAGAACCCCATCAACTGATAGAGCTTGAGTTTATTGGGGCTGATTTGGGCGATGTACTCCTGCGGGGGAGGGCCTTGGGGGATGATTGTTCCGATGATGGATAGGACAGCCAAGGCGATGAGCAGGAACATGGTCAGCTTCAATGAGCTTGACATGTCCCAGAGTGAATGCAGAAACTTGCGTTGATCGTTAGACACGCGGACATTCTCCTTAATGGGTGAGCGCCATACAAGGCACGGCTGCGGATATATCGCTCAGCCGCCGTATGTATGGCCGGGTAAATTTGATGTTTAATTTCTTGGGTTAACCAGGGATGGAACGGTCAGGACAGGTTCTGGGGAGGAACAAAGATGGCGAGATCGACTTGAGGCAACGCCCAGCCGGGCTCGGAATAGCTGTGGCTGACAACAACCGGGGTGTAGTTCAGCAGGAACCGCTGAAAAACGAAGGGTGCGTGACATTCACAATTACATGAAGCCGTATCGCAGCAATCCGAGCTCTGATCGTTTGTGCAGGGGCAGTCGTTGCAAGGGGAGGTGTTCGTTGTGCCGGCAGCCTGCACCAGGGAACAGCTGGCTTCAACTGTGCCCGCATGCACGAGATTCGCTACCGGAAAGAGCAGATAGAGGAATATCAGTATGATAGAGATGGCGTATTTAAAGGCGATGTTCATTGGATGTGTTCGCAATCTTGATCCTGTTTGGATAAGTCTAGGTAAACCAAGTAGAAATGTCAACATTATAGGATGGCTTGGAATGGTGTGTTATGTTTGTTGCAAAATGCAAGTAAATGTGCAAAGCTGTTCCTGAGGAGTTGCCATGGATACTGTCAGGGAAAAGTTGCAGATTTTTGTTCGCCGTTTCGGGTTGTTGAACGCTTCCTGTTGCGACGAGTGCTGCGGGGAACAGGTGTCGATGGCGCAGGGCCACATTCTCTTTGAAATACGGAGAAAAGGGGCACCCTCAATGCAGCAGGTGGCAGAGGAACTGGGTATGGATGTGACCACTTTCAGCCGGCAGGCCAAGGCCCTTGAAGCGCGGGGTCTGATTTTCAAGAGCATGTCGCCGGATGACCGGAGAGTCAGCCTTCTGGGGCTCACTGTTACCGGAGAGGGTGTCCTGGCGAGGATCGACCGCCACATGGCCGGAAAGATCGAGCAGATTTTTGCAGTCATGACACCCTTTGAGCGGGAAACAGTGATCAGGTCCCTTGAACTGTTGAACGAGGCGGTTGCCAAAAGCGGCTGTTGCAGCGCCGTACAGATGGAAAATATTGCATGTTGCAAGTAATATTGCGTGGGGATGCATCATGATGTTAGAAGAATTTGCCACTGGCGCCGGGGCGGATCAAAATTCGAGTGTTTCCGCTGGGCCTGATTCTGGTTGTGCTGGCCTGGACAAGCCTCCCTGCTGAGGCCCCCCAATATCCGCCGGCGGCGGAGAAATTGACGAAAAGGTTCCCGGTTTTCTGGGGTGGTTGCAAACCGGGGCAGGGCGGGTAGCGCGGATAGGCACCAAAACCGGACTTTCCGATATGCTGGGAGCCTGGAAGGTACGCTGGGGTATGGGCCGGATGAACTACATGGTCCCGCCTGGTCTTTACGCGATCAATAACCCGACAACCGCGGACCCTGTGGTGGTGACAGCCAACTACAAGATGAGTTACGACATCGTCCGTAGTGCGCTGGCAGGTCGCAACATCTGGCTGCTGGTACTGGAGACCTACGGCATCAACGTCTGGTGCGCGGCTGGCAAGGGGACCTTCGGGACCGGCGAATTGGTGCGCAGGGTCGTCTCCAGCCGGTTGGCCGAGGTGGTCAGCCACCGCAGATTGTTGTTACCGATCTTGGGGGCGCCTGGCGTGGCAGCCCACGAGGTGGCCCGCCAAACCGGTTTCAGTGTCAGTTACGCCACCATAAGGGCCGCGGAGCTGCCGGCATACCTGGATAACGGTATGTTGACCACGCCGGCCATGCGGGAGTTGACCTTCACCTTTTACGAGCGGCTGGTGTTGATCCCGGTGGAGTTGGTGGGGGCCTTGAAAGCGGTCGCCGTAATCGGTGTGGTGTGCCTGCTGCTATCGGCCGTCTCGGGTGACCCTGTGGCGGGGTTGTTTGTGTTTTGCGCCTGTCTTGGGGCATGGCTGGCCGGAATCGTTGTTGGCCCGCTCTTGCTCCCCTGGCTGCCGGGGAGGAGTTTTGCTCTCAAGGGGGCCGTCAGCGGCCTGTTGTGGTGCGGTGTATTCTATCTGCTCGCCGGAGGGCAAGCCTGGAGCAAGTGGGTGATAGTGGCCATTATCCTGGCTCTGCCGGCGGTTAGCGCCTTTTACACTCTGAACTTCACAGGTTGTTCCCCCTATACCTCCCGTTCAGGGGTGAAGAAAGAGATGCGCATCGCCTTACCGGCCATGGGAGTGGCGATACTGCTCGGCGTTGTTTCTGTGCTGGTGGGAAGATTCCTGTAAGGAGCTGATTATGAAAGGCTTCAGGTACTTGAAAGACGTGGCGACATTGAAACTTGATCAAGACGCTTGCATCGGTTGCGGTAGGTGCTTGGAGGTTTGTCCGCATCAGGTATTCTCCCTGGCAGAGAAGAAAGCTTCCATCAGGGATCTGGATGCCTGCATGGAGTGCGGTGCCTGTGCGCTCAACTGCCCGGTCAAGGCCATAGCGGTCGATGCCGGGGTCGGCTGCGCCGAGGGTCTGATCAACGAGTGGTTGCAGGAACGGAAGCTGCGCACATCCGGAGGGGGCTGTTGCTCCTGACAATTGTACTAATTGGAAGTCATAAGGGAGGGAACATGTTACCCGAGAAACAGCAAAAAACGTACTGCGATTTCTACGATGCCGCACGCAACAACCAGATTCTGGAACCAAAGACCACGCTTCTTCTGCACCTGGCAACTGCTATGGCGTTTGGCTGTTATCCTTGAATGGAACATTACCTTGGCGTGGCCAAGGACCTTGGAATTACCGCTGAGGAGATCGGGGCGGTGCAGGCGGTGGTTATGGCCGTATCAGCCGGTCGAATCAACGCTCAGGTCAGGGAAGTGGAACGGCGCATGCACGGCAAAAGAAAGAGTTTCTGTCGGGAGTAGTCATGATTTCCGTATTAAGCGTAAGCAGGGATGACGCATGAGTTTTTTGGAGTTGGCACAAAGGCGCCAGAGCGATCGAGGCTATCTCGACAAGTTGGTGGATCGGACAATAATCGAGAGGTGCCTGGAGGCGGCGCGCCTGGCACCATCTGCATGCAACAGCCAACCCTGGTTTTTTGTCGTGGTGGATGATCCGGAACTGAGAAAAACCTTGGCCGGGCGATTGTACGACATCGTCATGCCGGGCAACTGTTTTGCGCTCACCGCACCAGTCCTGGTGGCGGTCGTGGCGGAAAGGCCCAACCTGCTGCCGCGGATCGGAGGCATTGTGAAGGACAAGCCCTACTACCTGATGGATATCGGCATGGCCGCGGAAAACTTCTGTCTTCAGGCTACGGAAGAGGGGTTGGGAACCTGTATCCTGGGGTGGTTCGATGAGAAAGGTGTCCAGGGACTCCTGGGAATTCCGGGGTCGAAGAGGGTGCCACTGGTGATCACCGTTGGTTACCCGGAAAGTCCGGCAGTGCGCAGAAAGGTCCGCAAAGGTCTGGATGAGATAATGGCCTATAATGGATATCCCGGCTGAATCTCTGATTTTATACATGTTGTGTGAGTGGTCGTCTGATTATTGGATATTGAGGCGGAATGGCCGCAGGAGGTGTAAGTGCCGGAACTCCCCGAGGTGGAACTGACCCGACGCAGGCTGGAGCGGGAAGTGGTTGGCAAAAGGATCGAAGTGGTGAAGGTGCGGACGCCGAAATTGCGCTTGCCGATCCCCGGGGAGCTGGAAACAGTCCTGCCTGGGCGGACCATGCGATCCGTGGGCCGACGGGGCAAGTACCTGCTGTTCGATTGTGAAGCGGGAAGCCTGATCATTCATCTTGGCATGACCGGATTTCTCCGGTTTCTCCATGAACCAATGCCTCCTGGAAAACACGATCATTTAGAAGTGGTCTTCACTGACGGTTCGCTGCTGCGCTTCCATGATCCACGCAGGTTCGGGACAGTGATCTGGACATCGGGCTCACCCGCTGAGCACCCGCTGCTGTCGGGGATCGGGCCGGAGCCTTTGACCTCAGCCTTTGATGGCAGCTATCTTTTCAGGGTGAGCCGGTCCCGGAGGGTTGCGGTGAAGCTGTTGATCATGAACGCGGCAATGGTTGCCGGGGTTGGCAACATCTATGCCAATGAAGCACTGTTCCGTGCTGCTATCCGCCCCGATCGGCCAGCTTCGTCCCTAACCCCCGCTGAATGCGGGCGGCTGGCCCTTAGCATACGTGAAGTGTTGCTGGAATCCATCGAGCAGGGGAGCACCTACCGAGTGGCGGAGGACACTGTTGCCTATCATCCGTTGGAGTTTGACGTGTACGGGCGGGGCAAAGGGGCTTGCACTCGCTGCGGCGGGGCGTTGGAGGAAATTAGGCTGGGGAACCGGAGCACGGTTTTTTGTCCGCACTGTCAACATTGAATTTTCCGTGGCGTGCAATTCACGCCGGGCCATCACTTCACAGCCCGCAGGATAGCGCTGAACATCTGGGTCTGGTCTGATTGTGAAACCGAGATGACCATCTCGACCTCGATGATCTGGCCGCAGACATCCCTGACTTTCTGCCTGGTCGTTGTACCGATCAATTTGCTGGTCCCAGCGCTGTAATAATCTTCCACTGCTGCTCGAAGCTCCTCACCGTTTTCCATGAAATCGAAAATACTCTGCCCTAGCAGTTCCTCTTTGGTAAGGCCGAAGAGCCTCTCTGCCTTCTGGTTGGAGATGACGATCTTGCCGTCGGCCATGAAGGTGATGATTGGTGACTGGGCAATCTCAATAAAGTTGCGGTAGCGATCTTCGGACTCTATCCTCTGCAGGGTCTTGCGGTCCAGTTCGGACATGAGTTCATTGAAGGAGTTGATGAGTTCGCCGATCTCGTTGTTGATTGTTTTGTCGAGCCTGGTCGAGAAATTACCGGTTCTGGCTACATCGGAGATATGCGTGGCAACGGCCTTGACCGGGGTGAGGATGGTCTTGCGAATAAGCAAGCCGGTAATGATGACAAAGATGATCAGGACGGCTCCGTCGAAGAATAAGTCTCGTTTGAGGTTGGAGCTGATTTGCCGATAAAGTTCATTCATGGGTACGGAAACCGAGACCGCGCCGATCACTTCTCCCACCTTGTAGCCATAGGAAAAATGGCCGCGCGGAAAGCGCACCTGGACGAAGTGAGGGGCCGTGTCGTAGCTGCCGTGACATGCCAGGCATGATTGGTCGGCTTTCATCGGCAGCATGAAGCGGAGGGCTTTTTCCCCGTTTTGGTTAGCTACCTGCCAGGTTTCCTGGGCCTTGACATCTCTAAAGATGGTTAACTGGTTGGTCTCGAATGAGTCCGGACGGTTGCTGGGGTTGCGATAGCGTAGCGAAACCTGGCGGACATAATAGCGCGAACCGCTGGTGAGCTGCTGGGCAATCTTGGTGGCCACCACCTGGGGGACGAGGTTGTAGTTGTGTTCAGGTTCGTCAGTGACAATTTTTGAGATATAGTCGCGGGTTACGATGATCTGGCGTGCGATGGAGCGGGCGTTATCCACTGCTCCGTTGATGATTAGCGCCTGCTCCCTGCGATAGTTGTTGAAGGCCAGAGCCAGGAATAGAGCTACAAGGAGCAGGGAGGAAATGATGTTGAAGGTTGTATTGACGCTACGGCTTGAAAAGAGTCTCATGGCACTCCTTGCGTGCTTACCACTGAGTTGCGGAAGTCCGGACAACGAAAAGATTATAACTGCTTAGGCGGGCTTGGCAAGCTGAATATGGCCTTGTTATTCTGCTTGAATTCATTTGTTGATATGCGCTATTTTAATCAGATTGTGAGTTGTTGACACACAGATGGATCTAACTTTGCAATTCTTGCAAGGCAGAAGGAATATTGAATGGACAGAAAGGTATCATCTGGCGCCGGAAAGAAGTTCCTTGCTTCGGCACTCCTAATAATCGTTACTGTTGTAGTCGTTGCCGCACTGGGTGTTGCCGGATATGTTTTTTACCTGCTCGCCAGATTGCCCAAGGTGGATCGCCTGGCTGACTATAAGCCGCCAATCGTATCGCAGGTTTTTGGTGATGACGGCAGCCTTGTGGGCGAGTTTTATCTGGAACGCAGGATCGTGGTTCCTGTTAATAAAATGCCGCGCAAGCTGATCCAGGCTTTTGTGGCAGCCGAGGATTCCAATTTTTACTCCCACAAGGGGATCGATTATTTCGGCATTGTCCGGGCAGCGGTTAAAAATCTCATCTCCGGTCGCAAAAAGGAGGGAGCTTCGACCATAACCCAGCAGGTGACAAAGTCCATGTTGCTGACGCCGGAAAAGAGTTACTCCCGCAAGATAAAGGAGGCCATCCTGGCAACACGCATGGAGGAAAAGCTCTCCAAGGATGAGATCCTCTATCTTTACCTCAACCAGATTTATTTGGGCGGAGGGGCCTATGGAGTTCAAGCTGCAGCAGAGACCTATTTTGGAAAAGATGTGGATCAGCTGAATCTGGCGGAAATTGCCATGTTGGCCGGGCTCCCCAAGGCGCCAAACGCTTACTCTCCCATCAAACACCTGGACAGGGCCCGCGAACGTCAGTCCTATGTGTTGGAACGAATGGTCAGTGAAGGCTATATTACCCAGGTCGAGGCCGAACACGCTAAGGCGACCCCAATATCTATCCATCCCATGAAAAAGGTCAATAATGACCAGTCAGCATATTTTTTGGAACAGTTGCGTATTCAACTTGAACAGAAGTACGGCGAGGATCAGCTCTACAAGGGGGGGCTGAAAATTTATACCACCATGAATGCTGCCATGCAGCAGGCGGCCTACGAAAGCGTCAGAAACGGCCTCAAGGAAGTTGACAAGCGGCAAGGCTTCCGCGGCCCACTGAAATATCTCTCAGAGGCGGAGGTGGATGCCTTCTGTGCCAAAGTCGAAGATGGCATTGATTCGGCATTGCTCAAGATCGGCGAAACTTATCAAGGAGTGGTGGTAAGCGCCAATCCGCAAAAAGGCGAGGTATTGGTGAGGGTAGGCGACCGCAAGGGGATCCTCACCCGGAAAAACATGGCGTGGGCCGGCCGTGTCGGCATGGTCAACAGCTACGGAAAACCGGAAAAAAAGGGAAGCAAGGCATTAACGCTCGGGTCGGTGATCGAGGTTTCGGTTGTTGCACCGGAAATCAACAAGGAGGGGGCCCAGTTCGCCCTTGACCAGACACCGGAGGTACAGGCGGCACTGGTGGCCATTGACCCTCGTACCGGCGGCATCAAGGCCATGGTCGGGGGCTATGACTTCAAAAAAAGCCAGTTCAACCGGGCGATCCAAGCCAAGCGCAACGCCGGTTCAGCCTTCAAGCCTATCATCTACGCGGCAGCCCTGGATAAAGGGTTAACGCCAGCCACCATAATCGACGATTCTGAGGTTGAATACCCTGACGGCGCAGGTGGCACCTGGAAGCCCAAGAATTACGATGGTATTTTCCGCGGGCCGGTTACCATGCGCGAGGCTTTGACTAATTCTATTAATATCGTCAGTGTTAAGATCCTTGAGCAGATAGGTGCCCCGTATGCAGCAGACTATGCCAGGAAACTGGGGTTTACCTCGCAGATCCCAGCTAACCTGGCTCTAGCTTTGGGTGCTGCGAGTGTATCACCTTTGGAGCTCACTGCGGCTTACGCGGTTTTTGACAATAAGGGAGAGTCGCTGCCAACCACCTTTATAACCAAGGTGACCGATAATGACGGAAACATTCTACAGCAGGTCGCTGCACCTGTGCCGGTACCAGTTGTTTCACCGGAAACTTCGTATGTTATAACCAATTTGATGCAAAGCGTCGTGTCCAGCGGCACTGGCCATCGAGCCTCGATTGTCGGACGTCCGGTTGCCGGCAAGACCGGGACTACCAATGATGCCAAAGATGCTTGGTTTGTCGGCTACATTCCTCAATTAGTGGCAGGCGTGTGGGTGGGCTACGACCAGGAACGCTCCCTTGGCGCAGGCGGTTCGGGCGGACAGGCTGCTGCACCAATCTGGGCCGAGTTCATGCAAAAAGCGGCGGCAACAATGCCCATGGAAGATTTCGAAGCACCGGAAAACGTTACCTTCGTGCTCATCAATCCACGTACCGGCAAGCTTGCCAGGGAAGGCACTCCGGGGGCAATCATGGAGTGTTTCATCAAAGGGACTGAGCCGTCGTCGTATGATGAAGAAGGAGCGCCACCAGTCAAGCCTGCCTCCAAGGAAAACTGATTCGCAGTTGAATTGGTTTGGCTGTAAGCTCCGGATGAAAGATTTTTGTGCGTATTTGGGGCTATGTTTGATGTATAGAGAAACTGCTGTCAGAAGGTTATATCCTTTGCAATCCCCTCTTTCTGCTTGATGACCGCTTCGACCTTCTTCCAGTCCACCCGATCGGAAAGCTTGTTTTTTTCGATCATCTGTTTGGCCTTGTTTCCCAGTTCGGGGGTCAATCCGTAGAAATCTCGATGAACTTCAAGAAAGATGCGCCCATCCATGGTAACAGCCAATTTTACCGGGCGATAGATGATTTCGCCCGGCGTGTTTATCTTTACTTCCTTGAAGAACTCCTCCATTCGTCCAGGTGAAACTCGTATACACCCATGGCTGGCAAAGCTGTAGATCGATCCCGGTTTTGTGGTGCTATGTATCAAAATGCCGGGAAGCGAGGTTTTGACGGCGTACTTCCCAAGCGGGTTTTCAGGACCTGGAGGGATTGTGGAGTTGACTTCTTTGCCCAAATTCTCCAGTTCAGACCTGATGGAGTGAGGTATAAACCAGGTCGGATCCTTTTGCTTGCCAATAATCTTGAACTTGCCGGTTGGTGTTTGCCAATCGTGTTTTTTGTTTCTTTTGGCCGACCCAAGGGCCACGGGCATATATACGGCCAGCTTTCCTTGTCTGAAATAGTAAAGTGTCAAGTCAGGAATATTGACGATTATTCCGTTTTCCAGGCGCTTCGGTATGATTTTGCGGTTATTGTATTTGAGCTTCTGTCCAACTTTGAGGGCTGCATTGGAGTCCAGTCCGTTTATCATTGCAAGATGTTGCCGTCTGACCCCCAGTTTTGCCGCTACAAGTCTCATCGTATCGTTCCTGATTACTCTGTATATGCTGGCATTCCCGATAATGCTTGCAGATAACGGTTCTTCGTAGGCTGCATCAGAATCGGACTCTTCTGGGATTTGCGCGTTTGTGGGCAGTGGTTTCGGATCATCTTGTTGGTTCGTCAATGGCAAGCTGATGTTGTCAGACAATGTTTTGTTCTGCTGTGTGTCTTCAAGGGCAGTCTGGTTGGATATTGGTTGAGGCTCCGAATTGGTGCTTGGGGCAAGTTGTGGCGACAGGGTGGTGAGCAGCACTTTGATCTTCTGGATTGTTAGAAGATAATAGCGGGCAGAAGCTGAGAGCTCGTTTTTACGGAAATGATTTTCAGCAAGAGAGAAGACTGCGTCGATACTGCGCATCTCATCTGATTGGACCTGCGCGTAATGATTTTTTTTTATGTTCGAAATTGCTGCCACGGCCTCGTCGCGCACATCTGCGAACGCGATGGTGGCAGACATAAAAATTGCTGTTGCTATGATAAGCGCTCTCAAGAAATACTCC
>MTLD01001959.1_pt1 | contig 22871 bp, 21 predicted proteins | sample 1982471 | NCBI WGS metagenome assembly MTLD01 (sample SAMN05712604, study PRJNA340218) | biofilm metagenome | isolation source: sample SPM anode biofilm adapted to -50 mV | place: USA | collected 2012-02-03 | reverse complement strand
CGTCGAGCAAGCCGACGCTCTGCCCCGCCTCGCTCAAAAACCTCGCTATATTCGCCGCGACTGTGCTTTTCCCCACGCCGCCCTTGCCGCTCATGACTAGGAGGGTATGTTTTACGTTGCTCAAGAATTCGCCGATTTTCTGGTCTTGTACCGCATTGTCGTTGTTGCCCGAACAGGATCCCACATTGTCATCTCCTTAGAATTTGATGGTCGTCTTTTTAACCAGTCTATTAACATCAATTGCATCAGGCGTCTGTAAAATTCGCAGCCGTCCCCTGACCAGCATTTCGGCAGCCTCCCGCACCAGACAGTCGGGGGCCTGGTAAATACTGATATCCCGTTTGACCAGTTCTCTAAAGGACACTGGATCGACACCTCCTGAAATTAAAGCCGTGACCCCCTTTTCCTTAAGTATGTTGGCCCTTATCTGACCGCTAAACTTTTGCTGCCGCGACCAAAGCGAAAACTTCACGGTTTCCCACTGTGCAATAGATACATCAAAAACGATAATGTAGCGCGCGGTCGTAAAACGGCCGTCGACGAACGAATCGGGGCTGTCACCGCTGGTCGTTATCGCGATCCTCATACTTAAACCCACCCCGTAAATGATTTCAGCCTGCGATCGAGCTTATGCGCGATGCTTTCCTTGGGGTTTACGTCCAGCAATGAGGAGAGGTTAAACCAAAGCTCCAATAACTTATCTTGCACTGAGGCGCTGCCGGCCTCCATCACCGTGCGCCCGGCCTGGACGGCGGTCCGGAAAGTGTCGTCATAGGGGATTTCTGCGACCACGGGAATATCGTTGCCTTCTAGCTGTAATCTTAAGCGGCTGGCGTTGACCGGACTCAGCGTCGCCTTATTGATACAGGCGGCTAAAGGCACCCGGAAATGACCGCAGAGGCTGTGCAGCCGTTCAAAGTCGTGCATGGCGCTCAGCGACGGCTCGACGACCGCCAGCACAAGATCCGCCCCGGTGACTGTGGCGATGGCCGGGCAGCCTATCCCCGGCGGTCCGTCGGTGATAATAAGCTTGGACTGACGTTTTTCCGCCAGTTGCCTAGCCTCCTGGCGTACTTTGCTAACAAGCTTGCCCGAATTCTCCACCGCCAGGCCCAGCTCCGCATGCACCATCGTCCCAAAGCGGGTGTCGGAAACAAGCCAGTGGCCAGCCATTTTGTCCCGCATCGAGATGGCATGTGCGGGGCAGTTAAAGGCACAGACCCCGCAGCCCTCGCAGGCGAGAGGCACGGTTATCTTCCCGCAATTTATCGCCTTGAAACGGCATACAGCGGAGCATTTGCGGCATTGCTGGCACTTTTCCTGGTTTATGTCCGGCTCGAAACCAGCGAAAAATTCGTGGCTCTCCTGCTGCCTGGCGCCGACCAGCAGGTGAAGGTTGGCGGCGTCGACGTCGCAGTCTGCCAGCACCTTTTCCGGCGCCAGAAAGGCCAGCGCCGCGCTGATGCTCGTCTTGCCCGTCCCGCCCTTGCCGCTCATGACCACAAGTTCTTTCATCGCCCCTCGCCTCCTCGGCCAATCCCCCGCCATATATCCCGGGCGATTGAACGATACGCCGGAGATATGCTGCCAGTGGCGTATTCGCTAGCGAACTCCTCACTGTGTGGTATACGCCCCAGCATGGGAATGTTCTCACTGGCGCACCAGTCGGCCACCTTAGTATCCCATGCCCCGCCGTCACTTTTGTTTATCACCACCACCGCCGGAATGCCGAGGATTTTCACTACCTCCGCCGCTAGGGCAAGGTCGTGCAGGCCGAATGGCGTGGGCTCGGTGACGAGTAGACAGTAATCGCTGCCAGCCACGGCCGCTACCATCGAGCAGGCCGTTCCCGGCGGGCAGTCGACAATCACATCGCCCGCAGTCGGCAGGTTCTCCTTCATCGCCTTAATGAGGGGGGTTGCGGCAGGTGCCCCGATACTCAACAGTCCGTCAATCAGCCTCGTTCCTTTACCATTTTGCGTGGCCGTTCCGGTGCGGGCGACGCCGATCGTCTTGGACGCCTCGGTGATTGCCCCCCGGGGACAGGCCAATATGCACCCGCCGCATCCGTGACAAAGTTCGTCAAACAGCAATACCTTATTGCCGGTGACTGCTAACGCGTTGAAGAGGCAGGCGGAGGTGCAGCGACCGCAGCCGTCGCAGAGAGCGGCGTCGAAGCTTGGCACCATCACGTTCACTTGTCGTTCGTCGTTTTTGTCCGGTTGTAGGAATAAGTGGCAGTTCGGCTCCTCGACGTCGCAATCGACCACCTTCACGCCGGGACGGGCCGCTGCCAGCAGGAGCGCGACCGTGGTCTTGCCTGTTCCTCCTTTGCCGCTGGCAATGCTGACAATCACCTTACGTTCCCCCCCTACTCCGCTTTTGTTTCGGAGCCTGTGGCTTTCTTAGCCATCGCCCGGCAGGCAGCCGCCTGCCGTTCCAGCATTTCGGCCCGTTCTTCCAGCATTTCGGCATCCGGTACTGGTTGCTGATACGGCATTGCTTGCCGTCGCCGCATGCCCCGCCCGAAACCGAAACCGCTGCCAATCGGACCGAAGCCGAAGCATCCGCCCCGACCCCAGCCGTTTGGGCCGATCCCCATTGGTCCCGTGCCGTCTCCTCTAGGCATACCGACACCTCCTCTCTTCTTGTTATGAAATATATTTCATAATTTGGACAAAAAATTTTACCTTGCCAATGAATGAACTGCGATTGGCAATGTGGGCAAACCACATCCCTGCTGCGCCGGCCGTTGCCAAAAGGCACGGTCCAATGATGCCCGCAAGCGCTGCAGACGAATTGCCGCGCTTGTTCGCATTTGGAGTTGTCGATCCGGAAGGTACCGCCGTCGATGCGCAAAGCCTTTCCCTGCCACAAGGCACTCGCGACTTTCCGCCGGGCCGTGCTTACGACCCTATGCAACGTCGAGCTGGAAACATCCATATTTTCGGCCGCCTCGTCCATATCAAGCTGTTCGGCGTCGACCAATCTGATGGCCTCCATTTCCGCGAAGGACACCACCACTTCGTCGAGCTCTTCCAGGTAACAGCCGTCGGCTTATACATGGTAGTTGGCTGTAAATGCTGAATCCTGCGCGCTTTATGCGGTCCTCCCATATACCAACTTTATGAAATATATTTCATTATCATGATAGCATTTGCCTTCTTGTTTGTCAATGCTCAATAACCAAAAATTTTTCTTGTCTATATCGGCCGCCAAGCTCATTCATACCGGGTCGCCACCAGGCCAGCTCCTGCTCCAATATTACTGTAGCCCCTCTCCCGGAAGGGCTTTTGTTGCCGTTGTCGAAGGTGACATAGAGGGTAAGCTAGGGGGAGTGCCAGCATGAAGGTCGGCGTTATACGGTGCCAGCAAACAGAGGACTTGTGTCCAGGAACTACGGATTTTAAGGTTGCCAAGGAAGGAACTCTCGCATTTCAAGAATCCGGACCGGTTGATGTCGTTGGCTTTTTATCCTGCGGCGGCTGCCCCGGTAAAAAAGCTGTAGCCAGAGCTAAGATGTTGGTCGACAGAGGTGCTGAGGCAATTGTTTTCGCCTCTTGTATTTCGAAGGGCAATCCGATTGGTTTTCCCTGCCCGAATTTCGCCATCATGAAGGAAGCGGTTGAAAAGAAAATCGGCCAAGCCGTCAAAATTATCGATTGGACGCATTAAAAAGTTATAAAACTTCCACAAATTGTTTACGCCCGTGTTTGCGCTTTTCGTTTATTCGTATAATAACAACGCCTAGCCGAGATTGATTAACAAGAGGACATGCTCTTGAAGCTATATCAGTTTCAGGACATGCCGTCGAAAAATTCACCAGAGCCTTCACTGATTTTACCGGTTGCGTAACAAAAGAAGAGCGTGATTCTCTTCCTACCGGAAGTGAATCACGCTCAATTATTTAATAGGCATCCCCGCGTATCCGCTGCTTTTTCTTAAATCAGGTACCCGTCGCGGTCAAACTGCAACTCGTGCGGTTCGCTGAGTACTTCGACGTCGCTGCGGCCGAGTATCTCGCCGAGGTAATTTTCCGAGACCTCTATTTCTTCCATGCAAAGGGTGTTCTTGATCCGTACTACCTTCGCGTTGTCGAAGTCTATGCCGGTACACGTCCTGATCGCCAGCCGCAGGGCATCGCGGTCGTTGTTCATATACATGGGGATTTTGCCGCCGTTGAGCATGGTCGCGGTGATGACGTTGATCCAGGTCGCGTCGAAGTCGGTGTCCCGCAGGCATCGCCGCGTGGTGACGTCCGCCATCGCCAGACCGCAGCCGTTATGATGGGTTTCCGGCGACAGCCCGCGGATGAATAGTTTTTTGATATCGATGACGTCTTCGAATCCCGGCGAGTTGCTGCGGCCGGTTATGTTGGGATCATGGCCGTTGCCGCTGATGTTCTTGCCGATTTCGTCGATGATGAGCACGTCGATTTGCGGGAACTTGAACTTGGCAATCTTATCTTTGGCGATCTCAAGAAGAGCTGCGTCTCTGTCCATAATTTTGTCTTTTTCCACTACTTCCAGCTCGCTGATCTCGTCGTAAGCGTTTTGAACGATCGCCACGCCGAACGCCAGCGGGGCTTTTTTCATAAACACGTCGCAGACCTTGGGTATCCTGTCGGCAAATGAGGCGAAGCCCTTCATGTGGAACATCGATGCCCCTTTGTGCTTGGCCAGGCCGATGGCCATCATCTTCGCCAGACCGCTCTCCCACGTGCCGCGGAAATCGGTGTGGGGCTTGACCTTGTTCAAAACGACGATGCCGTCGGATTCGTAAGCATTCTTGTCGCAGTACACCGGCGTGCCGTCGTCCAGTTCGCCGATCTGCACAACTTCCATGGAGGACAGGATGGGGACGCCGACCGCTTCTTCGGTTATGTTGTAGGTGGCGATCAGTTCGCGCTGGCCTTCTGCCGTGGCGCCGCCGTGGCTGCCCATCGCGGGGATGACAAATGGTTTTGCCCCCCATTCCTTGAGCTGGCCGGCGACCGTACGGATAATGACGTCGAGGTGGGGAATGCCCCGGCTGCCGGCGGTTATACAGATTCTTTTCCCTTTATATTGCTGCTCGTCGCGGAGTTTGGCCATCTCCTTGGCGGTCCAGGCCGCCAGGTCGTCGATTTTTCGGGAATCGTAGATCTGCTTAACCCTGACCATTCTGGGGAATTTGATGTTTTCCGCGCCTTCGACAATGACGTTTACTTCCGGGAAATCGATGAAGTTCATTTAAATCCCTCCCGCTTAGCGGCTTTTGAGAATCGCCCCGGTGTTGGCCGAGGATACGGCGTTGGCGTACCGCACAAGGTAGCCCTGGGTGACTTTCGGCGGCGGCTGCACCCAGGCGGCCTTCCGGCGGGCCAACTCCTGCTCGCTTACGTTGAGGTTGAGCCGGCGCCGAGGAATATCGACGGTGACGATGTCGCCTTCCTGGATGAGGCCAATCGGCCCGCCGGCAGCGGCTTCGGGGGAGATATGGCCCACGCAGGCCCCCCGCGTCGCGCCGCTGAAGCGGCCGTCGGTCACCAGGGCGACCTTGAGTCCCATGCCGGCGATAACGGCGGTCGGATTGAGCATCTCTTGCATGCCGGGGCCGCCTTTGGGCCCCTCGTAGCGGATGACGACGACTTCGCCATCTTTGATCTGTTTGGCGAGCAGCGCCTTGATCGTGTCTTCCTCCGAATCGAATACCCGCGCCGGACCTTCGAAGAACAGCATATCTTCGGCGACGGCGCTTTCTTTGACCACCGCGCCGTCGGGGGCGATATTGCCGTAGAGGATGGCGATGCCGCCTTTCGGACGGTAAGGCGACGCCACGCTGCGAATTACTTCCGGCCGTTCGTTGACGGCGGTGGCGATCCGGTCGGCGACCGTGCCGGTGACGGTCTTCGCCTGTTCGTTGATAATGCCGAGTTTTGTAAGCTCTTTCATCACGGCCGGAATGCCGCCGGCCTCGTTCATGTCCTGCAGATAATGGCTGCCGCCCGGGCTGAGCTTGGTTAGATACGGGGTCTTTTCGCTGATCTGTTCGAACAGGCTCAGCGGCAGTTCGATGCCGGCCTCGTGGGCGATGGCCGGAAGATGCAGGACGGTGTTCGTCGAGCCGCCGATGGCCATATCGACTGCGATGGCGTTTTTGAAGGCGTCGACGGTCATGATGTCGCGCGGTTTGACATCCTTTGCGACCAGTTCCATGATGACGGCGCCCGCCCGTTTGGCCAGCATCCTCCGCTCGCCGAACACGGCGGGAATCGTCCCGTTGCCCGGCAGCGCCATGCCCATCACCTCGGTGAGACAGTTCATGGTGTTGGCGGTGAACAGGCCGGCGCAGGAGCCGCAGGTGGGGCAGCCGTTCTTTTCGAGCCCGGCAAATTCCTCGGCCGTTATGTGGCCGCCTTCGAACCGCCCCGCGCCCTCCAGCACGGTGATGATGTCGATGTTGCGCCCTTTGTAGCGGCCGGCCAGCATCGGCCCGCCGCTTACGAAGATACTGGGGATGTTGAGCCTGGCGGCCGCCATCAGCATGCCGGGAACGATCTTGTCGCAGTTGGGGATGAACACCAGTCCGTCGAAGCCGTGGGCCATGACCATCGCTTCGCACGAATCGGCGATGAGCTCGCGGCTGGGCAGCGAATATTTCATGCCGATATGGCCCATGGCGAAGCAGTCGCCGACGGCGATCGATGGGAACTCCATCGGCGTGCCGCCCGCGGCGAGGACGCCGCTCTTGACCGCTTCGGCGATGTCCCGCAGATGCCGGTGCCCGGTAACGACTTCATTGAACGAGTTGACGATGCCGATGAGGGGTTTAGCGAGTTCTTCCGGCGTATAGCCCATGCTGTAGCACGCCGACCGGGTCGATGCCCTCGTCGATCCTTTTAACACGGTATCGCTGCGCATTTTTTACCCTCCGTTGCCTGATCTTCGACTCAGTATTTCTGGACCACCAGCACCAGCATGCAGAGCGCGCCGATGACGGCGCTGGCCACGAGGCTCATCAACCCGGCCACGTAGCTGCCGCCGGTGACGCTGATGAAGTAGCCGATGACGACCGGCGACAGCGCGCCGCCGATGCTGCCGATGCCGTTCATCAGCCCCGCTCCGGCCCCCAGGGCCTTGGCCGGCACGATCTGCTGGCACATCGACCAGTTGGCCGGCAGCCCGGCGGCGTTGAAGCAGACGGCAAGGGCGATGAGGTAAGCGGCTGTGTAGTTGTCGGTGGCAAGCGTCGCGGCATACAGCGCGACCGCCATGCCGACCATCTGCACGAAGCAGAACGGCGCCCGCTTGCCGACCTTGTCGGACAGGTACCCGAAGATCAGCAGGCTTACCGCGCCGACGACGTATGGCAGCGAGGCCAGCGCGCCCATCTGCGCCCAGGAGAAGCCACGCGCCACTCTTAGGTAGGACGGGAGCCAGGTCATTATCCCCCACCATACGGCGGCGTTGAAGAAAAAATAGGCGACAAGCAGCCAGTAGCGATAGTTGAAGACGAAAAACTTGAGACTGTCCTTGAATGTCTCCGCCCCCAGGGCGGCTTCTTTTTCCTTCTCGGCCTGCAGACCTTTTTCGATCCAGTCGAGTTCCGCCTTGTTGACGCCCTTGTGTTCCCGCGGGTGGTCGGCAGTGAAAAACCATACCAGCACAAAGGGGATAACCGTCGCGGCGGCGAGGATGACGAAGCTCATTCGCCAGCCGACGGCGGCGATCAGCCAGGTAAAGAACGGCATGGCGATGGCGGGCGCGGCGAACAGGCCGAACTGCCATACGGAGTTTGCCTTGCCGCGTTCGAGGGGCGGAAACCAGTTCTTGACGAATTTCATCTGCACCGGCCAGTGTAGGCCTTCGCCCAGACCGAGCAGCAGGCGCGAGACGAGTATCCAGGCGAACGAGGGCGCAAAAAAGCCGAACAGCATGGCCAGCGCCCAGGCTGGCAGGCAGGACGCGATGGCCTTGCGGGGCCCAAGGAAGTCGCCGAGCGGGCTGAGAACGATATTGGATGCGGCATAAGCAACGAGGAAGACGGTCATAAGCATGCCCATCTTTACCGGGTCGCCTTTTATCCCCATTTCGGTGAGGAAGCTGTTATCTGCCAGCAGCACGGATATGTTTATCCGGTCAATAAAGGAGAACATCAGGGTGATAAAGAGGATGACTACCAGGACTACCCTTTGGCGGGTGGGTTTAACGAGCTGGTATTGCCCTTCCACACATATACCTCCCTATTTTTTTATTATACCGATAAGGCCTGTCTCCTCACCCGTTTAGCCCACACGCGGTGGCCAACGGGGTCAGGATGGCGGTCACGATTACGCGTGTGGAAACGATGGCGGCGGCGCTATCGGCGCGTACGACGGATCGATGGCCGCTATGGCGAGCGGCACGCAGGCGGCGGCGATGCCGGCGGTGCCCGTACCGCCACCGATGAATTTGTCGGCGAGTATCAGCACGGTTCCGGTGATGACAACCACGGCAACTCCTATTATAAGGCCAAACAGTCCCGCTTTCCAGACGGTGGTCAGGTACAGCGAGTTGCCTGATGCGAAAGCGAAACAGGGGACCATCACGGGGACGCTCTGGCTGAAGAAATCCCGCGTTCCCGGTCCAAATTACCCAGCAGCATGCCCACTAAAAGCGGCAGAACCGTCCCCACGAACGCCTCCGTTCGCTTAATTTTCACGTGTTCCACCATCCTTGGCGATAATACTCATTTTAAGAGCGTCTCAACAATAGTCGCACATTCTTCTGACGACGGTTTCGCTGAAGCCGAAGCCGTGGATTTCCGTTTTGGTCTTCTTGCCGCTGGCGATCCTCACGATTTCCGCCAGCACTTCGCGGCCCATTTCCTCCATCGTTTTGCCGCCGTCGAGAACGGCGCTGAAGTTCATGTCCATGTTGTCGTTCATACGGACGAACAGCTCTTTGTTGGCGGTAACCTTAAGCACCGGCGCCACCGGGTTGCCGATGGGGTTGCCGCGGCCGGTCGTGAAAACGATGAGCTGGCAGCCCGCGGCTACTTTGGCGGTGACGGAGAGCAGGTCGTAGCCCGGGGTATCCATGTATACGAGGCCTTTCCGCGTGGGCCGGCAGGCGTAATCGACGACCTCGACGATCGGTTTGGTGCCGCCTTTGTGGATACAGCCCAGAGATTTCTCCTCCAGGGTGGTGATCCCCCCTGCTTTGTTGCCCGGCGAAGGCTGCCCGGAGCGAAGGCTTTCGTTCACCTTTTGCAGGTCATCCTCAAGCTTCCGGCATACGCCGAGGAGCTTCTGGCCCATTTCCTCCGTGCAGCATCTGCGGGCCAAAATATGTTCGGCCCCGATTATCTCCGGGGTTTCGCTGAACATGGTCGTCCCGCCGGCGTCGACGAGGCAGTCGCTGACATAGCCCATCACCGGGTTGGCCACCAAGCCGGAGGTGGCGTCCGAGCCGCCGCACTCGATGCCCAGCATAAGCGCGGATATGTCGCACTCTTCCGGCAGGCAGGCACTGGCTTCCGAAATCATGTCCTGGGCCATTTTGACAGCTTTGCAGATGGTGTTTACCGTCCCGCCCTCTTGCTGGATGACAAGCGTTTTGAGCGGCTTGCTGGTTTTCGCCCGGATGATGTCGGCCATGTTGTCCACCGAATTGAGCTCGCATCCCAAGCCGACGAGAATGACCCCATAAACATTTGGGTTCGCCGCCAGACCGGACATGACCGTCTGCGTAATCTTCCTGTTCCCTTCTACCTCGCCGCAGCCGTTTTGATTGACCAGACTCACCGCCCCGTTGACCAACCCGGCGATGATGCGGCAGGTTTCGTTGGCGCAGCCGACGGTCGGCAATATCAGAACGTGATTTCTTATGCCGACCGCGCCGTCCGGTCTCCTGTAGCCGAGAAATTTCACTTCCATTCCCCCCTAGGCGTTGTCCGGATTCTCTACCGGACTGACGATATTGTGATCGTGGACATGGCAGCCTTGGCCGATATTCTGCGTTGCCACGCCGATAACTTCCCCGTACTTGCGCACCACGTCCCCCTTGCCGATGGCGCGCACAGCAAACTTATGGTACTGGGGGATTTCCTGGCGGATGACGACTTCCTTGAGCCCTTCGTTGGCCTTGTCGTACCGTCCCGCTTCTCCCGGACGGAGCTCTGCTATGGCCGTGGCCACGTCGTCGAGCGGGTCGATCAGAATGGCGTTGATTTTTTCGTTCACTGACAAACCTCCCTTCACGGATAATTCTCTGCCCGTCGATATTGCAATAGTCATGCCACCGTTTTGCCTGTTTACCCGCTGACTGCCCGCGAGCGTTGCCGGTAAAGGCGGCAAAATAAAACCGGGCCGTCGGATTCGACGGTCCGGGAGTAGCCCAAGGCATCAATTCCGTAACATTTTTGTTACGATCCCTATCAAAAATGTTACGGCGTATCATTTTTGTAATTCAGCTTGCGCCACAAGGTCATGCGGCTTATGCCATAGTCTTGGCACAGTTTGGCCTTGTCGCCATTGTAAAGAGCCAGCAGCTGAATAAGCATATCCCGTTCCATCATTTTCAGGTCCTTCAGGACGTTCAGGCACACCGTCCGATGGTCCGCCCTGTTTTCGACCGCCGCGGCGAGACCGCACTCCTTCCGGCTGGTAGGTACGGGGTTGAGGTAATTCGTCTGCAGCAGGTAGTCTATGTCGTTGCTGGTGATCTCTTCACTTTCTAGGTAGGTAATGAGTTTGATGATATAGTTGCGCAGCTCGCGAACGTTGCCGGGCCAGTTGTATTTCAGCAGGGGCCGAAATACGGCCTGGTCCTGCCAATACAGGTCCTTTTTGTTCCGGTTTGCTTCTTTTTTTACGAACGCTTCGGCGATCAGGACGATATCGTCCTGCCTGGCGCGCAGCGGCGGGATCGTCAGCTCAAGCTCGCTCAAGCGATAATATAAGTCGCGGCGAAACATGCCCTGGCTGACTAAATCCACCAAATTCTTATTGGTCGCGCAGATGATACGCGCATCGAGCTCGATAATTTTATCGCTGCCGACCCTTCTGATTTCTTTTTCCTGCAGCACCCGCAGCAGTTTCGCCTGCGCTCTCAGCGAGGTCTCGCTGATTTCGTCCAAAAAGATCGTCCCTTTGTTGGCGCATTCGAATAATCCTTTTTTACCTGCTTTGTTGGCGCCGGTGAATGCGCCGGCGTCGTAGCCGAACAACTCGCTTTCGAACAGGTTGTCGTTGACGGCGCTGCAGTTTACCGAGACGAAGGGGCCATATACGCGGTCGCTGGCGTTATGGATGCTTTGGGCAAACATTTCTTTGCCTGTGCCGGTTTCTCCGGCTATAAGAACATTCCCCGCGGATTTGGCGAATCTCTTGGCTACGTTGATCACATGAGATAATTCGTGGCTGCGGCCGAGGATATCGCGGAAAGAATAGTTGGCCACCCAGCCCTGCTCCAGTATTTCCTTGCGCGATTTTATCCTTTGCTGTTGGTCGAGCCGGTGGGTCACAACAATCCGCAGAGCTTCTTCAACGGCGAGCACAACCGATTCCTTGCTGGATTCGATTAGGACGGTGTGCAGGCCGTATTCCTTGGCGAGGTCGTGCGAAAGGGCGTCGCCGATTATGACGTCGTACTCGCCGCTTCTCATGAGCTCTTCGGCTTGAATACGCTCGTCGACCCAGTTATCGCTGGAGAGGAATTCGATCTTCATTTCTTTGATCTTGTTGATGAATCGTGGGTTGTATATGATGTTGGCGGAGGTGATTATCGCTTTCTTCTTGACGCCGATGTCGGCTACGGCTTTGTACGCGTCCATTATGTCGTAAAGCGTCACCGGTATCTCGATGACCGGGATGCTGGTATAGAGCTTTGCGGTTTTGGATACTCCGCCCCGTGAAACGATAACCCGCGCTTGCTGGTTCAATTCCCGGACGGTCTCTTCGCTTCTGAGGGAAGGGATGTCGACAATTTCGTAGTCCACATTTCTCTGTCCGAGAATTTCGCTTGCCACGTTCGATAACTTGGCATACGGCGACAGAAATAACAATTCCCGCAACACTTTTCACCCGCTTCGTTCTGTACGATATGGATAATCTGGCAAACACTGACGGTTACCTCTCCCAAGTTCAATGACCATGACGAAAATCCTTCTGCCCTAACTCATTGAGAGGATTGTCCTACACCCCGCGGGCCTCTACTCTATTGGACTTTTCGCCCTGTGACCAATGACTAGGGTACGACGAATAGGGCGCGTTTTGGTAACAGTTAATCGCAACGCGGAAATCTCAGTGTGTTTGGGGGGACACCCCAATCAGTGCCTTGATAAAGTACTTTTCCTCGTCATCTATAACCATCTGCACCCTATAGCCAGCAGCCTCAAGCATATCTGCTACCGCCGCGCCTTTGGGCAGGCGGTCTTCGGTTACCACTCGGCTGCTTTTGTGGATGGCGTTGACGGCGGCCCGCGACATGTCGTGCATGATGATCAGCGCTCCGCCGGGCTTCAGCAGCCTTCGCATTCTGGCCACGAACCGCGGCTTGTCGGCGGCGTGGGGGAAGAAATTGAAGCAAAAGGCGGCGTCGAAAACGGCTTCCGGCTCGAAAGACCAGATGTCGCCGGCAATAAAGGTTACGTTATCGCGTTTGCCGATCTTTGACACCGCTTTAGCGACCATATTTTCGGCGAAGTCGATTGCGGTTGCACTGCCGCTGTCGCCGATCGCCGCCAGTAAGTACGGCAGCAACACCCCTGTGCCGCAGCCGATATCGAGCACGGCGTCTCCTGGTTGCAGGCCGGCTAGGCTGACGAGGCCGGCTATTTTCTCGTCGTCGGCCGCCCGCAGTTCGTCCCACCGTTCGGCCAGATCGTTGAAGAAGCTCTTTTCCAGTTTGCTCATGCTTTTCCTCGCTTATATTTTCTGATTGTAGGCCACGCTGACCAGGCGGCCGGCCATGGGATAATTATACTGCTCCATATAGCTCTTGTCGAAAAGGTTGTCGATATAGAGGCCGACCGTCCGTTTTGCGTCAAGCTCGCGCACGATTGCCATGTTATGCACCGTATAGCCGCCGATGGTTATTGCCGGGCCGCTGTAGCCGTCGATCTGCCGGCCGACGTAGTTGACCGAGTAGCGGAACTGCCAAGGCTGCTTGTCGTACATATATGCCAGCGATGCCTTGTGGCGCGGCCGGTAGTCGAGCTCGCCCTGCAGGCCGACAGTGTCGAAAGTGGCCGTGCCGACCTTCTTGGTGTGCTGGTTGGTATAACTCAATACCAGCCTGCTGGCCTCATTCATTTTATATGTATTTTCCCATTCGGCTCCCCAAACTTTCACCCGGTCAATGTTGTAGCAGAAGTAGGGGTAGACGTGCTGAAAGCTGATATAGTCGCTGATATCCTGGTAGTAAAAGGTGACTTTGCTTGTATATCTGGCGTTGAAGCGATGCTCGGTCCCCACCTCGTAGCTATATCCCTTTTCCGGCTTGAGTTGGGTCTGATAGGAGGGATTGGCCTTGCCGGCGATGGCGGCTGAGGCGAAGTTCTGCGACCACCAGTAGAATTCTGCCATCGACGGCGCCCGCCAGAGACGGTTCAGCGATATGAAGGTGGTGGTGTCGGTATTGTTGCGGAAGGAAAAATTAAGCTTCGGCGACAAGGCGTTAGCGTCGAAGTCGCGCATCGCCGTTGCCCGGCGGTCGTCCCTGCGGCCTTCGAACTTGTCGAACCGGAGGCCTACGTAAGCGGACCAGCGGCGATCAAGCTGCCAGGTATCATCGATATAGGCGCCGAAGAGATCGACCTTCTGGGAAGGGTATATGTCGGAGGCCCCGGCCGGCCGGTAGTCGTACCAGCCATAGCCGTAGCGCAGTCGCTTGTATTCCGCCCCGTACCCGAATGTATGTCCCTTTACCGTATACTGGCCGTTAAACCCGACATTATCCGACTTGTCGCTCACCACCGTGCGGTCGAGGGTAACTGCGCCGCTGCCGCCGACGTTTACCTCGCGCCGTTTTTCGTCGTTCTTCCAATAGGTCAGTTGCCAATATCCCTTATCGAGCTTGTGTTTGTAGCTGAAGTCGTAGTATGTATTGTATTTTTTCCAGTACGACCCCGGTCGCGGGTAGGCCCAGGCGCCGCCGCCGGGCGAGAGCACGTCGCCGTCGCTGACCGGGTAGGCGGGGTCGTAGGCCACGCCGTGGGGATTGCTGGGTTTGTTGGCTACGATGTACCCGCGCTTGGCTTCGGTTTTGTTTACGCCAAATTCGTAGGAATCGGCGCCGTTGGCTTTATAGGCCAGCCTGACGCCGAGTTGGGTGGCGTCGTAGTCGTTGTTGCGCAGGTAAGCGTCGGCGCCGGTCTCGTTGGCGGTAATTGCAAAGAGCAGTTTTTCGGCCTTGCCGGCGTAGTTGAACAGATAGTCGTAACGGCCGTTCTGCCCGGCGAGAAGATTGAGGTTGCCGCCTTCGGCATCTTCCTTCGTCACGATGTTGATGACGCCGCCCAGCGTGTTGCCGTGGCTGGCAAGTTTGGCGCCTTTGATGATCTGGATTTTCTCGACGGTGTTGAGGGGGATGGTTGTCCAGTCGATGTACTGGCCGCCCATCACTCCGGCCGAATTGATCGGCCGGCCGTTGAGCATCACGGTGTAGCGCCGGGCGTCGAAGCCGCGCAGCTTGACCGTCCCGTCCTGGTTGTCGCCGGCTATGGCCCGGCTCTGCACATCGATGCCGGCGGACAGGCGGAGTATTTCTGGAATGGTTGTCGCCTTGCCGGGTGCCACAAGTTTGGCGTTGACCGTGCCGCTGGACACGGCGGGCCGGTAGACGTCGGCCGTAATGACGATTTCCTCCATGTCATAGCTGGGAGTCTCGGCCGCGTATGCCGATAAACCGGTGAAGGCCATGATAAGCATAATCCCAAAAATTAAGCTGACTTTTTTCATCTCTATCACCCTTCGCTACTTATTCCGAAATGTTGCTTCTAGTCTTCGGACTAAGAGCGGCACCAGCATCAGCTGGACGGTTATGCCCGGCAACCCGGCGAGTACCGCGCCGGTGACAAAGGCGAGCGGATTAATTTTCAGGGCAAACAGTTGCACCAGCGCGAAGGCGCTGATGGCTGCCGCCAGTCTGCCAGCCGTCATGGCTGCCAGCAGTGAAAGCCAGATGCCCTGTTTCTTGGTGCGGTAAAGCCAGCCGCCAACTGTTCCGTATACCGCTAACTCGACGGCCATTACGGGCAGGACGGGAATAGGCGGCATCCCGGTCGACAGGCTGCTGATCAGCGGCGAGAGCAGTCCGACGCACAGACCACTGTATGGGCCGAGCAACAAGCCGGCAAGCAGAACGGGAATATGCATCGGCAGGAAGAGAGACCCTGCCGCCCCCACCATGTGGAAAGCCATCGGCAGCAGCACCCCCGACGCGACCAGAACGGAACTGGCAACTAATTTAAAGGTCTTCGTCACGGCATCACTCCTTCGGAAAATAAAAACCAGGCGGTCGCCTCTTCATGCGGCGGAGCCTTCCTGGCTTGATGGCAAAGCATGTATGACTCGGGCGCTTGAGACCTTCGGGTCATGGCGGACTTCATATCCACCGCGCCGTTCCAACCTAATTTCTCAGCCTGAAGACCACCGATACCGTCGTGTAGCAGCGCACAGCCCGGCCCGAATCCGCCTCCTGGGCGGGGACGAAGCGCCAGGATCTGACGGCCTCGACGGCGGCCGCATCAAATGACTCCCGTCCGGAAGAGCGGACGACGGCAATATCGCCCGGCCGGCCGTTTTCCTTTATCTCTATCCTTACGGCCACCGTTCCCTCTGCCCCGGCCCGACGGGCTTCTTCGGGGTACAGAGGTTCCATTCTGGACAAGAGGCGCGGTGCGTCGATTCTTTTCGGCCCGGTCGCCCCACCGCCGGCCGACGACGGTACCGGCCCGCTCAGAGCCGCGCCGCTTTTTCCGGCCGACCCGGCCGCCGGCGCGGCAAAACTCTCGACCACTGCATCAGCCGCCATTTCGGCCACCGCAGCCGATTTGCCGGCAGTCGCCGGCAAATCGGCAAACGTCCTGGCGGCACTTACGGCCGGTGCTGCCACCTTTGCCTCGTCTTTCTGTTCGTTTCGCCCCGGGTCGCTGATAAGCTCCACTTCAATCAATTCGGGCAGCCTGGCGGCTTTCAGGAGGCTGCCGCCCAGCCAGCCGAGGCCGGCCAGCAGCAGGCAATGGACGAGGACGGAGGTTGCCAGCGCTTTGCACCACCTGTCCCGTTTCGCCATGGCCTTCACCGCGGGGCGGCTTCGGTCGCGACGGCAATCCGCCGGACGCCCGTGGCCTTAAGTTCGTCGAGCACCGCGACCACTCTGCCGTATTCGGCCTGTTTGTCGGCCCGCAGGATAAACGCCGTGTCGGCCTGGCGGGCCAGCTGGGCCTGGATGCGCGGCCTGAGCAAGTCGAGCGGGACGACTTCCTGCTCGATCAGCACGCGGCCGTCGCGGGTAACGGTGATCGCCGTATTCTTCTGCAGGTCGGCCAGGTTGGCGGCCGCCTGCGGCAGGCTGACCGGCAGCGTCCGCTGCTCGACCATGTAGAGCGTGCTCATCATGAAAAACACCAGCAGGAAAAAGATTATATCGATCATCGGAATGATCATCAGCTTTGGCGACCGCTCAATCCGCAAATTACGCAGTTTCATCCCGTCCCCCCCGGCTTCAAGGCATCGAGAAGATAGGTACAGCCGCGCTCCATCCCGGTAACCAGCGTGTCGAGCCTGTGGACGAAATAGCTGTGGACCGCCAGCGCCAGCACTGCCACGCACAGGCCCGCCGCCGTCGCCACCAGCGCTTCGCCCACGCCGCCGGTTATCGCCTGCGGCTGGCCCGAGCGTATGTCGATCACGCTGAAGGAAGAAATCATCCCGACAACGGTGCCCAAAAGCCCCAGCAAAGGCGCCAGGGTGACGATGGTATCGAGAAACCCCAGGCGTTCCCGCAGCGCCGCCGCTGCCAGCGACGCGGCGCCGGACAGGGCGTTTTCCATGCTCCGGATGTCGGCGTACGGCCTTTTCAGCCCCGCCGCAAGAATTGCAGCTGTCAGCCCTTTGGCGTTCCGGCATTCTTCAAGGGCTTTTGGCCTGTCGCTTTGCACAAGGAGGGGGTCAATCCGGGCCAACAGCCCGTCTATGTCGGTTTCCGCGGCCCGGAAAAACAGGAATCGCTCGACGGCGATGGCGACGACAATTATCGAGCAGGCGACCAGGGGATACATCACCGGCCCGCCCTTTTGAAACAAAGCCGCTGCGTTATATAACACTTCCATATGTTGCCTCCGTATTTCGCTGACAGATTCCGACGCAATAAAAAAACCACGAAAAGCTTACCCTTCATGGGGGAAAGCCCTTCATGGCGCATGTCGGAAATACCGCTGATTGTTGACCGAGCGTAACCTTCAGGTAGTATTGGCAGGCATCGTGCCTGCCGCTTATCCAGTGTTTACCTTTAATCATTCTACTTTAAACCCGTACCCCTGTCAACATGCGCCATACTTATTCAAATTCAATTGTATTGCCCCGTCTTAATGAATATTACCGGGACCTGTACTTTTCCCACAGCCAAAGCCGGTACCCGCCGATGACCGTCCCGTCGTCGAGCTGCAGCGGCGCTTCCATGCCGGCCACTAGCCGCTCGTCCGGACTCACGGCCACCGCGGCGCACGGTCCGGCGGTCGCCAGCCTCTCCACCGCCGCTGCGTTCGGCATATCGACCATATAAATCCCATGAACGCCGGGATCCTTGGTCTTGGTGTTGCGGCCAACCGCAACCGCTATCTGCCGCTCGCTCGCGAACGCTATCTCCTCGATGCCGCCGCCGGCCCGCCACTTGGCCGCGAACTCCCCGCCGACGGCGAAAACGAACAGGCTGTTGCTGGCGGGATGTTCGAGCGGCGTAGGCAGCTGCCAGTTGGCGTTATTGTAAGTGTTTATCGTGGTGAAGACGGCAAAATCGCCGAGCACGTATGCATCCCGGCCGACGGCGTTAAGATAGACCTCGTCAATTTTTTTCGGCGTGCTGAGGTGGCGGCGCCAAAGCTCCCGCCCGTTGGCGTCGAAAAGTAAGGCCCGGCCGTCGCTGGCCATCGCGGCAACATATTTGCCGTCGGCGGCGATGTTGGGGCTGCCCCGCAGGATGGTCCGCTGGAATGGCGGCGCCGGGTCGAGGGCTGCGCTCCATGCCTCCGCGCCGCTGGCGGCATCCAGGCAGTAGATGTTTTTATCGTAGCGGTAGCGCCTGTCGGTATCGAAGTTGGCCGTCCCGAACACAATCCGCCGGCCCGGCGCGTCGGCGCCCAGCCAGTTAACCCAGGCATCCATGGCCTCGGCGGCGGGAAAGCGCCACAGTTCAACGCCGGCCGGGCTCAGGCAGAATATCAGGCCGCGGTAAATACTCTCGCCGGCAGCGGAGCGGTCATAGCGCTGCGCCAGGGCAAAGACCCGGCCGGCCTGGTCGGTGAGAAGCCGTATTATGCCGGGGTGGCTTTTGCGTCTGAGATCGGCGCCCAGTCCGGCCGCCAGGTTATTTTTCCACCGCTCGCGCCCGCTGGCGGCGTCGAGGCAGTACAGCCCGCCGTCGGCGCTGGTTTCGCCCACGTATAGGCAGGCGCCGTCGGGGGAAAACTCCAGCGCGGTGACCTTGCCGAGGCCGGCCGGCCGCCGCCACACCACCTCGCCTTCCCGCGACAGCATGATGACTTGGCCGTTCTCCGTCCCCACGGCCAGCCGGCCGCTGTCGGGCGAAAATCTCAGGATACCCCTGGTAAAACCCATCCGCTGATAGTTCCTCACCTCGACCTGCCCGAGGGAAAGCTGGACAACCTGCCGGTATGTACCGCCGCCGTCTTCGCGCCCCGCCGCCCGCCGCGCCCCCGAATCTGCCAGAAACACATACCAGCCCAAAGCGGCCAGGCTGACCGCAAAGGCAAGCACTACAACCCATCGCCACAAATCGCCCGCTCTCATCGCAACCCTCACAACCATTGCCTGGCGAAATCGTAAACGTATCGGCAGCCGGCGAAATGCGCCCAGCCGTTAAATTGAAAAACATACAGGAGCTTGGCGATGACTGCCAGCACTAATGCGGCGAGGCAGCCGGCCAGCGCCGCCTTGCCCTCCGGCGTCAGCGGCGGCATCGCGGCTAATCGCCAGCCGCTGCCGAAGCCCCGGCTTTCCACCGACATCGCCAGAGTCACCGCCCGCCTGATCGACCGCGCTAAGACCGGCCACAGCGTCTGAAAGGCCGTCCTGACCGCACCGGCCGGCGACATGGCCCTGCTGGCGGCAAAGCCGCGCAGCCGCTGGGCCGTGATTACCGTCGCCGTTTCGCCCAAAACCACCGGCAGAAAGCGAAGGCCGGTGACGGCCATGAAGGACAGCTCGTAGGGCAGCCGCCAGAACACCAGGCTGCGCAGCAGTTCCCGCGGGTCGGTCGTCCAGCACAGCAAAAAGCCGTAAGTCAGCATGGTGCATGACCGCATGGCCTGTACCGCCCCGTAGGCCAAGCCTTCCTGGTAGATGTAGACGCCGTCCGTCAGCCGCCCGAGAATCGGCGTCGCCGGAGCAATCAGGCATACGACGGGGTTGCGCGGCTCCTGATTATAGAATATCGCCTGGCTGACCATCGATCCCCAGGCGGCGACCAGCAGGAAGAGTGCCAGCAGCGACCAGCGCTGCGGCGAAGTTTTCGCCGCCAGGTGCCCGGCAAGCGTCATTACGAGCAGCAGAAACAGCGTCCGCGGGCTGTCGATCAGGATGACCCCTGTGCCGAGAACGGCCAACAGCATAAGTTTGACGCGGCCGTCAAGCCGGTGGACGGGCGTGCGGCCGGCCTCCGCCTCCCATATTTGCCTGCTGAACATCAGCAATCACCTCCTCAACCGAGAGTGTCGTTTTCGCCAGCAGCGCCTCGCCGATGACCGCCGCCGCCGGCGGCCTCACGCCGGCGGTCGTCAGCAGACCGCTCTGGGCGAAAACTTGCCTTGGCCCGCCGTCCAGCAGCAGCCGTCCTTCTTTCATGACAAGTATCCTGGTCGCGTGGGCGGCGGCGGTTTCCGCATCGTGGGTGCAAAAAACAACCGCGCCGCCGGTGGCGGCAAAATCGCCGGCCAGTCCGGCGATCGCGCCGATGTGGGCATAATCCTGGCCGGTGGTCGGCTCGTCCAGCAGCAGCACCGCGGGTCGGCAGGCCAACACGGCGGCCAGCGCCACCCGCAGCCGCTGTCCTCGGCTGAGAGCCAGCGGAAAATCTCCGGCCAGAGCCTCCAGCCCCAGCTTCGCCGGCAGCTCGGCGGCAATCCGCTTATCGGCTGTCCCGAAGGAAATTTCCGACTCGACCGTAGGGCAGAACAGCATGAGATCGGGGTTCTGCATTACCTGGCCCACCTTGCCCCGGCCGGCCACGGGGCGGACGCCGAGCACCCGGACCTCGCCGGACCGCGGGGCGAGCAGACCGTTCAGCAGTTGGAGCAGCGTGCTCTTGCCGGCGCCGTTCGCGCCCATGACGGCGACGACTTCGCCGCGGCGGACAGTGAGCGAAACCCCGTCGAGAACGTCAGGACTCCGTTCACTGTAACGGAAATAAACGTTCCTCAGACTTAGCAGTTCTTCGCCACCCGGCTGCCGCGCGGTCGCCGCCGGCACGGCAATCGCCTCCGGTTTCAGCCGCGGCATCGCTGCCTTTATTCTGGCGACTGTTCCCTTGATCGACGTCGCCGGCGGCAAAAGGCCGAGGCCCAGGCAGACCGCCACCGGCTGGGGCAGGCGCAGCCCCTTATCCAGCAGCATCTGCGGCGTGCTGAAGAGGTCGGCCGCCGCCCCGTCCCAGACAAGCCGGCCCGAGTCCATCAGGACTATCCGCCGGCAGACGGTGGCCACTTCCTGCAGTCGGTGTTCGACGATAACAACCGTGAGCCCCTTCTCCCGGTTGAGGCGCACTAGCAGATGGAGAAGTTCGGACGCTCCCCGGGGGTCGACCTGGCTGATCGGCTCGTCAAGCACGATCGCCCGCGGCCTGGCCGCCAGCACAGCCGCCAGCGCCAGCCTCTGCTTCTGGCCGCCCGACAGGGTGTGGATGCTGTCGTGCTCCTTGCCGGCCAAACCGACATCCCTTAAGGTTTCTTTTACCCTGGCGGAGACCAGTTTCGGGTCCATCCCGGCGTTTTCCAGCACGAAGGCTACCTCGTCGTATACTCTTGTCGCAAAAATCTGATCCTCTGGACTCTGGAATACCAGGCCCACCGACCTGCTCAGCTCCTGCACCGTCAGATCCCGTGTATCCCGGCCGTCCAGGCGGACGCAGCCGGTCATCGCGCCGCCGCTTTCGTGAGGAATCAGCCCGTTGAGGGCCTTGAGCAGCGTGCTCTTGCCACAGCCCGTCCTGCCGGTTATCAGGATGAAATCGCCCTCGTCCACCGTCAGCGTTATGCCGGCAATGGTGGGCACTGTCCGGCTGCCATAGGTAAAAGACAGGTTGTCGATTTCGATCAGTGGCGCCATCAGTCGCTCCCCACCGTCCGCAGTTTTTGGCCGAGCACCACACCACAAAAGCCGCCGAGGCCCGAGTACAGAACGCCGTTCACGGCTACTGCGCCATAGATGTACCAGTCCGCGTAGAAAACCCGGTACAGAAAAGACAGAGCGTGCAGGTTGAGATAGGTGCTTACCCCATCGGCGGCACTGCAGGCCAGCGCCGCCAGAAGGCATAGGCGCCGGCCGCCCGGCGCTGCGCCGCCGGCTCGGGCGGCCGTTATCCCGGACAAGTACAACAAGCCCTCGAGCAGCACGGCCTGGCTGCCGCAGAGCAGCAGCGCTACCGGCGACGCGTGGCCGAAAGCCAGCAGCCCCAGGAGCATCCGCACTGCAAACAGCAGCGCCACGGCCCCTGGTCGGGGGATGAGCACCACCAGGGCGGCCACCAGCATATAGAGGACGACGCCGTGGAACAGGCCGGTGGCCAAAAAGGCGAACGGCCCCAGGAGCGCGTGCAGCACCTCGCCCAGAATGGTCGCCGGCACGTTGACCGCCGCGAAGCAGACGGCCCCGAACAGCGTAATCGTTATCAGCCAGCGGGTTTTCAGGCCGGCGAACAAACTGCGCCGGCAGCGGGCGGCGACAGCCAGCCCGCAGAGCACCATGACGGCGGCCGCCAGCGTGAGCGCCGCCGCCTTGCCGTCGCGGGCGATCACCGTGACCTCCCTCTCGGCCATAGCCACCGGCCGGCCGTCCTCTCGCGCTTCGACGCGGAGAACGTACCGGCCGCCCGTTAGCAGGCTCTCGTCGATATATACCGGCAGCCGCGCTGTCTGGCCGATATCGCCGGACAGGGCGATGAATGCCGTTGTCCCGTCCCTGCTGCCGGCAAAGCCGCCTGTTTCCCGCTCGTCCATGTTGGCCGCCGGCGTGAACATGCCCGCCACCGGCCGGCCTTCACGGTCGAAAAGCCGCGCGACGACGGTCAGCAGCTTCTCTTCGCCGTCCGGGTTCAGAAACTCGACGTTCATGCTCGCCAGCGGATGAACCGCTTCGGCAGCCTCGTTGAAAGCGCCCTTGCCCCGCAGGACGCTTTTGTAGTAGTCCAGCGTTCTGTCTCGGAGAACAAGCGTGCCGGGACTCTGGCGCTCGTCGAGATTGCCGGCGCGGTCCACCGGCAAGTCGACCCTGACGATCGACAAACCTTTGCCGGAAACACTACTTTTCGGCCCGATCGCCACCTTCCTGTGTACCGTCCGCCGCCAGTCCCCGGAAGAAAACGTAACGGCGACTGTATACTCGCCGGCCGCCAGCCCGCCAGAGTCGAAGGTCAGCAGGTCGAACCACTGCCCGTACCCCCCCGGCAGGCGGA
>MTLD01001359.1_pt1 | contig 23007 bp, 23 predicted proteins | sample 1982471 | NCBI WGS metagenome assembly MTLD01 (sample SAMN05712604, study PRJNA340218) | biofilm metagenome | isolation source: sample SPM anode biofilm adapted to -50 mV | place: USA | collected 2012-02-03 | reverse complement strand
GCCGTGACTTCGATGCCGCCATCGACACCTAAATGAAACGTAGCAAAATAGATCTCTTCGGTGCCGGAAAGGCCGATATCCAGCACGTCAGTGCCTGCATCGCGCAGGCCGTTAGCAACGGCTAGTTTAAGACTTTCGCTGGTGAGACGAACATCGCCGCCAATCACCACGGTTTTCGGTTTGGCGAATTCACCATAAGCACGGCCAATGCGGTAAGCGATATCTTCATTCAGCTCATCACCGAGGCGGCCACGGATATCGTAAGCTTTAAAACAATTTAAGGTTTTCATCGTGTCTTCTTCAGAAAAATTAAAACTTAAACAGTGTCGTGAATACGGATCACATCATCTTCTTCCAGATAAGCGCCGGTTCTCACCTCAATGAGTTCTAACGGTATTTTTCCGGGGTTTGCCAGCGAGTGCGGCACGCCAATCGGGATATAGGTTGATTCATTTTCCGTGACCAGAAAGGTTTTCTCACCGGTGCGGACCTGCGCGGTGCCGGAAACCACGATCCAGTGTTCGGCACGGTGATGATGGATCTGGACCGAAGTACGCTGACCGGGTTTTACCGTCACTTTTTTGACATGGTAGCGGTCACCATCGGAGATCGCATCGTGAGAGCCCCACGGGCGGTAGGCTTCCCGGTGCTGCAGATGTTCGCTGCGGTTGGCGGCTTTCAGTTGTGAAACTATCGATTTCACATCCTGCACGTTGTTTTTATTGGCGACCAGCACAGCATCCTTGGTTTCCACAATCACCAGATCATCCACACCCACGGTGCTGACCAGCTTATGCTGGGCATAGATATAACTGTTACGGGTTTGCGTCGTGAGCACATCACCACGGATGGCATTGCCTGCTTCGTCTTTGCTGTTTACTTCCCACAGCGCCGACCAGGAACCGACATCGCTCCACTGCGCATCCATCGGCACCACCACCGCATCGCGGGTTTTTTCCATTACCGCATAATCAACCGACTCATCCGGGCAGGCGCAAAACGCTTCCTCGTTGAGACGCAGGAAATCAAGATCATGATGCACGCCCTGCATGGCCTGCTGACACGCGTTCAGGATATCCGGACGATGTGCCGCCAGCTCATCCAAATAACGCGACGCCCGGAACAGGAACATGCCGCTGTTCCAGTAATATTCCTTACTGGCAAGATAGGTTTCTGCGGTTGTCAGATCCGGCTTTTCGACAAAGGCGGCGACCTCAAACGCGGAATCTGATACCGCTCTGCCCTGACGAATATAGCCATAACCAGTTTCCGGTGCCTGCGGCACAATACCAAAAGTGACCAGCTTGCCAGCCGTTGCCTGCGGGATCGCCTGCTGCACCGCCTGAATGAACGCAGGCTGATCCTGAATCACATGATCAGCCGCCAGCACCAGCAACAGCGGATCATCGCCCTGTGCCGTGGCGTGCAATGCCGCCAGCGCAATAGCCGGGGCCGTGTTGCGCCCTGCCGGCTCAAGAATAATGCCACTGTGGTCAAAACGGCGCTGGCGTAACTGTTCAGCAACAATAAAGCGGTGCTCTTCATTACAGATCACGACCGGCGACTGATGTTCCAGCCCCCGCAGTCGCGCCACCGTATCCTGCAGCATAGTGTGTTCACCGGTGAGAGATAAGAACTGCTTCGGATAAAGCGTACGTGACAGCGGCCAGAGCCGGGTGCCGGAGCCGCCGGCCATGATGATGGGAAGAAGAGATTGGCTGCTCATAATGCATTGCTACCTGAAATATTGAATAAAATTATGCAGAACGTTTTCTTTCGCCAGGTTGTCACTGGCATATTGCTTCGCGGTCAGATTTTCAGCCGGCAGCAACATGACTTGTCTGATGCCTGCAACCAGCACATCCGCCTGTTCCGGCTCAACACAGACACCAATGCCCGGATAATTGCGACACAGCTTGCCTAATTCCGTCTCCGGCTCCGCGGTGATCACGGCATTACCGCCCACAGCCAGAATATTCGTGAGCTTGGAAGGCAACACGGCATCTGCCACACCGCGTTTCTGCACCACCAGATGACAGTCCGCCAGTTTCAGTAAAGCCGGCAGCAGTTCATAAGGTTGCAGCGGCAGGAAGCGAACATTCGTCAATTGCTGTTCTGCGGCCAGCGTTTCCAGTTTTTCTTTCCCGGCGCCATTACCCACGATCAAAAAGAGTATCTTCTGATCGGCCAGCCTTTTCGCCGCCTCAATAACGATTTCCAGCCCTTGTTTTTCACCGATATTGCCGGAATAGAGCACAACTTTGTGATCCGGCGGAATCTCAAACTTATTGCTCAGTTGCCGGACAGCGGCAGGATCCACCTCGGTGAAACGTTCGACTTCAGACCAGTTCGGAAATAAAAGCAGATTTTCCGGTTTGACCCCTTTTGTTTCAGCTCTGGCCAGCATGGAATGAGAAATGGTGGAAACATAATGGAATGAACGCAGGCACCAGTGCTCGAATGCCGCAGCTAAGCGGGCCGCCATACCGGTTTTTGCCATACCTAATCCGAGCATGGCATCCACTTCAAAGTCCTGGATATGCAGCACACTCTGACACCCGCTCAGTTTGCTGAATAACAACGCCCCCGGCGCACAGAAAAGCGACGGCGCGACACAGATAATTAAATCCGGTTGCCAGCGGCGCTGAGCCAACAGCGGGAAAAAGGAGGAAACCGAAAAGGATGCGAGATGAAGTAATCGTTTGAGCGTGGAGACTTTAGCCGGGACATACAATGGGCAGCGATACACCCGCATATTCTGATGCTGTTCCGTGCTGAACCAGCCGTTCCGGAATCCGGCATGAACCTGCCATTCAGGGTAATAAGGCGGCGCCGTAATCACGCGAACCTCATGCTCTTGATCGGCAAACCAGGATGCCATTTCACCTGTGTATTTACCGATCCCGGTCAACTCAGGCGAAAAATTAATGCCATAAATCAAAATTTTCATTTTTCGGAATTATCCCGTTATTTTTATTTATCAGAAAGGAAATAGGCTTTGGTATTGTCGTGAACTTGATCACTGGCGAGCAGCTCAGCCACATCAAACCAGCGATACTGCTGATGCTGCGCATCCGGTAAGGAAGCCAAATCCAGATCGCAGCTGAAGCGATAACCTAAAACGATATAATGCGTGGAAAAATCCGTTCCGGAAAAATTATCGGTATAGAAATGTTCATATACCCCCAGAAACTCCATCGTACCGATATCACCGGCAACACCCAGTTCTGCTTTGGTCAGCCGCAGAAAGGCTTCAGCCATCGGTTCATCTTTCAGGATGCGGCCACCGGGAACAAACCAGTAACCCTGCGCGGGCCGGTTAGTCCGCTGGCCCAGCAGCACCTGGCCCTGCGAATTCAGGACAATCAAATCAATGGAAATCAGTGGTGCAGAACGCACCACTGTCCGGAAGGTTTCTTTATCCAGAAACATGTTTATCCCCGGCAACATTTTTATCCGCGAAACCGATCCTGATTCGCCAGGAACCAGGAGTAAGCCTGTTGCAGACCATCTTCCAGACTGACGCTGTATTGCCAGCCCAGTGCTTTCAGACGACTGACATCCAGCAGTTTGCGCGGCGTACCGTCCGGTTTGCTGGCATCAAATACCACCTGACCTTCGAAGCCCACCACCCGCGCGACTGTCTCTGCCAGTTCGCGGATAGTGCAGTCTACGCCAGTGCCGACGTTGATATGCGACAGCATCGGCTGGGTATTTGCCTGATAGATTTCATCAGCCAGTTCCATCACATGCACACTGGCTGCCGCCATATCATCGACATATAAAAACTCACGCATCGGCGTGCCGCTGCCCCACACCACCACCTCAGCCGCATTCGCCAGCTTCGCTTCATGAAAACGGCGTACTAATGCCGGGATCACATGCGAGTTACTCGGGTGGAAATTATCATGCGGGCCATACAGATTAGTCGGCATCACCGAGCGGTAATCGCGGCCATACTGACGGTTATAGGATTCACATAACTTGATACCGGCAATCTTGGCAATTGCATACGGTTCATTGGTTGGTTCCAGCGTGCCCTGCAGCAGTTCGCTTTCCGTGATCGGCTGCTTAGCCATTTTCGGATAAATGCAGGAAGAGCCGAGAAACAACAGTTTCTGCACACCCGATAAATGCGCCGCATGAATAATATTCGCTTCAATCATCAGGTTCTGATAAATGAATTCAGCCGGATAAGTATTATTCGCGACAATACCGCCAACCTTGGCAGCGGCCAGATAAACCTGATCGATCTGGCTGTCACGGAAGAACGCCTGCACGGCATTGCTATCCAGCAGATCCAGCTGTGTGCGATCACGCAATACCAGTTCGATATCAGTACGCTGCTCTAACTGGCGAACAATGGCAGAACCAACCATCCCGCGATGGCCGGCTACAAATACACGTTGTCTACTCATTGTCGCCTTACTCCAGAGACAGGCTGACATCAAAGCCATGCGATTTCAGCAAGGCATGTTTTTTCGACTCAGCCAAATCACTGCGCACCATCTCTTCGACCATAGTCTGCAATGTGGTTTCCGGCACCCAGCCAAGTTTCTCTTTGGCTTTGGTTGGATCACCCAGCAGGGTTTCAACTTCAGACGGGCGGAAATAGCGCGGGTCAACGGCCACAATCAGATCGCCGACTTTCACACCCGGTGCATTATCACCGGTCACTGCAGCAACATAGCCTTTTTCATCCACGCCCTGACCTTCAAAACGCAGGGTAATACCCAGCTCTTTGGCCGCGAATTCGACGAACTGACGCACGGAATATTGCACACCGGTGGCAATCACGAAATCTTCCGGCTGTTCCTGTTGCAGCATCAACCACTGCATTTTGACGTAATCACGGGCATGACCCCAGTCACGCAATGAATCCATATTACCGAGATAGAGGCATGGTTCCAGACCCTGAGCAATGTTAGCCAGGGCACGGGTGATCTTACGGGTCACGAAGGTTTCACCACGACGTGGGGATTCATGGTTAAACAGAATGCCGTTACACGCATACATGCCATAGGCTTCACGATAGTTTACCGTGATCCAATAGGCGTACATTTTCGCTACCGCATACGGTGAACGCGGGTAAAACGGTGTGGTTTCTTTCTGCGGAATTTCCTGCACCAGACCATACAGCTCAGAGGTAGATGCCTGATAGAAACGGGTTTTTTTCTCTAAGCCTAAGAAACGGATCGCTTCCAGCAGACGCAGCGTGCCAATAGCATCAACATCAGCAGTGTATTCCGGTGATTCGAAAGAAACCGCCACATGGCTCATCGCACCGAGGTTATATACTTCATCGGGCTGCACTTCAGCCAGAATGCGAGTCAGGTTGGAAGTATCAGTCAGATCGCCATAATGCAGATGCAGTTTTGGATTCTGAACATGCGGATCCTGATAAATATGGTCGATACGGTTGGTATTAAACAATGATGCACGACGTTTAATACCGTGAACTTCATAACCTTTTTCCAGAAGAAATTCCGCCAAATAAGAGCCATCCTGGCCAGTAATACCAGTAATAAGCGCACGTTTTGTCATATACCTATCCGTATTTTTATTTCAACAACAATTGATTGATTTCGATTATAAACAATACTATTTATTGTTTTTTATTAGCCATATTTAATAACTTATGGCCTGTAAGCTTAGAAAGTTCTTCTATGATTTGCTGCTTATCTGAAAGATGAGCAATAGCCTGTTCATATTCCATAGCCTTTGAACCGACCAGAAATCGATACCAAAAACCTTGCAGAAAATGGTAAACCAATCCCGAACGGCCATCAAGAAAACCGAGCTGAAAAATATAACGCCAAATAAAGTAAAGTAATGCACTAAAAGTAAACGGAATATGATTATAAATCCGCTCCTTTATAAAGCGTTTTAATGCAACCTGAACTGAAGTATTTGATTTGCTTATTTCATCATCACGGCGAAAAAGATCATATTTCTGATTAAGGATCTCAATGGCTTCACGGGTAGCATAGCTATTATGTTTTTCAGTAAAAAATGTAAGATCATTCAGATTATGATCAGCAAAACCACCATTAAATGTAACCGTTCGCCCACCAGTTACTGTCATGTGCTCGTCCATCCAGCGATCTTCCATCTGCCCATGGCCGTTGCGCCATATACGCAGCATAATAAGCGGATAGCGACCACCGTGCTTCACCCAACGATCCATAAAAATATGTTTTCGTTTCAGGTTAATACCAACCACATCTACAGGTAACTGAGGCAATTTTTCTTTAATTTCTGCTACCAAATCAGGCTCAATAATTTCGTCTGCATCCAATCGCATCACCCATTCGGTATCAATAGCAGTGTTTTCCATCGCCCATTGAAATTGTTCTGCCTGATTCTTGAATGGATGCTGATAAACAGCCACTTCAACATCAAATGATGAAGCCAATTCAAGTGTTTTATCTGTTGAAAAAGAATCAACAATAATTATTCGTCTGACAATATCTCTGATACTATTTAAGCATCTTAAAATATGGTTTTCTTCATTTTTTGTGAGTATTATCACTGTCAAATCAGTTTTCATCCGCTAATTCCATTTTTCTTATATTAACTTTTTGACAAGGGTTACCATCATAAACATGCCATGCGTCTAAATTTTTTTTAGCAACTGCCCGTGCACCTAACACAACACCATCACCAAGATGAACACCCGGACCAACAAAAGCTTCACTACAAACCCATACGTTCTTACCGATTGTTATTGGTTTCAGTAATAAAGGAAATTCCTTTTTCTTATAGTCATGTGTACTAGCACATAAGGTGCTGTCTTGGCTAATCAGACTACCATCACCTATTTCAATAAACCCCTGGTTATAAATTCTGACTCTGGGTGCAATCGTGACATTGCTACCCAATCGAATATTTTTAGGGCTCCAGATCTTACTAGTCGGATAAATGCGGGCACTCCAATCTAACTGACAGCCAAATATTTTCAGCAGTAAAACACGCCACTTAAACAGATACACAGGCGTCCAACAAAAGAATAAAAAGTAAACCAGATTCCATAACAAACGATAGAATCGATTACTCAGGCTAAAAGAAACCTTTGTTATAACAACACTCACAATGTACCTTAAATACTTAGCTGATAATTTTCACCAGAGAATTAGCCATCGCATCAACAGTAAATCTGTTAGTGAAACAGCTAATCGCGTTCTCCGACATGACCCGGCGTTCTTCGTTACTCATGGCAATCCATTTGGTCAACAGTGATTCTGTGCCAGCAAGATCATCATTCGCAACGATACCCGCTTTATCAGCTTCGATTTCGCGCCAGATATTGACCTTATTCGACATCAACACCGGTTTACCACAACCCAGCGCCTCAGCGACGACGATGCCAAAGTTCTCCTGATGGGAAGGTAAAATAAAGGCTTCGGAAGAATGGAAAGCCCCCCACTTGAGATCACCGCTTAGCATGCCCAGCCAGTGAATACGGTGTGCAATGCCATGTGATTCCGCCAGTGCCTGCAATTTTGCCTTGAGACCCACCTGATCCGGCCCAGCAATCGCTAACTGTAATTCTGGATCTTGTGCAGCTACCTTTGCAAAAGCCTGGATTAACAAATCACAGCCTTTCTTCTCGTGAATACGGCTCAGAAACAGCACAAACCGGCGCCCGACCAGATCAGGAAATGCGTCAGCGAATATGGCTGACAGACCATCGGCATCCTGTGGCGGTGTCGCGGTGCCATAGCTGGTTACAGACTCATTGACGCGATAGAGCCAGAAAGATTCTCTGGCCAATCGCCGCTCTTCTTCGCAGGTAAAAATGACCGAACGGGCATTTTTCAACACCCGATATTCAGCCCATGGCCAGTAGAGCCATTTTTTCAGGTGTTTGAGGGGATAAGTCTTTTTGAACCAGGGATCCAACATGCCATGGGTATAAACATGATAAGGCACACCGAGCTTGAGGCATGCACTCATAGCAGCCAGACCATGGTACTGCCACAAGCCATGAATGATGACCCGATCATAATTTTTTACATTCTGCTTCAGCCAAGGCATTAAAGATTTTGAATATCCGAAGGTGCCCTTACCTTTACCAAGCGCATGTACCTTCATGCCACTTTCATTAATCCAGCCGGAAGCCGGCTCGTCACAACACACCACTTCCACCTCTACACCATGGCTTGGCAATGCTTTCTGTATCTGCCTGATCCCTTCGGATGGACCACCGGCGCGGGGATCCATGGATGAAATAACGCGCAATATTTTCATTTTTCAATCCCGTTTAATGTGCTCATATAAATTTTTTCATAAGCATCCAGCGTGGATTGAGCGTCAAATTCCCTCACCCGCTCTATTCCATTAGTTTGATGAGTCTGCATACTGCTTTCATCGGCCAGTAGTTCGAGTATTCGCGTTGCCGACTGCTCAGCCCATTCGACGGCATTTTCAGGTGTACGACGTTCTATATAGATGGCAGCGGTTCCCCCGACTTCGGTCATAGGCGCTTTATTGGTAGTCACAACAGGGCAGCCACAAGCCATCGCTTCAGCAATCGGCCAACCAAAGCCCTCTTCCAGACTAGGAAATAAGAACAGGCTCGCCAGCGAATAGGCAGCGCAAACCTGCTCATCGCTCACGCCGGAGATAAAATACACTTTCGCCCATTCAGGAAGATTATTGGCAAGTGCAGTCAGTGATGCAGTCGGATTTGCACCGATCATGACTAAAGGAAGACAACTTTCAGCAGGAGCCTGTCTGGCATAAGCGGCATATATTTCCAGCACACCGTTGCGGTTTTTATACCACTGGTTCCCACCGACATGCAGCAAGAAACCCTCGCTCAACACCGGCAGCGGTAGTTTGTCCTGTAGTAAGGAAACTGCTTTGCTTTTCTCAATGCGTCTGAAGATGGGGTTTAGGCCATTGTAAACAACAAAAGAATGTTCACCATCCCAGTTTAGTATTTTATCTAATTCGGCTTTAGTATTTTTTGATACCGATATAAAACACTTTCCTTTTGAAAATCCGTTTTTTATAAATTTCTGATAAAGCTTTCCTGTCCTGCTGGTTGGATTTTCCGGATGTGCACCTAAAGATGAGTGGTATGCCATGAAATCATGAACATGAATAATATGCGGATATTTCTTTACCAAAGGAACCCAAGGGCCTAAAGCCTGATCAGTGAATACAAAAACTGCATCTTTATGATTCCCACAAAATAATCTACCGAGGATAACTATTGGAAATACTAAATATTGATCAATATATCCAAGCCATTTCATAACGGTACCGGACAATGGCAATTTATAGAAGTAAGGTTTGGCACTCCATTCTTCTACAGTATGGCCTCGCAATTTCATCCCATCAACGATCATGCGTGCAAATCTAGGCATACTATTGCTATTTATGAATTTAGGATGAGTAAAAACAATTATTCTCATATTGAGTCCAGCTTAACCAATAAAGATCTATCATAAATTTATTTATCCAAAGAAAGCCAACTGATCAGCCATATTTTTTTCCAAAAAAAGAAATCATCCCTCTACCAAAGACCAGTCTTTTAATTTTTATCATAATCGCATAAAAACTGCCAAACACCAACAACGCTGAATAAGTTGAAAATGCAATCCCTCTAATTGCTATTGATCTTTTCGCTATAGGGATTTCGCCAATCTCTTTAATTAAATCTAATACATTATTGCTAATTTTATCATTCTTTGTAGGCACAATAAATTTTATTTTATCAACCTCAAAGTCAATTTCATTAAATTCACTCAACTGAATAGATGAGTAATTTTTATAATTGTTTTTCAAAAACTCTGTCACTTTATTTTCATATAATAGATACATGGATTTCTTTCCAAGTTCCGCTGATAAAGCTGTGATATGTAACCGTTCAGAAAATACAAATTCAGCCCCATGAATTATTTTTACTGCATCCAAAAGATTATCCGGCTCAGATATTACTACTTTTTCTTTTGGTAATCCCATGAATTCAATCACCTTTTGATAAAATAATTTATCACTAGGCTCCGCGCATAAAAAATAAACTTTATATTCATAATCTATAAAAAGATCAACAATCTTCCTGATTCCATCTATTGATATATATGGTTTCTCTCGAAAATTGATAACCACATATGATTCATTTGATTTAGTATTAATGACGGATGCTTCAAGCAAATCACGAATGTGACATGCAACTGATATATCTGGTCCTAAAGTACATTGATCTTTCAGTGAATAACCAACAATACATTCTAAATTTCTTATCGAGTCAGCATCTCTCAAGTACATATAATCTAAATTAGGAATAGTAAACTTAATTATTTTCCGCAAAAAAAAATTTTTAAGCGGCAATACTCCCACACCAACCAATGCAACTCTCTTATTTAAAGCTATAGCTAATAACACATCCACAAAATAGCGAGGAATAGCTTGCCAAGTATATTTATCAGATATAAGACCACCACCACCAATTGTAATTAAGTTACTGTTACAAACGGCACTTAAATGATTAATATAATTTACAAAATATTCTGGAGATGGGAAGAATCCTTCCACATATTTAGATTTTTCCGTGCTAATATAATTATTTGAAATAGAAAAATTTCGAGTTAAGAGATAATGCGTTCCGTTAGGCTCAAGAATTGAATTAACAACTATTTTATTTAAAAAAAAGCAGAGCAATTCATCCCCTAAATTCGGCGCTCCCCAAAAACCAATAGAATAAACTTGTTCAAACCTCATATGACCACCATAAACCAATAAATTTCACAGCACATATCCTTTTCATATAAATCAATTATCAAACTTCATTTTGTATAAAAACAAACAATTAGAAGCCATAAAATCATTCCGCAACGTTTATATTCATTCTATATTTTTTCTCACATTTTATTGAGCATAAAATTATAACCAACAACTCTATGAAAGATATAAACACCAATATTGGCAATACATCCAATTGAATGAACTTAACAAAAACATATACAAATAAAAATGCAATAAGTGTTAACGCTCGTGGAAACACCAATAATCCAGTTTCACCACGAGAAAAAATCACTTGCTGGTAAATATTTGCTAATACTGAAAAACAAACCATGATGGAAATCGGCAATGCCATATTTATGGCATTTTCATAGTTTGAAGGAATAACACCAAATGGGTTTAATAAAAAAACCAAATATATTAAAAAACAAATAGGTAAACAAATAATTATCCAAGCGAACACCCATTTTCTTAAAATATTTTTTGAAGTAATATGGTTATTATCAGTAATGGCCTTAAAATATCTCGGCCTCAATAATCGAAACAGAATCATATGCAATGACCAAATCGATTGCTGTACAATAGCATATGTGAATGCAAATACGCCTACTGCTTCATAACCATCCCCTGAAGCAATAATGATAAACCTTATGCCATAACTTACAGCCCAGGATGAAAGAAAGAACAAAAATAATGGTGTTAAATACTTAAGAACAAATTGATGGTCATATTTATGAATTGATTTAAACTCTGCTCTTTGCACTTTCTTGAACATACGAATTGGATTTGAGCAAACCAAACAAACAAACAAATAAGCCAATGCATATGAATAAACCATAACTATTGATTTATTATTTATCATATAAACCATAAACAATGGTACAATTATTTTAAAAACACCATCACATATTTGAATATTTGAAGCAAGCAAGTGTTTTTCTTTTATAATTGCTGTAGATAGATATACTTCTCTACACATCCAAAAAAAAATCAAAATAAAGCACGCAACTGATTTATCCACTCCAAAATAAATAACCACTATTAAAAAGAAAGCCAACAATAACACAGGCAACAATCTTAATGAATACGATATTACAGCGCTAAATCTTCCATTATTAGCACGTTCGAAGTAGAATCGCTCAAATGATTGCTTAAATGGACCAAATATTACAACTATAAAAAATGCCGAAATAGCCATTAATAATGAAAATTCACCATAACCTTCTGGCCCCATTGTTTCTGCTATAAATCGCATTCCAAGAAAGATCAACAGAGGCTGACTGAACTGCCCTAATGCTGCAATGAACACCTTTTTCATTTATATTTTGCTCTATGATGTTAGGGTTATATAAATTGAAAACTCTAATTGCCTTTATGATATGGATAACGTTTTTTATCAAAGTTTATCATCTAGTAGTTTTATTTGATATATATTCCTGACGAACCATAAGACCATAAGCAACCATAATAGCTATAAATGCAGGGTTCTGTTCTGGAAAACTCTGCGCTATAGAGTATATAAAAGAAGCTACAATTATAGTTAAACATCTAGATTTATATCTATATATTGTCAACACAAACAACATAATATATATACCCAGACCCACTAACCCAAAACTTCGCCACATCATGATGAATGTTGAATCTGACACAGTGGAATCTACACTAGCTTCAGCCCTAAATGATGCATTAGTCCCTTCTCCTACAGCAATACCAAATAATACTCCAGACCATCCTTTTTGAATTATTGGTTGCATCACTTTTTCCCATACTTCCAAACGACCATCATTTAATCCAGACTCTGTAGCATCACGACCTGAAATAGATGAAAATGATATTACTTGAAATATTAATGGCAATATTAATATTAACGGTAAAATTGATTTTTTCCCAAGTTTATCCCCAATAAGAACTGTGATGAGCATTACAGTTGCCACTAAAATACCAGCTCTACCTCCTGTAGTAAAACAAAGTATTAAACAATAAAAAATCCATATCTTTTTATGGTTTACTGATGAATAATATAATGCCACGGAAAAAGCTGAAATAGCAATTGAAAAGGTTATTGGGTTGTGGTAAACACCATTAGCCCTCGATCCTAGAAATGTTATTCCAAATGATGATGGAAATGATGCCACCTGATATATAGAAATAAATCCATATATAATCAAGGATAATTGAATAATTGTTAGGATGATATTTATTTTTGTTTGATTCTCTTCTTCAAGAAAGAAGTCAATTATAGAATAAAATGATCCTATAATTACAATCACTCTCAACCCATAGAAAAACTTCTCCAATCCATCTACAAAAAGTATATCTTTCATTGCATATGATAGTATTCCGACAAGAAAAACAGCTAGAATTGAAATTGATTGCATTTTTTTTCTTGCGATGACACATGAAGAAAAGAATAAAAGAAAATATGCAAACTCCCTTATATATATAGCTTGTTTAAAATCCACATCTTCTGAAAAGAGTGGAGGAAATATTGCATATTTAGCTCTAGCCAATTGTGAACAGACCAACACAGCACTGATTGAAATGAAAATTAAAAAATATAGTATTCGCATATATTTAAACCGAAACATAAATAATAAATTTTAAATAATTGCTTCGAATCGTAGATCACTGAAGGTGGGAGCTCAACCAGAAGAAAAAGCAAAATCTATCGTAGCAAGGATTCCGGCTAGATAGTCTACGTTCAATAATTTGCGTTTGATCTAGGGCTGTAAGCCAGTAAATTAAGGCTATATTACCAACATTCATATTCGAGATTATGGCAATGTAGTCGGAGTATCTGACATTTTTAAAATTTTTTATGATAATTCCCTGTGCAGAAAACAGTTAGATAGTGGTATCAATATGCATTTCTATTAATAAACCCTTTAAAAATCGTAAAGAATACGATCTTCAAATCCAGCCACAAACTCCATGCCCGAATATATTCCAAATCATATTCAACCCGCTTTTCCATTTTTTCCAACGTATCAGTTTCACCGCGCCAACCATTAATTTGTGCCCAACCTGTAATGCCAGGTTTGACCTTGTGCCTCAGCATATAGCCGAGAATCAATTTGCGGTATTGCTCGTTATGCACCACCGCATGCGGGCGTGGGCCGACAATCGACATATCGCCTTTCAACACGTTGATGAACTGCGGCAACTCATCCAGTGATGTACCACGCAAAAAGGCACCTATCGGCGTAAGGCGGCTGTCATTCTTGGTGGCCTGAGTGACCTTATTGCCATTTTCCATCACCGTCATCGAACGAAATTTCCAAACCTCGATGGCTTTGCCATCAATGCCGTAGCGCTGCTGTCTGAATATGACCGGCCCCGGTGAAGTGAGCTTAATCGCCAGCGACAGAACCAGCAGCACCGGAGAGATCAAAATCAGGATAAGCGTAGCCAGAATGATATCTTCCGCCCGTTTGATTAAAGCACTCACACCGAGCATCGGGGTATCAAAAATAGAGATCAGCGGAATACCGTTCAGCTCAAATGAGCGTGAATGCAGCAGATTAAAAGTAAAAATATCCGGCACCAATAGCACCGAGCAGGTAGTATCAGAAAGCGCAGTGACCAGTTCATGAATGCGTTTTTCATAACGCATCGGCAGCGTAATATAGATACGATCGATTGCGCCACCTTTAGCATCGATTACTAATTGTTCCAGCTCACCCAATACCGGAATACTCAGCCCTGCCGGGTTCTGCTCATCCAGCCCGATATCACCACTTTTATGATCATCATAAAAGCCAGCGACACGAATACCGAGCCACGGTGCCTGCAATAATTGCCGCGCCAGATGTTGCCCCAGATAACCTGCCCCGACAATAGCCGCGGTGCGACTGTTATAACCACGGCTACGGATATAGCGCAGCAGACGTCGCAGCAAAAACCGGTAAACGCCAAATGCCACAAACACGCTGATAAACCATGGCCAGAGAATCGAAGCACTGAAACTTGGAAAGGAAGGCGAAAACTGATTCAGCAGCATGATGCCGCCGAAAGCGACACTCCAGCTCGCCAGCGCATAGCTGATTTCAGTGATAATAGTCGCGCCACGCCAGGAGCGGTAGAGATGGGCTATTTCAGCACATAGCTGAAACATCACCAGCATGCCCAACAACACAACCCAGTTGTGCAAAGACCAGTTTTGCTGATTTAAAAGGCAAATGATACTCAGAGTCATACCAATCAGCAGCGCATCTGTGATGCGCTGGATCAACGTGACCACGGACGCATTTGCATGCAGTACGCCACGCTTTATCTGTGTCATTGTCTTCATCCCTGATTATGAAATTGCTGTTTCATCAACTCTTACTGCTTTCATACTGGTACTGGTAATAACCATAACTGCCGCCGTAATAGCCGGCTGCGCGTTTTTCCATCGCATTCAGGATCGCGCCTTTCACTTCAATGCCGTTTTGTTCCAGACGGCGTTGGGTGATTTCAATCTCTTTCGCTGCAGTTACAGCAAAACGGGCGACCAGCAGGGTGGTGCCTGCCAGACGGCCGACAATCGCGGCATCGGTCACGGCCAGCAGTGGCGGCGTATCCACCAGCACCAGATCGTAATGCTGGCTGGCCCATTCCAGCAGCGCGGCAAAGCGCGGGTGCATTAACAGTTCACTCGGGTTCGGCGGCACCTGACCACGGGCGATAAAATCCAGCCCCGGCTGTTCGCCGGAGACGATGATTTGTTGCCGCTCTTGCTGGCCACAGAGGTAATCGGAAAGCCCTGTTTTACCGACAGTGGTAGAATAGTGGTGCAAATGGCCTTTGCGCATATCGGCATCGATCAGCAGCACTTTCTGCCCGCCATGGGCGATCACCGAGGCCAGATTGCCGGTGATAAATGATTTACCGATAGACGGGCTCGGGCCGGTGATCATCAGCACGTTGTTGCGTGCTTCCATCATTGCGAAATGCAGGCTGGTGCGCAGGTTACGCAGCGCCTCAATGGAGAGATCGGCCGGGTTATGCCGCGCCAGCAGGGTCAGTTTTTTACCTTTCAGCTGCTTTTTGGTCTGCTCGCTTTGCCAGTCGGATAACGGCACCGAGGCATAGACGTTGATGCCCAGTTTTTCCAGCTCATCCGGCCCTTCTACCCCGCGGTTAAACGCGGCGCGGATCAGCACCAGGGCGACCGACAACATGCCACCGAGCAGCGTGGCGATCACCACGATTAATGGTTTTTTCGGTTTGACCGGTTTGATCTGCACGGCGGCATGGTCGATGATACGCACATTACCGACGGTGCCGGCCTTGAGGATGTTCAGCTCCTGCACCTTGTTCAGCAGTTGCAAATAGATCTCCTGCCCCACCTGCACGTCACGGGTCAGGCGTAACACGTCCTGCTGCACTTTCGGCAGTTTCTGTACCTGCTGATTGATACGCTCTTTTTCTTTCAGCAGCGTGCTGCGTTTTTCCAGCAGCGAAATATAGGCCGGATGCGCCTTGGTAAATTGCTGCGCGATATCCGATTCCTTGAAGGTCAGCTCGTTAAGCTGGGTTTCCAGCGCCACCATGGTATCCAGCGCCGCTTTCGCTTCGAGGTTCAGATCGACCGATTCGTTTTTCTGGCGATAGCTGTTCAGCTTCTGCTCGGACGCTTCCAGCGAACTGCGTACATCCGGCAGATGCGATTGCAGGAACTGCAGGCTCTTTTCCGCTTCCGCCGCATTGCGCTCGATGTTTTTCAGCACATAGTTGCGGGCGACACTTTCCAGCACCGTACGGATCGCTTCGCGATCATCACCGTTCAGGCTCATGGCCAGCATGCCGGTTTTTTTGCCTTTCTCGCTGACCATCAGCTGTTGCTGCAGATCATTGATGACCTGTAACGCCGGCAGTTTGGTCAGGGTAAAGCGCTGACCGGCCTCGCCTTGCAGATCAGTTACCAGCAGGCTGATCCCATCCTGACTCTGCGCCAGTTCCCCGGCCTTGCCCTGCAGCAGTTCATTGCCGTCCAGGCTTAACTGATAAACGCCGTTATCCTGTAACTGCAGTGCAAAGGTTTGTCCTTCATAAGCGGCCGGAACCTGAAAACGGCTGATCAGCAATGTGCCGGCCTGCCAGCCTAAGCGGGCGGCCAGCCCTTTACCAACGCCATACGGAAAATCAGGTTTGATCTGCACATCCAGATTCAGCTCATCGACTGTCTGGCCGATGATCATTCGGGATTTGATCAGTTCGATTTCGGTGGCGGCTTCAGAGTCGCTGCCACTGCCCAGCATATCGCTGACTTCCGACAGACCGGGAATGCCGCCTTTTTTCTGTTCCACCTGCACCAGTGCATCAGCCTGATACACCGGGGTGGCACACAGCGCGTAAATCACGCCAGTCAGTGCGAAAAAGCAGGTGATGCCGATGATCAGCCATTTGTTATCCAGCATCAGCCCCAGAAGACGCCCCAGGTCGATGACCTCGGCAGTGTTACGGTTTGGCTGCTGCGGGGGGGTAGTGATTGCCATTCTGTTCCCTGTTATTTTATTTGTTCAGACGTTGTGCCCAGGCCTGGGTGGCTTCGGCTATCAGATCGTATGTAAATTCAAATGCTTCACGACTCTGCCGGTAAGGATCGGGGATGTCGCGTTTCAGCCAGTGCCCGTAGAGCATGGTTTTTCCCCGCACTTCCGGCGCAATGCGCGTGACTGCTTCAATATGCTTTTGTTCCATGACCAGAATCAGATCATGCTGCTGACAGAGCGTGCGGGTGAGCTGCTGCGCGATATGCCCGTCAAGCGCCACGCCGTGCTGCCGGGCGATGGTTGCTGCGGTCGCATCGGCACTCTGCCCTGCCATGGCGGCAATGCCGGCAGAGGAAACGGTTTTATGCGGCAACGCCTGCTGCAGCAGGCGTTCGGCGGTGGGTGAACGGCAGATATTGCCGACACAAACAATCAGTATGGCGTCGAAATGCATCATCGTATTACGGCCAGGTCTTGACTCGGAGGGCGCCTTCACTTAACTCGTTGAAGCCACTGATGGTCGGCACCAGCTGGGCGATCACGCGGTTCCAGCGGGAAATTGGTGCGGCGGTGACATAGACCACATCATACGGCCGCAGCTGAAATTCGGTGCCCAGCACCAGTGCGGTGGCATCTTTGACGTTCAGCTGATAAATGCTGGCCAATTTAGCGTTGTTGGCGGCTTTATCGTGGTTGGCACGGATCACGAACACACCGGTCGCATCGGAGACCAGCTGATCCATACCGCCCGCCTGACCCAGTGCTTCGGTCAGCGTCATGCCGGTACGATCCATCTTCAGGGTGCTTTGTTTGGCCACTTCGCCCATGACAAACACTTTCAGCGCATCGTTACGCGGTACATGGATGATGTCGCCGGGAGCCAGCAGGTTGTTCTGGCTGAGATCGCCGTATTGCATCAGATCCTGCAGTGATAATGCCTTTTCTTTACCATTACGGGTCAGCACGACGTTGCGCCAGTCGGCATCGGCAGAGAGCCCGCCCGCCTGATTGACGGCATCCAGCAGCGTGAGCGGCACGTTGGTGATCGCCAGTTCGCCCTGTTTGCCGACTTCGCCGGTAACATAGACTTTCTGTGAGCGGAAAGCGGCGACGCTGACATCGACCTGCGGGCTTTCAACATATTCCGCCAGACGATTGGCCACGTCATCGCGGATTTCGGTGACGGTTTTACCGGTGACTTTGACCCGGCCGATATAGGGGTAGAAGATTTTGCCGTCGCTGTGTACCCAGTTACCGGCATCGCTGGCACTGCGGTAGGAACCGGCCGGAATGGTCAGCTCGGGGTGATCCCACACGGTGATATTCAGCACATCACCGACACCAACGCGGTATTCATAGCCCTGCACAGCGGTTTCCAGTTCCGGATTGACTTTGGCTTGTGCGACCGCAGGGCGTAATTTTTCAATCAGGCGGGGGGTCATCGGGTAGACATCCACCAGCTGGTCGATGTCGGTGGCTGATTCGCCGGGATCGACAATCTGATTTTTACCGCTGACGGACAGGTGAGTACCCGGAATGATGGTGCAACCACTCAGCAACAGCGTCGTTGCCAGCATGGAAAGAAGCAGTTTTTTGTTCATATATCCTGCGTGATTTTTTGTTGTTTTTGATTTAAATGGATGTTTTTTGTACTGATGATGAACTGGTTATTGATTGTGCCTTTCTGCGCTGCCGGCAGGTTCACCCGGCATCAGATATGGCTACCGCCAATGGCTTACAGCAACCACTGCGCTGATATTTCTTCCAGTTGTTTGATTTAAATCGCTTTTTTCAGACACCGGCTTTGCGACACTGAAAAATTTTAATGCGGGAGGCAGGAGGGGAATGGTTCCTTCCAAAAATGTGACGTGCGATCCCTGCATTTCATGGTGTACAGGGTAATGTATGACACAGATCACATCAAGAAAGAATGTGTTAGTTGAGGCCCTCAATTCTGTAAAGGGGTTTTACAGAAAAATACGTAATTCAGTAGATGGATCACGTTTTCATCATGGTCATTTGGGCTTGTCACCCCAGTGCCCTGCTGAATGACAAAAGCGTATTCATCAGGGTAAATTGGTGTATATTTACAGGGTAAATAGTATTTATCCTCCGCCGGACCTTTCATGATGAAACGTAATACAGCCGAAGTTATTCGCAATGAGCTTGCTCATCTGAGTGATGAAGCGCTGTTCATGCTGCAAGTCCAGGATGAGTTGATTGCCCGTAAAAAAGCATCGCCTTCCCGTGGGCTCCGCGTTGCTTCAGATGGGACTCAAGAGGATTTATTTGCTAGAATGAATGCTTTGCAGACGGAAATCAGAGCAAAGCATGCCGGGCATAAAAGTCGAACTTAACGAAGCGTTTCTTGAAGGCTCACAGAACAATTCTCAGTTTATCGATTTTTCTTATCTTTCTCAGGAACAACTCCAGGCTGTAACTTCGTTCATTCACAATGTTGAACTGGGTAAACCATTGCCGGGTAAAAATACCCCTTCCTGGGAAGATGATGACGGCAACAAAATTCCGTTCACTCAAAGTTATGAAGATCATAACTACTGGCATTATCACTGTGGGCCCACATACTCTCAGACTAAAAACTTCAGCCTCACCTTTGGGCTCGCCAAAAATATTCTGGGCGCTACCAGTGCTGAAGTCATTCATTATACTAAACAGGGTAATGACTCGATTATGATCGAGGCGTTTTCACCTCAGCATGTCCCCTTTCCTGTTTCTGATCATCCTGCATATTTAAACCCGCTGTTTGATGAGGCGGAATGAGATGTTTGCAAATGAAAACTTAATAGGACAAGAATTCAACGTTGGTAGTGGTTTTACTCAGATTCTTCCAAGCCTTCTTTGATGGATTCGCGCATGCCCGGAACAGAGAGCAGGTAAAGCGTTTCCTGAATTGATTCCCAGTCGTCGGCAGAAATCAGAACTGCACTGGTTCGTTTACCGGAAATCGCGATAGGTTGATGAGATTCAGCAACCTGATCAATCAGGCGATAGAGATTTGTTCTGGCTTCAGTGGCGGTCAGTGTTTGCATGAGATGACCTCTGTGATAACGCGAAAACAATCGTGTGACATAATTGAAAATGGCATAGCCTTCATTGTAATTTTCAGCAAATCCAGTATCAGCTTGTTTTCGTTTGGAAATATATTTTTGTAAGTCACTCATTTCAGTTTCCTTCGCAGGTAGTCCTTTCTGCGCCTGCTTACTTTGCAATGAATCAAGGAAGTCAGTGATGGGATAATGCCCTTCTTCCAGGGCTTCCTGATAGTCTTAATTTCATCTTAAGCCGCTACATTTTTTGGTCGATGAGTCATCATCTCCGCGTCCCGCAAGAAGCCCATCAACAGAAATATCTTCATCCAGTTCATCCCAGTGGATGCCTCTCGCACTTAGTTCGAAATGGGATCGCTGCTCGACACTCGCATGCATCAGTTTGGGGAACCATGCTAATGGAACACCCAATGTGCGGGCATCACTCAGAGTCACCCATATGTTGTATTCATCAAACTGAACTTTTTTAGGCGAAATACTCATTCCATGCCTCTACTAACACTATGACACTTGAGATCGATACTTATTAAGAATGCTTTCTTTTGTCATAGATCGTTCAGAAGAAGCCGGTTTCAGACCTTCGAGACGAAGGCTGGCAGCATAGTTCCGTGCACGACTTTTTGCTACAAATGCTTGTTTTTCTTGAAGGGATTGTTCTTTCATAGTCTATACCTAAAAAGGTCTCTATTTGATTATAAATCATACACACAAATGCTGACTACTACGCAGGATCGGATCAGGCGAACCTCGGGATCATCCCAGAATCTCAATTCGAGCCAGTATCGGCGACTGACATCAAATCGGTTGTTTTGCCATATAAGCAATAGTCATTTGCCAATTAGATAGTATTTCAGCAACAGAGAAAGGCATAAGCTGTCAGCATTGTTAGTGGTATGACGCAGGAGACAGCCATGAGCCGCTTACCTACTCTCTTTATTTCGCACGGTTCACCGATGCTGGCGCTGGAGCCGGGCACGACCGGGCCGGTATTGACCCGGATCGGCAAGCAGTTGCCGAAACCAAAAGCGGTTCTGGTGATTTCGGCGCACTGGCTGACGCAGCAGCCGACGCTGACCAGCAGTGCGGCGCCGGAAACGATTCATGACTTCGGCGGTTTTCCACGGGCGTTGTATGCCCTGCAGTATCCGGCACCCGGTTCGCCGGCGCTGGCTGGGCAGGTGCAGGCGATGCTGAAACAGATTGGCCTCGATGCCCGGCTGGATGCACAGCGCGGCCTCGATCACGGTGCCTGGGTGCCACTGCGTTATCTCTATCCGGAGGCGGATGTGCCGGTGGTGCAGCTGTCGCTGAATCCTTCTGTGCCACCGAAAGTGCAGTTTGCGCTGGGGCAGTTCCTGCGCGGTTTAAGTGCTGAAGGTGTGCTGATCCTGGCTTCCGGCAGTTTTACCCATAATCTGGGTGAGCTGCACTGGGATAGTCCGGATGAGTTACCGGAGGCCGGTGATCCGTATGTCGATCAGTTCCGTGACTGGGTGATCGACAAGATTGAGACACATGATATCGACGCCCTGAATGACTATCGCAAGCTGGCACCGCATGCGCGCCGGGCCCATCCAACCGATGAGCATCTGTTGCCGCTGTTTGTGGCGCTGGGTGCCGCCGATACCACGGAGGTATTACGTCTGCATAAAGATGTCGCACTCGGTACGCTGGCGATGGATTTGTTTGCTTTTGGATCGGGGGGTGAGGAGTTGGGGGAAATGGGGGTCTGAATGTATGAACAAAAAACAAACAACTGGATTGATTTTATTTATTAAGTTCACTAAATTGGTACTATGAGTACCGAAATTCAATCAAAATTAAATAATCTGCTAAGCGCTCAGCCTCCCGGCACAGTGCTTGTTTCTTCGTGGCTGGTTGAACAGGGTTACAGCCTGGATCTGCAAAAACGCTACAAAAAAAGCCTGTGGTTTGAATCCATCGGTACGGGTGCATTGATCCGGTACGGAGATAAGGTGGATTATTTGGGCGCAATTTATGCGCTGCAAACGCAGCTTGGCTTATCTGTCCATCCTGCAGCAAAAACTGCACTCTCACTTCAGGGGAAAGCCCATTATCTGGAACTTTCTGTCCAAAGAGTACAACTCTTCGGTGGGCAGAAAGAGAATTTACCGCTCTGGTTTACAAAGAGAGATTGGGAACTGAGCATTGAATATCAGAAAACATCCTTTTTGCCGCCAGATCTAGGGATGATGGATATCGGGCACAAGGGCTTCAGCATCAAAGTATCAAGCCCGGCGCGAGCCATAATGGAATGCCTCTATCTTGCTCCAAACTCTCAGTCGCTGATGGAAGTCTACGAACTGATGGAAGGGCTTAACAATCTGCGCCCGGTATCTGTGCAAAAGCTTCTGGAAGCTTGTTCTTCGATCAAAGTTAAACGTTTATTTCTCTATATGGCAGAAAAACTCAGACATCAATGGCTTCCCTATCTCAATCTGGAAAAGATTGAACTTGGTTCAGGCAACCGGAGCATTGTGAAAGACGGTGTTTTTATTTCTAAATACGGAATAACCGTTCCCACGGAACTGGGGCTTTCACATGAATGATGCTTACAAAAAGCAGGTACAGCTCTTACTGAATGTATTACCAGAAGTTGCAAAAGAAGAGTGCTTCGCCATGCATGGCGGCACCGCTATTAATCTCTTTGTGCGAAATATGCCAAGACTTTCGGTCGATATCGATCT
>MTLD01004905.1_pt2 | contig 23046 bp, 18 predicted proteins | sample 1982471 | NCBI WGS metagenome assembly MTLD01 (sample SAMN05712604, study PRJNA340218) | biofilm metagenome | isolation source: sample SPM anode biofilm adapted to -50 mV | place: USA | collected 2012-02-03 | reverse complement strand
ACCTTTCACCTTTCACCTTTCACCTTTCACCTGACCACATGCTCGATGAAGTACTTATGATACATACTCTTACTTCGACTATGTGATCGGGTGAAAGGTCCAATGTGAATCATCATATCAAGTGTTCTTCTCGGGAACCCCTACCTATTCGCCACTTCCCTTGGTAAAGCCTACCTCCTCTGGCACCCTGATCTTCTCAAACTGGAACCATCGTTCCCTAGCATGTCCAGCAGTTATACTGACCTTATACCCAGGCACCTCTTGAAGCAGAGGCATTTTCTGGGCGAGCGATCGCAAATTCATATCTGGATGGCGTCTCTTGTCCGATTCGATTTGATCGATTAAGAGAGCTAATTCGGGCAACCTGAACTTCATAGAAGGAAGTGCTGATCCATACTTGGCACTAAGGCGCTCTGGCAATGCCATTATTCCCTGCCGTTCAGCATCATACTCTTTATCCTCAACAGAGAGACCGAAGTCAAAGCATCCGACTTCAGGATAGAAGACATGAAGCAGCCTCGCTACCTCATCAGCCCATTGGCCATTCTTCTCAGGAGCAATCACTGTATACGGGGTATCTTGATCATGAAATTGTTGTGATGTAGCAATTCCAGCCATGATATCGTTGATGACTTCTTCCCTGTTTTCATAGAACTTGTCCAGATCTTTCATGATCTGAGTATGCTGGGTAGTCGTGAGTTCTCTCTTATCCTTGAGCCGAATGATGAGTAGCCGAGCGAGGAAGTCAGCGTTGAAGGACTCTTCACCACAGAAAGTGGCGAAATAGACCTTGTTGTTAGGTGCTCGTAGGTGAGCAGTATGTATGAACCACGCCTTGATATTTGGATTGGTGACCTGAACAGAAAGCTTTGTTAGCCTTGAAGTGGAGGGCTTAGCCAAGTTGTCGATGAGAACGAATCGATTTCCAAGGCTGGATAGCCCATTGTTGACACATCCATCACTTGAATCCCCCTGCATAAGCAGTGGGTCTTGTCCTTGGATGATTCGGGCACCCATAGTTACAACAGTTGTTTTACCAGCAGATCGCGATGGAGCAACAATCCCGAACAATGGCCGCCTAGCATCGAGGTTACGAGAGAGGAACGGAGAAAGGAATCCTGCAGCGAGTCGATACTCATCCTTCAATGAGGCTGTCGTAAAAGTACCCATGAGCCTTCTGAATGATCCGTTTGTCTGGCAGGCATTAGGTTCAGAGTATGTTTTTCCGTCTCCAAGGTAGAACGTCGATGGATCGCGATTATACTCAGGAGTCATTGAGAAACGGTCGACCGTTTCTGCTTCTTGTCGCAGGCACTCAAAATACATTCTGGAATCAATGGTCATTCCTGGCATGAAGTGGAAGATGATATCATGTTTCATCATAACAACTTGAAGCTCTTTGAATGACTTGATGAAGTGGGAAGGATTGTCCTTCTCGATAAGATATCGCTGGTCAGAGCTGTCGACGAACGCCTGAAGGTACTGTAGCGGCGTACGCATTTCATCAGTCAGATCTTCAACTGGAATGACATCTTCCCTTGATACTGTATGGAATGGGTCATAGTCGTTGCCGGGGAATAGTGAATTCATATAGTTCCGAATCATCCGTTTCTTCCCGGCTCGTTGTGCTTCCACATCCTTTGAGCCAAGCGGTGGGAACCCCACAGGCACTGTCATAGTATTGGCTCCCTCTGCCAGTATCTGACTACTCTTGTCGATTTTGGATGTTATATCCGGTATGCAATTATTATCCTGAGGCATATAGAATTCTCCTATTTCGTTTTGATATTCTTCAAGGTGTTTCATATCATGATGATCAAGTTTGGTTGCATGAATCTGTATAGGTTTCATGCTACAATCCTAGAAGCAAGGCCGCATGGTGTACTCCGTGTGCTTGCTGTAAGTCCACGATTGTCCTTCTTGGCCTTAACAGGCTTCTTGAATGTAGCTCTGCATGAATTATTCAGCTGCTCAAGTACTGTTGTCGCTTGATCGCTCAACTCTCTGGCTGATGCTTTTTTCCCACGTTTGATGAAGGCCTCAATATCAGAAGACAAAAAGAGCACCTTCCCGCCGGTTGGTTTATAGTAAGGGATTTTTCTTTCATGCATCAATTTGTATATATAGCTACGCTTATAAGGTAGAACTCTACATACATCTTCAAAGGTATAGTACTGTTCCAAGATGACTCCTTTTAGAACATCATTCGATGGATCCTATCGATATTGTTCTAGAAGGATTGTATCGATTTCAAAAATATAGGTGCAAGGAAAGAAATGTATACGCTCTGTATACATTTTGCCTGTGCTTACTAGCTATTCCTATTTTTGCCTTGCGCGATACATTACGGTCCGTATATGGTCAGCACTGTATGGTTTCCCGGTTCTTTGGACAATCTTCGTTGCTAAATAGGCCGCAGATAAAGGGATCTCGTTCCTGCTGCTACGATCATACATAAAATTCAGATATTGCCCAATGCTCTTTGTTACCCTAAGCATACCGCCATCAATGACTTCAAGGATTCCTTTTTCTATTGCCTCTTGAAAAAGTGGTAATTTACGGGGATCTGTAGAAACCTCCTTCGAAGTAGAAGGACGAACCCCTCCAGAGATCACTGATTCAATAGTCTCCCCAGGACCGACCTGAACGGTTATTAGTTCATCAATCATTATTGGACTATTCCGGCCTGCTAATGCTTCATTAATTGACTCAACAGATCCATTTTTTGCCTTGAATTCAGTTATGATTCCTATTGTCTTTATACGCATAAGCCCATTTTCTACTTGCTCGCTCATTTCTTTCTCAGTCATCTGTTGATCCCTCTTCGCTTTCCGGTGTCTTTTGATCGTGAAAGTCCAGCTCTGGAATCTCTTTCACAATTTCATCGGCTTGAGAAGAAAGCATGCGTAAGTATGTTGTGGTTGTTGAAATATCAGAATGTCCTAGGAGTTTGGAGACTGCATAAATATCACCGCTTTTTTTGTATACCATCATAGCAAAAGAATGTCGTGCAGCATGCCATCCAAATTTAAATTTGATATTTGCTTTTTTTCGTAAAGATATAAGAGGTTGATGGACGTTTACACTTTCTGAAGAAGAAAGTCTGGGAAAAACCAACCCACTTCCCTCTCCAGTTCTATTTGAACCAAGGATCTTCATCGCCGTAGGAGAAAGACCTATTCTTACCACTTTACCAGTCTTCTGTTGTACCTTTTCTATTACAGGCGGATTTGAAAGAGAAATATCCTCCCAGGTTAAGCTTTTTATATCACCTAATCTAAGGCCGGTAAAACAAGCAAGAAGAAAGCCATTCTTGCACTGCTCCGCTAGTTCTCCTCCGCTGACAGGAGTATCCAGCAGTGTTTGAATCTGAGCAACTGTCAACCAAGGCCGTTTCTGTTCTCCTAGCTTGATCTTTTTTACTCCATTCGCTGGATTCTTTTCTAGCAAGTTCTCACTTTCCGCTCTTGAAAGGAGGGCTTTAAATGCCGCAAGGTAATGTGCTGCGGTTGTATGCCCGAGCGTTTCCTGTTTTAAGAGAAATGCCCTATAGTTTTCAACAAACTTTCTATTAATATCACAAAGCAGCGTTTCGCCAGCGTATGGCTCCAAATATTTGAGACTCTTTGGAAGGTGTTCCTTTCTATCATATTCGTTAGCTATTTCTTTTGCATAAGAGATGATAGTCTGCTTTGATTTTATCGGATCAAGGATCTGGTACCGATTAGCTGCCAACTGAAGTTCACGTTTGACTCGAATCTGGTTTGCGAGCTTCCAAGCTTCCTTCTTGTCTTCCTTATCCTTTGGTTCTGCGAAGTGAAGGGCTTCCCAATGACGTTTCCCATGAATGTTTATATCGAGATAAAAATATTTATTCTTTCCGCGCAACCTAACTTTCACACCCATACACTCTCCATAGAAGGTGTTATATGTAACATCTATGCTACGAATATGCTACGGCTTATTGAGAAAAGCAAGGATAAAGAAGTAAAACAAAAGAAACAGATTAGAAATGGATTTTATCATAATTTTAGATAATATAAATAAAAAACAGCTAAAAGCCAATAAAAAAGGCTTCCTTTCGGAAGCCTTAAAAGTGCCCAGAGGGGGACTTGAACCCCCATGCTTTCGCACTAGAACCTGAATCTAGCGTGTCTGCCAATTCCACCATCTGGGCGAGCGGAGGATATTCTTACCAAAACCCCCGCCCTCTGTCAAGACTCGCCGGACACCGAACGGAGATGGATATTTATGCAAAAATCTTCAAAAATGTTTCATTTATTGATACCAGCGTTTCATAACTTGCCAGATATACTTTCACGGATTACTATAACGGCGATGGAATGACTCAGCATGAGCCCTCGCTGCATAGAACGCAGGCGAGCGAACTCTCAAGGGAGCCGCTATGAAGCTTACCACCTGGAACCGTGAGATGACCGGGTTCGACTATGTCTCGTTTCTCGTGATCGATATCGACGGAAGGCTGCGGTCGGTGAGCCTGCCCGCGAGCTACGCGACGGAAAAAGTGATGAAGAAGGGCATCGGATTCGACGCCTCGAACTTCGGCTACGCCAAAGTCCACGCATCCGACATGGTCGCCGTTCCGGACATGGAATCGGCCTTCATTGAGGAAAAGGACGGCTTCAGGATCCTCCACGCCTTCTGCGACGTGAGGACCACTGACGGCCAGCCTTTCGCCCACTATCCGAGGGCGGTGGCGGCTTCGGCGCTCGAGGCGGTGCGGAAAAGCGGCGCGGGCGACGATGTGATGCTCCTGGTCGAGCTCGAATTCTACGTGTTCGACGAAGTCCGCTACTCATCCTCGGTCGACCACTCTTATTACTATGTGGCGAATTCGGAGGGCGTCGGCGAGGATTCGGAGGACGCGCCGCGCGTCGGGCTTTCGAAAGCCTACCATCTGGTGTCTCCCAACGATCGCTACCAGCTGCTCCGCAACCGCGCCGTGCAGACGATGGTCGACGCGGGCATTCCGGTGAAGTACCACCACCACGAAGTCGGATCCTCCCAGCTCGAGATCGAGCTGGATTTCATTTCAATGAAAAAAGCGGGCGACGCGGTTACCCTGGCGCAGTGGATTCTCCGCAACGAGGCGGCCGAGCTTGGGCTCCAGGTGACCTTCATGCCCAAGCCGATGTACAAGATCGCCGGAAGCGGAATGCACGTCCATCAGTTCATCGTCAAGAACGGCAAGTCCATTTTCCCGGGCGAGAAGCTCTATGGGCTCTCCGACGCCGGCCTCTCCTATACGGCGGGCATCCTCTCGCACGCGCTTTCAGGCTCGCTCCTGGCGTTCTCGAATCCATCCACGAATTCCTACCGCAGGCTCGTGCAAGGGTACGAGGCGCCGGTGAGCGCCACCTTCGCGCAGGGCTCCAGGGCGGCGGCGGTGCGCATTCCCGGCTATCTGGGCAAGGGCGAGGCGCGCATCGAGTTCCGCACGGGCGACGCGACGGCCAACGTCTACTACTTCATCGCGGCGATGGTGCTCGCCGGTCTTGACGGCATAGAGCGCGGGCTCGACCCGGTGGCCATGGGCTTCTCCTCGGACAAGGTCACGGCGAAAAACACCTTCCCCACGGGCCTTTACCACGTGGTCGCCGGGCTGAAGAAAGACAACGCCTATCTGGGCGCGGCGATGCCGGAGGATCTGATCGCCGCCTGGTCCGAGCGGAAGCTGAAGGATGCGGAATATGTCTACAACGCTCCCGTGCCGCAGGAATACGAGCTGTATTTTTAAGCAAGGCGGCGCCAGCCAGCTGGACAAAGAGGAGAACAACGATGCCTGAGTTCGTCTTTTCGGGGGACGAGGCCGTGGCCCGCGGGGCGATCGACGCCGGCGTCTCCGGCGCCTTCGCTTATCCGGGAACCCCGTCCACCGAGATAATGGAATACCTGCAGGACAATCTCGACGGCTATAAAGCCGCGCTCGCGGAAGGCGACAAGCCTTACGTCGTCGCCCAATGGTGCAGCAACGAGAAAACCGCCTACGAGTCGGCGCTCGGCGTTTCCTTCGCGGGGCGGCGCGCGATGGTTTCGATGAAGCATGTGGGGCTCAACGTGGCGGCCGATCCCTTCACGAACTCGGCGCTGGTCGGCATAAAGGGAGGCCTCGTCGTGGCGGTGGCGGACGATCCCGGCATGCATTCGAGCCAGGACGAGCAGGATTCGCGCGTCCTGGCCGACTTCGCCCGAATTCCCTGCTTCGAGCCCTCCGACCAGCAGGAAGCCTACGACATGGCCCGCGCGGCTTTCGACTATTCGGAGGAGCACGGCGTGCCGGTCATGCTGCGCGTCACGACGCGGCTGGCGCACGCGCGCGCATCGGTGGCGACCAACGCTGCGAGATCGCCCAACGCTCTCGAGAAGTGCGGCGATCCCTCGGCGTGGATCCTCATGCCGGCCATGGCGCGCGAGCGTTGGGCGGCGCTGCTCGGCAAGGCGCCGCGATTCCGCGCCGACGCCGAGGGCGCCGCCTCGCTCGAGCTGCGCGACTCGGGCCTGGGCGTCATCACCTGCGGACTCGGGCTGCGCTACTACCTCGAGAACGAGGACGACTGGGCGGCGGCCCACTCCGACGCGAGGCCCTCGCACCTGCATATCGGACGCTACCCCATGGGCGGCGAAAAGATCAGGCGCCTGGCGGCGCACGTCGAGAAAATCCTCGTCATCGAGGAAGGTTATCCTTACATCGAGCGGGAGATGACAGGCGTTTTTCCGCCGCCGCTGCCCGTCCTCGGAAGGCTCTCCGGAGCCCTTCCCGAAGCGGGAGAGCTCTCCGCCGACTCGGTCCGCGCGGCGCTGGGGCTCCCCCCCAAGGCCTCGGCGGCGAAGGCGGGAATCCCGATACCGCAGCGACCGCCTCAATTCTGCCAAGGCTGCCCGCACGCGGATTCCATCGCTGCGCTCAAGGAGGCGCTCTCCGGCGAGGCGGATTTCTACGTCGCCTCCGACATCGGCTGCTACACGCTCTCGGCCCTGCCGCCCTACAGCGCGGTCGAGTCCTGCGTGGACATGGGCGCCTCGGTGGGCATGGCCCGCGGTGCGTCATGCGTGGGACAGAAGCGCGCCATCGGCGTCATCGGCGACTCGACTTTCTACCATTCGGGCATGACCAACCTGCTGGACGCGGTTTCGCACGAGACGCGGCTCATGGTCCTCATCCTCGACAACAGCACGACGGGGATGACGGGAGCCCAGCCCACCATATCGCCGAGTTCCGGGATGGCCGATCTCATCGCTGGCCTCGGGGTCGAGAGGGAGCATATCCGCGTGCTCGAGGCGCATCGAAAAAATCACGAGGCGAATGTCGCGGCGATCCGCGAGGAACTCGGCTACGATGGCGTCTCGGTGATCATCATGAGGCGGGAGTGCCTCGAACACCTTAAAAAGATGAGGCAGGCATGAACTACAACATCATCCTCGCCGGCGTGGGCGGACAGGGCAGCCTTTCGGTCTCGGTCGTCATCGCCAGGGCGGCTATGGCCTCAGGGCTCTTGGTCAAGCAATCTGAAGTGCATGGCATGGCTCAACGCGGCGGGGAGGTGCTAGCCCACCTGCGCATCTCCGACAAGGAAATTCAAAGTCCGACGATACCCGAGGGCGACGCCGACCTCCTCCTCGCGTTCGAGCCGCTCGAAACGCTGCGCTACCTCGCCTGGCTGTCGGCCGACCGCGGGACCGTGGTGGCGGCGACCGCGCCGATACGGAACATACCACGCTATCCCGACATCGGCGCGGTGCTCGGCGAAATTGAAAAGCTTCCGCGCCGCAGGCTGGTCGACGCCGACGCGATCGCGAAGGCCGCGGGCAGCGCGAGATCGGCCAACGTGGTCCTGGTGGGCGCGGCCGCCGACCTCCTGCCCGTGCCGCCCGAGGCGATCGAGCGCGAGATCGCGGCCCTCTTCGCGCGCAAGGGCGAGGACGTCGTGCGAGCGAACCTGAAGGCCTTCGCCGACGGGAGGGCGCATGCCGCGCGCTGACCGCATCGCGGCGGACGCCGCTCAGGCCGCTGATCGGCGGGCTCCTGCGGAGCCGCGGGCCAATCCGGATTGGCGGGATCTCGCCGCCCTCCTTTCGCCCATCCTCGCGCGGGCCAAGGCCGAAGGGCGCGATTCGCTTACCGAGGTCGAAGGCCTGGCCATGCTTTCGGCGATGGGCGTCGGCGCGCCCGGGCATCGTTTCGCGGCCTCATCCAAAGCGTACGAGGCGCTCGCCGCGCAAGCCGAGGCCTCGGGCGGCTCGATCCTCTTCGAAGGCGAACGCGCCGTCGTCAAGGTGATCAGCCCGCGCATCCTGCATAAGACGGAGGCCGGCGGCGTCGCCATCGTGGCGAACGACCCGCCCTCGATCCTGGCCGCGATGCGCGGCATGGAAGCCCGCTTCGCCGGCGTCGAAGTCGAAGGCTACACGGTGAACGAGTTCGTGCGCTTCGATCCGAGACTCGGCCACGAAATCCTCTTCGGCTACCGCTTCGCGGCCGATTTCGGCCCCGTCGTGAGCTTCGGCCCCGGCGGCATCTACGCGGAGTTCCTCGCGGACAAGTTCAGGGCCGGGGCGGCGACGCTCTGTTTCTCGCCCGATACGGCGACGCGCGAAAGCGTGTCCGGGGCCCTGTCGGAAAGCCTGCTATACGGCCTGCTTTGCGCGGGCCTGCGCAACACGAAGCCGACCATCGGCGGTGAAGAGCTCGTGGACGCGCTCATGGCCTTCATCGGCGCCTCGAAGGCGCTCGCGGCGGCGGGCGTTTCAGAGTTCGAAGTGAACCCGATGGTCATCAGGGCGGACGCCCGGGGAACCGCCCCGCAAACCGGACGTTGGCCGGCATCGCTCGTCGCCCTCGACTGCCTCGTCAAGCTCAAGGATTTTTCCAGCATCGGCCTGACTCCGGGCATTGACGGCGCGCCGCGCAACGCCGCGCAGGACGCCAGGCCCGTCGGCAACATCGGCCGCGTGCTCGAGCCCGCCAGCGCCGCGGTGATCGGCGTTTCAGAAAAAGGGATGAACAACGGCCGCATCATCCTTCGCAACCTGCTGCAGAACGGCTTCGACCGCGAGCGGCTCTATGTCGTGAAGCCGGGCCCGGAGGCGATCGACGGCTGCCGCTGCGTTCCCGAAGTCGCGCAGCTTCCCGAGAAGGTCGATCTCTTCGTGCTGGTGATCCCGGCGGCCAAGACTCCGCAGACGTTGGCCGACATAGCCACCTTCGACAAGGCGTGGTCGGTCATCGTCATCCCCGGAGGGCTCGAGGAAAAGTCCGGCTCGGAGGCCATCGTCGGCAAAATGCGCGCGGCGCTGGACGAAGCCCGCTCGCGCGGCGCCGGTCCCCTCATCACGGGCGGCAACTGCCTGGGCGTGCGCTCCGTGCCGGGAAAGTACAACACCCTCTTCATCCCCGAGCACAAGCTGCCCATGCCCGCCGGAAAAGTCGCCCCGCTCGCGGTGATCTCGCAGTCGGGCGCCTTCTCCATCACGCGCATTTCCAAGCACCCCGACATAAACCCCAAGTACGTGCTCACGCTGGGGAACCAGATGGACCTCACCATAGGGGATTATCTCGAACACCTCGCGGGCGACCCCGGATTGAAGGTATTCGCCGTCTACGTGGAGGGGTTCAAGGCGCTCGACGGCGCCAAAACCCTGCAAGCCGCCAAGGCCATCGTCGATTCCGGCCGCACGGTGATCTTCTACCGCGCGGGAAGGACCAGCGCGGGCGCCGGCGCCGCGGCGAGCCATACCGCCAGCATAGCCGGCGACTACCCGGTCACGCGCGAGCTCTTCGCCCGGGCGGGAGCCGTCGTATGCTCGAGCCTCGACGAGTTCGACGACGCGGTGACGATCTTCACGCTCCTCGATGGAAGGAGGGCCGAAGGCGGCCGGCTCGGCGCGGTTTCGAACGCCGGGTTCGAATGCGTCGCCATGGCCGACAACCTGGGCGGAATGAAGTTGGCCGCCTTCGCTCCCGAAACCAACGCGACGCTCGCCGCGGTGCTCGACGACGCGGGCATCTCGGAAATCGTCGATATCCACAACCCCGTCGACATCACGCCGATGGGCAGCGACGACACCTACGACCGCGCCTTCCGCGCGGTCTTGGAAGACCCGAACGTCGATCTCGGCATCGTCGGCCTCGTGCCCTTCACCGTGCGCATGAACTCGCTCGCCGCCGATCCCGGGATTCACGGCGAGGACGTGACCAAGCCCGACTCGATCGCGAGCCGCTACGGCAGGCTCATGTCCGAGACCAAAAAGCCCTTCGTGGCCGTGGTCGACACGGGCCCCCTCTACGACCCCCTCGTCCGCCTCCTTGAAAAGCATGGCATCCCCGTTTTCCGCACCGCGGACCGCGCGCTCAGGATGCTGGAGCTCTGGAGAAAGGCGACATCCCGCTCCGCGAGCTGAAGGCGCCCGGGCATAGGAAAAATTCCGCAAAAAAAGGAGCGGCCGCACGCGCGGCCGCTCCTTTCGTTTTCGGGGATGCGAGGGAACGGCGCGCGCGCCCATCGGGCGGGGCGCCGTTCCCACAGACATTACTTCTTGTAGACCATGTTGTCGTTCGTCACGGCGCCGATGTACTCGAGGTACTTGATGAAAACTTCGGCGTCCGTCGGGTAGTCGTTCTGGGCCTTGCCGATCAGCATGCGGTAATCGTCGCCGCCGTTGAACTCGAAATTGATGGTGGCGAACATATAGTCCTTGTTCGGATCGACGGGTTGGCCGCCGACGAGAATATTGGACACGCGCTCGCCCGCGGGCTTGGCGGCGTCGAGGGTGAAGGTCCAGCCGGCGAGGTGCGGGTAGCGGCCGTCGGCGGCGGGGAGCTTGCCGACGCCGTTCTCGAGCACTGCCTTGAGCTCGGAACCCTTGAGCTTGCCGGTCTGCAGGTAGTTGCCGAAGGGCATGACCGTGTAGATCTGCTTCATCGTGATGTCGCCGGCGGGGATGGAGTCGCGGATGCCGCCGCCGTTCATGAGGGCGATGTCGGCGCCGGTCACGTAGAGCATGCCGTTGGCGATCAGGGTGCCGAGATTGGACTGCTTGGTGCGGACGATCTCGCGCTTGCCCTCCAAGGCCACGGCTGACTTGCCGACGACCTTGGCGAGGACGGCGTCCTGGGCTTTGGACAGGTCGGAGATCAGCTTGGTGATGGCGTTGTCGCCCCTGAGCTCGGGGGTATTGGCGGGCGTTATCGTGCGGGCGACCTTGGACTTGACCGCGCGATCCTTGCCCACGACGATGTCGACGATGCCGAAGCCCGAGCCGTTGGCGCCGGTGCTGGCGATGAGGGTCTTCGTCGTGTTTTCTTTCTCAATGGAAGAAAGCTCGGAATGGCTGTGTCCGTCGATGATCACATCGATGGCGGGAACCGCCTGGGCCACGAGGATGGAGGTCGGGTCGGAGGACTTGTCGATGCCGACATGGGCGATGCAGACGAGGACGTCGTACTTTCCGGCGAGCTCGCCTACGACCTTCTTGGCTTCGACGATCGGGTCCGTGAAGGTGAGGCCTTCGGTGTTCTTCGGATCGGCCTTGTAGACCGTCTCGGGAGTCGCGAGTCCGAAGAAGGCGACATTGACGCCGTCAAAGTTCGCGATGATGTAGGGCGTGAACACGCGCTCGCTGCCAGCGTAGATGTTGGCGGCGAGGAGGTCGAAGGCCATCTTGCCCTCGAGTTCCTTTAGGCGGTTGTAGCCGTAGTTGAAGTCGTGGTTGCCCGGAACCATGGCGAGGTAGCCCATCTGGTTCATGAGCTTGACCACGGTTTCGCCCTTGTCGACGTTGACGATGGGCAGGCCGTGCAGCGTGTCGCCGGCGTCCAGGAGGACGGTGTTCGGGTTCCACATCTTAAGACTCTTGAAGGCGGTGGCGATCTTGGAGTAGCCGATCTCGGTCTTGCTCTCGACGATGCGCCCATGCGTATCGTTGGTGTGGACGATCGTGATCCTGACATCGTTCGGCAGAGGCTCGGAAGCGACGGGAGCCGCCGCCATGAACGCCATGACGAAGGCTACCGAGAGCGCGAGCGCGATCCTGGCAAGTTTTTTCATCCTAAAACCTCCTGTTCGATTGGAGAGACGTTTTTCTAGCGAATTATAGACCCGATCAGGGCGCCGAACAAGGGAAAACGCACTCCTCTCGCATCCTCGCGACGCGTATCCTCGCGACTAGCCCAGGAAAGGGCAGGCATACTATTCTAGTCTCATGCGCCCTCTCCTGCTCGCCGCACTGCTCGCCCTCTCGCTCGTCCACGCTCCCGTCTACGGACAGACGGAGAGCCTCGGCGGCCCTCCGGGCGAAACTCCCTCCACCTTCCTCGTAGGCGGCTCCCGCGGGCTCTACAGGGCCGAACTCAAAGGCGGCGAGGTCGCGGCAAGCCTGTTGTGGGAAGGCGGCTCAGTCTCCCGGCTCCAGCCTTCCGCCGAGGGCTGGTATTTCGTCGGTTCCGGCGGCGTTGCCTATAGCCCCGATTTGGCGAACTTCCAGGACCGTTCGGAGGGACTGCCGAGAAAAGTTCTCAAGATAGAGGAAGGCGGCGCTTTTTCCCTCGCGCGCGAGATGGTCGACATCACGTCGTTCGCGATCGACCCGGCGAGGCGCGAAAGGCTTGTGGCCTGCACGGCTTCGGAAGTCTGGTACAGCGATAACGCCGGCACGTCCTGGGTTTCGCTCGGCGCGCCGACGCCTGTGCCGGGCCTCAAGGCGGCGGGCTTCGGTCCCCTGAACGGAGGTTCCCGGCACGGAGTGTGGGTTTCGCACGCCATAAAGGGCGTTTTCGCGATCGACGCCGACGCGCGGACAGGCGCCGCGGCGGGATGGGCGCCGATGAACGCGGGGCTTCCCAAGGTATATAACGCCAATTTCGAGGAAGTGTCGGGGTTCGCGCTGGTGCCGACAGGGGCGGGAGGCGCCGCCGGCTGGGCCTTCCTCGCGGGATTGAGCTATAATGGCGTGATCCTCCAGTGGGACCAGGCGGCGAAGGCCTTTGTCGAGCGATACTCGTCCGGCGCGGATTTCGGCAGCGCGGAGTCGCTCGCCGCCGACGGCAAGGATGCCGGCCGCGTCCTTTCGGACGGCATGGCCCAGCGTTTCTTCCTGCCCTCGGGCGCGGGCAAAATCGCGCTCAGGCCGGACGCCTGGCTCACCGGCGCGGCGAAAGCCGTATCGCGAGCCTTGGCGAGCCAATGCGGCGATCGCGCGCTCTGCCTCGCGTGGATTCCGCCGGCCGCGGGCAAGAACGCCCCGCGCGCCGGTTCGCCGCCGGTCGCGCTCAACGAGCTCAGCCTCCTCGGAGGGGAAGACGGCGAAGGCGACGATCCGGGCGCCCTCCGGAGGGCGCTCGCCGACGGCAAGGAAGGCCTCTACCTCCAGACGGGCTTCGTGATCAACAAAGCCGCGCGCGAGAAATACCTGGCGCTGGCGACCTCGCTGGGGCTCAACAGCATCGTCGTGGACATGAAGGACGACTCAGGCAAGCTGCGCTTCTCGCCACGCTCGCCCGCCCTGGCGGGAATGGGCTCAGGCGGCGAAGCCCTCGATATCGAAGGCTTCGCGGAGGAAGGACATCGGCGGGGCCTCCACCTGATCGCGAGGATCGTCGTCTTCAAGGACGAGGCCCTCTATAGGCGCGACGGCGGCGTCCTCGCCCTGCGCGACGCGGCGAGCGGGCTCCCCTGGCGCGGGCTGAAGAAGGACGGCCAGCCCAACCAGGAATACTGGGTCGATCCTTATTCGCCCGATGTGTGGCGCTACAATGTGGAAATCGCCCGTGAAGTGTCCGCCAGGGGCTTCGATGAAGTCCAGTTCGACTACATACGCTTTCCCACCGACGGGACGAACCTGGCCTCGGCGCGCTTCCCGGCCTCCGTCGCGGGCATGCCGCAGGAAGCCGCCTTGGAGTCTTTCCTGCGCTATGCCCGGAAGAATCTGTCCGCGCCGATCGGCGTGGACATCTACGGCTACAATGGCTGGTACCGCACCGGCGCGGGAACGGGCCAGAATCTCGAGATGCTGGCGAAGTACGTCGACGTAGTCTGTCCCATGTTCTATCCCTCGCATTTCGAGCAGGGATTCCAGGCGCAGGCGCCCGCCGAGCTGCGTCCCTACCGGATCTACAAGCTCGGGACGCTCAGGGCCTCGGCCATCGCCCGGGGGAAGGCCCTCATCAGGCCTTACGTCCAGGCGTTCTACCTGGACGTGAGCTACGACCAGGCCTACTACGGGAAAAAGTACGTCCTGCAGGAGATCCGCGGCGTGCGCGAGGGCATCGGCCAAGGCATGACTTTCTGGAACAACGCCGGACGCTACGACGACCTTGTCGGGACCTACGGCCCGCCGGCGCAGTGAAAGCCGCCGGGCGGGCGCCGACGGCGCGTCAGCCGCCATGGCGAGGATGCCTTCCATAGCGCTTTGCATCTTCAAATCCCTATGGAAATAGTCTACGATGAAGGCATGACATCACCGTGGAAAGAAGGCCGGCTCGCCCCGCGGCAGCGGCGCGTCCTCGTCTGGTCGCTCGTGGCGCTCGCCGCGTGCCTGGCGATGAACGCGTACCATTATTCGCTGGAAGGCGCGAAAGGCCTGTACGTCTGGAATAGGACCTGGCTGTTCCGCTCTTTGCTACTCATGGGCTTCGTCCCCGGCAGCGTGGCGTTGCTCTCCTTCCCCCTCGAGAAGCTGAAGAGCAAGCGAGCCTCGAAGATTTGCCGGGGCGCGGCGATCGGGCTCGCGGTCGCGGTCATTCTGATCTCGACGACCATCGCCGCCTACCTGATCGCGGGGCCGCGCATGGGCAACCTCGAGCCGGCCAGGCTTACCCTCGTAAGCCCCGCCGATGGGATCAAGCCGCTGGCATCAGATGATACAGCCGGCCCTGTGGCGAGCGCCGGACCTGTGATAAGCGCCGGAACCTCGGCGAACGCCGCATCTCCGGCGAGCGCCGCGATCGACCCCAAGCGCCCCCTGCTCAGGCTCAGTTTCTCCTCCGATCCCCACTGGGGCGCCGAAACCTCGGAAATCGGCGCGCGGACCGACATCCTGGCCGGCATCGCCGAACACCGCCCCGACGCCTTCTTCATGCTCGGCGACACCGTGGAGACCGGCTCGAGCTCGGCGATGTGGAACTTCGCGCTCTCCGACCTCGAGGCGATCATCCCGAAGATTCCCCTGCGCCCGCTCATGGGCAACCACGACGCCCTGACCGGCGGACAGTATCTCTTCAAGAAAGCGTTCTTCCCGCCCTCGCTCAAAAGCGACTCGGGTTCGCCCTACTATTATTCCATAGACGCGGGCGCGGCGACGATCATCGCGCTCGACTTGCCCTGGGGCACCGAGAATTTCGGCGCCCGCCAGCGGGCCTGGCTCGAACGCACGCTCAAGAAAGCCGACCGGACGAAGCCCATCATCGCGCTCTCGCACAGCTTCTTCTACGCCTCGGGCTACGACGATCCCTCCTTCGACAAGCCCTGGTACGACCATTACCAGAACATCCCCGCGGTGACGCCTCTCTTCGAACAGTACGGCGTCGACCTCGTGATCTCGGGACACAATCACTATCAGGAATACCTCGAGCGCAACGGCGTGCGCTACGCCGTGATCGGGGCGATGGGCGGGATACTCGATCCCAAGCCGACCTATATCTCCCCCGCGTCGAAATGGATGGCCGTCGGCGTCTTCGGCCGCCTGGACGTCGACATCTACGCCGCCGAAGTGTCGCTCTCCTACAGGGACAGGGACGGCGCCCTCCTGCACGAGGAACGCTTCGGGTATTGATGGCGCCGCGAGGAGACGAAAAGGGACGGCCGCGGCCGTCCCTTTTTTATCTCACCCGCGTTCTTCGAGCGGTCAATACCCGAGCGGTTCGCCCACGATGACGACCGTGAAGTCGGCGAGCGCCGGCTTGCGCATGAGGATCTGGTAGATTCGGCAAATCCTGGTCGCGCCCTCGCAGTCCATGCAGTGGCCCGACTTCACGCAAGGGTTGGGCCGATTCAAGCGCTTGTTGTTCATCGGCGCGGCGATCTCCTCGATCCGGGCGAACGCCTCGTCGAGGTCGGCCACGATCTTGTTCGCGCCCGCCACCACGACGACTTTCGAGGGCCCGAAGGAGAGCGCGCCCACGCGGTTGCCATTGGCGTCCACGTTGAGGATGAAGCCGTCGCGCGTGATCGCGTTGGCGCCCGAGATGAAGAGATCGCAGGTGAGCTGGGCGCGCAGGATCCGAAGCTTTTCCTCCGGCGCGAGCCCGGGCGCGTTGTGGTCCAAGAGGACGGCGCCCGCCGCCGCAGCGCGCTCGCGCACGCCGAGACCAGCCACCGTCATGGAACCGCCGAAGCCGATCGTCTTGCCCGGCGCCACGTATTTCATGACGAGATCGGCGGCTTCCTCCTTGGTCGCCGCGAACACGGCATCGAACCCATTCTTGGCCAGCGCCTCGCAGACCTTCTCGCCTCTCGTTCCATAGGACCATCGTTCGACTTCGTTCATCTCCGCTCCTTGCGCGAGCTAGCTCGCGGCGTGAAATGGCTCATGATTCGGCGCCGGCGGGGCGCTCTTTCCCATTCTGCCCTATGCGGAACCAAGATTCAAGCTTGCGCGCCCGGTTGCTCGCTCATCCAGCCCATGCTGCGCGAAATGTCGCGGGCGGCTTTCTGCACGCGGACCGCCACCTTGGCGGCGTCCAGGTCGGGCCGGATCTCGGCGGACCAGGACGTGCTGATGGCGGAGATCACCCGTCCGCGGTAATCGCGGATGGGCGCCGCCACGCAGTTGGTGTCGGGCTCGTTTTCCTCGTCGTCGCGGGACCAGCCCCGGGTCCGGCACTCGCGCAGGTCGGCGAGAAGCGCCCCGATGTCGGCGTGGGTGCGCGGCCCCCATGCCTGGAAGCGCTCGCCGGTAAGGATGGCTCGCACCTCGTCGTCGTCCATGTCCATGAGCAGCGATTTCCCGAGCGCGGTGCAGTAGAGCGGCTTCTGCTGGCCGATGATGGCGTACCTGCGGAGGCTCGCGAACTGGTCGTAGCGGTCGATGTAGACCATCCGATTGCCCTGGCGGCAGCCGAGGAAGACGATCGTGCCGAACGCCGCGGCCAGCTCCCTTATCGCGGGCGCCGATTCGGTCTTGAGCTCGAGGCTGTTGAGGTAGGCGCTGCTCAGTTCGATGAAGCCCGGGCCGAGACGGTACTTGCCCGTATCCTCGGCCTTGCGGACGTACTCGCGTCCCTGCAGGACCGCGAGGAGGCGGAAAACCGTGCTGCGGGGAAGTCCGGCGCCCGCGGCGATTTCGGACAGTCCTAGACCTCCGGCCGCACGGGACAGGACGTCCAGGATATCGAACGCCCTTTCGAGGGACTGTACTTTCATCTCGGCCATGCCATCGCCTCCGATCCCGTCGCCGCCCGGCCCATGCCTTGACAGAGACGGCAAATCGACTATTATAGAAGTATCTACGAAATGGAATTGTATTCCATATTGTGGAACAAGTACAGAGCCGCCGGGCGATTTTCGCCAGGGGCGACCAATCATGACCTTCAGCGAGGGCATCTATGGACATCCGCGAATACGTCAATTCCGACTATGCGAAAGGACTCGATACCGAGGGCCTGCGCTCCAATTTCCTCATCCGCGATCTTTTCCTTCCCGACCAGATCACGATGACCTACAGCCACGTGGACCGGATGATCGCCGGCGGCGTCACCCCGGCGACGAAGGCGCTCACGCTCGCCGCCACCAAGGAACTGGGCACGACCTACTTCCTGGAGCGCCGCGAAATGGGCGTCATCAACATCGGCGGAGCGGGTTCCATCGTCGTGGACGGGACGAAGTACGCCGTCGGCGCCAGGGACGGCTTCTACATCTCGATGGGCTCGAAGGAAGTGACCTTCGCGAGCGACGACCCGGCGACTCCCGCCAAGTTCTACTTCAACAGCGCTCCGGCGCACCGGGCCTGCCCCACCCGCCTCGTGACGATGGCCCAGGCCAAGCACGTCGAGCTGGGCAGCGCTGCGGAATGCAACAAGCGCGTCATCAACCAGTTCATCCACCCCGCGGTCCTGGAAAGCTGCCAGCTCGTCATGGGCATGACGGTCTTCTCCGAGGGGAGCGTCTGGAACACGATGCCCGTGCATACCCATGAGCGGCGCATGGAGGTCTACCTCTATTTCGACATGCCCAAGGATAGGGTGGTCTTCCACCTGATGGGCAAGCCGGGCGAGACCAGGCACATCGTCGTGCGCAACGAGCAGGCGGTGATCAGCCCGAGCTGGTCGATCCACGCGGGCGTCGGCACGGGCGCCTACACCTTCATCTGGGGCATGGCCGGAGAGAACCAGACCTTCACCGACATGGACAACGTCCCGATGGACGCGCTCAACTGAAAATCCGCCCTGTCGCGGAACGGAATCCTGACTATACTTACGAGGAGAGGGAATTATGATTCTCGATAAATTCAAGCTGGACGGAAAAGTGGCGATCGTGACGGGCAGCTCCACGGGCCTTGGCCAGGGCATCTGCCTCGGTTTCGCGGAGGCGGGAGCCTCCGTGGTGGGCGTCGACTACGTCGCCTCCCCCGAGACGAAGAAAAAGATCGAAGCCCTGGGCGGCAAATACCTCGAGGTCGTGGCGAACCTCGCCTCGATCGAACCGATCGCCGACATCGTCGCCAAGGCCCTCGCGGCCTTCGGGCGCCTGGACATCCTGGTCAACAACGCGGGCATCATCCGCCGCGAGGACGCCATCGACTTCAGCGAGAAGAACTGGGACGACGTGATGAACATCAACGCCAAAACGGTCTTCTTCTTCAGCCAGGCGGCGGCGAGGCAGTTCCGCGCCCAGAATTCGGGCGGCAAGATCATCAACATCGCCTCGATGCTCTCTTTCCAGGGCGGCATCAGGGTTCCCTCCTACACGGCCTCCAAGAGCGCCGTGATGGGCGTCACCAGGCTCATGGCCAACGAATGGGCGAAATTCGGCATCAACGCGAACGCGATCGCCCCGGGATATATGGCGACGAACAATACGGCGGCGCTCAGGGCGGATTCCGAACGGAGCGAGGCGATCCTGGAGCGCATCCCCGCCGGCAGGTGGGGAACCCCCGAGGACGTCCAGGGCGCGGCCGTATTCCTCGCTTCCGCGGCGAGCGACTATATCAACGGATACACGGTCGCCGTCGATGGAGGCTGGCTGGCCCGGTAGGAGGCTGCGATGATAGTGGCGAACCTGAAGGACATCGCGCGGCATTATCACTCCAAGCTCCTTCAGGAATGCCGCTTCGAGACGCATCGGCGCTCCATCGACATACAGCTGCTGGCGTCGGGCGCCGAGCTCATCGACGTGCGGATCGTGGACGGCCTGACCGTGCAGGATCCCTACGCCCCGATATAGAATTGTACAGGAATCCGGAGCCGGGCTCGTACCACAGCCTGCTGATGGTGCCCGGCGCCGTCGCGATCCTCTTCCCCGAGGACGCGCACCGGCCTTGCGTGGCGATCGCGGGCGTGCCGATCGCCGTCCACAAGGTTGTCGTCAAAGTTGAGATACGCTAAGGAGAACAGCGCGATGAAGGTTGTGACGTTCGGAGAAATCATGCTCAGGCTCAAGTCGCCCGGACAGGAGCGGCTTTTCCAGTCCCCCCTCCTCGAGGCCACCTTCGGCGGCAGCGAGGCCAACGTGGCCGTCGCCCTCGCGAGGTTGGGCCTGCCGGCGGCCTACGCCACCCCCCTGCCCGACAACCAGATCGGCCGCGAATGCCTCCGCGAGCTGCGCTACCACGGCGTCGACGTGTCGCCGATCGTCTTCAAGCCCGGGCGCATGGGGATCTATTTCTTTGAAAACGGCGCCAACCAGCGCGCCTCCAACGTCATCTACGACAGGTCGGGCTCCACGATCGCCGAGATAGAGCCGGGCGACATCGACTGGGCGGCGGCTTTCAAGGACGCGGGCTGGTTCCATATCTCCGGCATTACGCCCGCGATTTCGCAGAAAGCCGCCGACGCGTCACTGGCCGCGGCCAAAGCCGCGGCCGAGGCGGGGTTGACCGTCTCCTTCGACCTCAACTTCCGCGCCAAGCTCTGGAAGTACGGCGTGAAGGCCCAGGACATGATGTCGCGGATCGCGGCCTACGCCGACGCCCTCATCGGGAACGAGGAGGACTATCAGAAATCCCTGGGCATCGAGGGGCCGAAGGGCGCAACCGAGGGGACGATCGACCGCGAGGGTTACGCCGCGATGTGCGCGCGCGCCCTGGCGAAGTTCCCCAAGGCGAAGTACGCGGCGGTGACGCTGCGCGAAAGCCATTCGGCGGACTCGAACGACTGGTCGGCCATGCTCGCGTCGAAGCAGGAGGCCATCGTGTCCCGCCGCTATTCGATCACGGACATCGTGGACCGCGTGGGCGCGGGCGACAGCTTCTCGGCCGGCCTGATCTACGGCATGATCGCCTACGGCGAGCCGCGCAAAGCCCTGGAATACGCGGTGGCCCTTTCATGCCTCAAGCATTCGATCTCGGGCGACTTCGCCCTGGTCGAGCCGGGCGAGGCGGAAAAGCTCATGGGCGGCGACGCCTCCGGCCGCGTCCAAAGGTAAGGCGAAGGCCGTGCCCGCGAACCTCAGACTGCGCGTCGCGGCCGAGGGTCCGGCCGATTTCCGAACGATCGGAGAGGCGCTCGCCGCGGCTGGGGGCTTCGACGGGCGCGCCCCGGCGGGGCGCGCCACGATAGCCGTCGGCCCCGGCGTCTATTTCGAAAAGCTCGCGGTATGGCGCCTCGACGTCGCGATCGTCGGGGGAGGGCCGGACGCCACCATTCTCAGGTTCAACGACTGCGCGATGCGCCCCTTGCCCTCGGGCGAGCCGATGCGCACCTTCAACTCTGCCACGCTCTACGTGGGCGCCCCCGGCTTCACGGCTGAAAACCTGCGCATCGAGAACTGCGCGGGCGACGGGCGCGTCGTCGGGCAGGCGGTCGCCCTCTACGTCGACGCCGACCGCGCCGCTTTCCGCGGATGCCGATTCCTCGCGCGCCAGGATACGATCTGCCTCGGCCCGCTGCCCTCGAACCCGCTCCCCAAGGGACTCAACCCCGTCCACCCCGTCCACCCCGTCCATGTCGCCGCGCCAGGCGATGAGCGCGCCCCTTTTCGGAGCTATTTCGCCGACTGCCAGGTCGAGGGCGACATCGATTTCATCTTCGGCTCGGCGGCGGCGGTGTTCGAACGCTGCGAGATCGTCAGCCTCGACCGCGGCGAGCCGGTGAACGGCTACGTGACCGCGCCCTCGACGCTGCCCGGCCAGCGGCACGGATTCGTCTTCCTGCACTGTTCGCTGAAGGGCCGCTGCGCCGATTCGAGCGTCTACCTCGGGCGCCCCTGGCGATCGAGCGCCAAGGCGGCCTACATCGGCTGCGAACTCGGGGCGCACATCGCGGGCGCGGGCTGGGACAATTGGGACAATCCGGCCAACGAGGCTACGGCGGAATTCTGCGAGTTCGGGAATTCGGGACCCGGTTCCGCCGGGAGCGAAACGGCCGTGGGCGCCGCAGCCGGGTGCGGCGCGGAAAGTCCGCGCGCTCCCTGGGCGAAGATGCTCGATGATGCGGAGGCGGCGCGCTTCAGCCGCGAAAACGTCCTTTCCGGCGACGACGGCTGGGCGCCCTGGGCGCCTCCGGCAAGCGCGGCCGATTAAGACGCGGCTCGAGGGGGCGGCGGCGGCCCGCCCTCGACGCGGACTAGAGCCTCGCGGGCTCGAAGATCGAGCAGCCTTCCTCGGCGCGCCAGGCGGGGCCTGCGCAGCCTTCCACGACAAAGCCGTCCAGCGAGCAGATCGCGTTCCTAAGGCGCAGTCCACGCTCCTCGGGCGTGGCGATGCCCTCGTACATCTCGGCGTGGCCGACCGGCGCCAGATCCCCCGCGGCGATCGATATCCGGCAATTCTCGAGGCGCATGTTCTCGATCGGCGACTCGGGCAGCCCCACGACGAAACCCGCCGAGGACCGGCAGTCCGTCGCGACGAGATTCGAGAGCTCGATGTTGCGGAACTTCGGCGTGAGCGCCGTGACCGGCGCCGGCGCCTCGGAAAAAAGCGCCGGAGCGTCCTCGGCCTTGGCTCCGCAGTTGTAGTAGAGGTTTATGGTGAGCGGCGCCAGCACCCTCTCCATGACGAGATTCCGGCAGGATACGTTCTGGACGACGCCGCCCCTCCCCCGCCTGCTCTTCATCCGGATGCCGCGGTCGGTGCCGACGAAGCGGCAGTTGAGCACGTCGACGTTCTCGATGCCGCCGGCGGTCTCGCTGCCGAGCACCACGCCGCCGTGGCCGCTTAAGAAGGTGCAGCCCGCGATCGACACATTGCGCGTGGGGCGGTTCTCCTCCACGCCGCGCGGACCCGAGCCCGATTTGAGCGCGATGCAGTCGTCGCCGACATCGACGAGCGTATCGACGATCCGCACGTCGGAGCAGGAATCAACGTCGATGCCGTCGGTATTGGGCGCGTCGCTCGGGTTCCGGATCTTGACATTCTCGATGAGGACTCTTGTCGAAAAAACGGGGTGGAGCGTCCAGAAGGGCGAATTCGCCAGCGTCACGCCGCGCAGGGTCACGCCGTCGCAGGAGAGGAACTGCACGAGGGGCGGGCGCAGGAATTGCGTCTCGCGGCCGCCGCCGCCCGAGGGCTGGTCCAGCAAGGCGCCGTTGAGGGCCGCGAGACGCCGCTCGATGGCCGTGACGGGGCCGGATTGCCTTTCGGCCTTCTTGCGGCGATGGGCCGCCCACCAGGCCGCGCCGTTGCCGTCGAGAACGCCTTCGCCGCAGATGCCCACGTTCCTCGCCTCGCGCGCGAAGACGAGGGGGTGCATGGCGTGGCAGGAGACGCCTTCCCAGCGGGTTTCGACCGGGCCGTACCGCTCGGGGTCGTCGGAGAAGCGCAGCGTTGCGCCCTTGGCGAGGAGAAGCGTCATGCCGTCGCCAAGCTCGACGGGACCCGAGAGCCAGGTTCCCGCCGGCACGAGGATGATCCCGCCCGCTGCGCGGCGAGCCGCTTCGA
>MTLD01002284.1_pt1 | contig 23096 bp, 17 predicted proteins | sample 1982471 | NCBI WGS metagenome assembly MTLD01 (sample SAMN05712604, study PRJNA340218) | biofilm metagenome | isolation source: sample SPM anode biofilm adapted to -50 mV | place: USA | collected 2012-02-03 | reverse complement strand
CCGGCGCGGGCGGCGCAGGAGAGGCTGCGGCCGCCGAAGGCTCGGGCGACCCACCGTGCCGGGATGAGCACCTGCACGAGCGAACCCAGGAGCAGCCCGAGGACCACCGCTTTCCACACCGCTGCGAAGTAGGCGGCGGCGTAACCGAGCGCCGTCTCCCACGACGGCGCCGGAGCGGCCGCCGTTTTGCCGGTGATGATGGACGCGCCGATGGAATGGGTCGCCGCGGCCACGAACGCCCGGTCGTAATAGGGGCTCCATTTGACGATATAAAGGCCGATGACGGCTACCGCCAGGAATAGTGCCGGGAAGAGGACAAGGTTGCGGAGAGAAAGAGCGTTGCTTGGTCTGGATTGTGCTGAGGATATTTGCGCCACCGAGCGGGCCTCCGTTAACGAGATTAAGATATTTACTATTTCTATGACCATTATAGAAAAACCTCTCGACTTTTGCTTGGTAATATTTCCAAAACTAAAAGACCCACAGACTCATCAAGCCTGTGGGTTTTTCAGTCTTTCTATCCGGTAACGTCACCGTCGGCCAGAGCCCGCGCGAATTCGGCCAGGTCGCTGATCGGTTTTTGGCAGGCGAAGTTCTCGCAGATGTAGGCGGTCGCTTTCCCGCCGACGGCTTCCTTGTCCGCCAGCATGGGCAGGGTGCCGGCGGCCGTTTTTTTCGTCTCCGGGGTGGCGAGCAGGACGACGGTCTCCGGGCGGAAACGGCGGGCGGTCTCCTGGAGCATCGCCTTCACCTGTGGGTCGTCGGCGTCGCCGGCGATAACGACGTGCCGCGGCGGCGCGAGGTAGCTGCCGAGCGCCGCGAGGAAAAAGGTGTGGGCGCGGGGCTGGCGGCTGACCTCGCCGCCGAAGGCCGCGAGTGTCCGCTCGGCCGCGGTCGCATATTTATCGTTGTCGGTAAGCCGGGCCAAGTGCAGGAGGACGTAGGCCGCGGCCGAATTGCCGGACGGGATCGCCCCGTCGTAGACCTCCTTCGGCCGGGCGATCAGCTGCTCGCTGTCGGCGCCGTAGAAATAGAAGCCGCTGCCTTCTTCGTCAGCGAACAGTCTGAGCATTTCGTCGGCCCACCCGGTCGCCGCTGCGACCAGCTCCGGCTTCTGGGTGCATTCGTACAGTTCGAGCATCCCCCAGATCAGGAAGGCGTAATCTTCCAGGTAAGCAGGGAAAGCCGCCTGGCCGTCGCGGAACCTGGCCAGCAGCCGCCCGTCGCCGCGGACCATGCTGCCGAGGACGAAGGCGAGCGCCTTCTCCGCGGCAGCGCCGTAGTCGGGCCTGCCCAGCACCCGCGCCGCCTTGGCGAATGCGGCGATCATCAGGCCGTTCCAGGCCGTGAGGATCTTGTCGTCCTTGAACGGGTGGACACGGTCCTCCCGCGCGGCAAACAGCCTGTCCCGGCAGCCGGCGAGCACCTCTTCCAGCCTGTCGGGCGTAATGCCGTGCCGGTCGGCGACCGGGTCCCAGTCGGAGTCTATCCTGTTGAGGATATTAGCCTGCTCGAAGTTGCCGCTGGCCGTCACGCCGTAGCACTCGCAGAACAAAGCTCCGTCGGCATCGCCGAGCAGCGAGCGGATTTCCCCGTCCGACCATACGTAAAACTTGCCCTCGACCCCTTCCGAGTCGGCGTCTTCCGCAGACAGGAACCCGCCCTCCGCTCCGGTCATGTCGCGGCGGACATAGGCGATTGTCTCCGCGGCGACGCGGGCATAGTCCTCGTTGCCGGTGCACTGGTATGCCTCAAGGTAAGCGTAGCAAAGCAGGGCGTTGTCGTAGGCCATCTTCTCGAAGTGGGGCACCAGCCAGCGCTCGTCGGTCGAATACCTGGCGAAGCCGCCGCCGAGATGGTCGTGAATCCCGCCCCGGCTCATGGCGTCAAGCGTCTTTTCCACCATCGCCAGCGCCTTGCCGGTCCCCGTCCGCCGCCAGTAGCGCAGCAGGAACAGCAGATTATGCGGCGTGGGGAACTTGGGGGCGCCGCCGAAGCCGCCGAAGCGGGGGTCGAAGGCCTGTTCGAGTTGCCGGTACGCGGCGTCCAGCACCGCCGGACCCGGCAGTTCGCCCCGGCCGGGCTGCTCCCGATCCTGCACGGCGGTGATGATCCTCTCGCCGCCGGCTACGAGCACATCGCGCTGCTCCTGCCAGGCCGCAGCCACCTTATGCAGGACGTCCATCAGCCCCGGCCGCCCCCAGCGGCTGTGCTTGGGGAAATAGGTACCGGCGAAAAAGGGCTTCCTGTCCGCGGTCATGACGACCGTCAGCGGCCAGCCGCCGGAACCGGTCAGCGCCTGGCAGACGCCCATATAGATATGGTCGACGTCGGGCCGCTCCTCACGGTCAACCTTGATGGCGACGAAATGCTCGTTAAGGAAAGCGGCGACCTCTTCATCCTCAAACGACTCCCGTTCCATGACATGGCACCAATGGCAAGTAGACAGGTAACATTCCGTATTCTTGTAGCGCAGCTAGGAATAGCCGATGGACAGGAAAACGGGCTTCTCTTCTCGTTGCGCCTTCTTGAAGGCTTCCGGACCCCAGGCAAACCAGTCTACCGGGTTATGGGCGTGTTGCAGGAGGTAGGGAGACTTTTCAAAAATCAGGCGATTAGGTTTCCCATAGCGGTTGAGCTGCGCATGCGGGTTCCACTGTTCCATATCGAGTACCTCCATTACGATTTGCCAGTAGTATGCCCCTACATCAACGGTACTCAATCTTGAAATTCACCTTGTCTCCCAACCTGTCGTAGTCAATCCTGCTATCAGGATATGCAACAGGTTTCTATTCGATTTTTAGCCACTCAATTCTTTCAAGATTTTTTTTCTTCGTGCTCGTTTTGTGCGAGTTTGATCAGGTAACCTCATTTTCACAGTACTAGGCAGTTTCTGTTAGTTGCGAGGCGCTGTAAGACCTGCAGATGTTCCTCTTTCGTTATTAGCGGTTCGTGGTGCCCCTCTGCCTTGTCGTCCGCGGCGACCTCAGCCATTCAGCCAACACCGTGATCGGGACGCCTTGGGCGGCATCTAATGAACGATAAACAACAAAATTTGCATTTTTGACATGTTATAAATTAATTCCCTTTAGCGAATCGATGGCTGCCGATTCGTGTAACCGCACAGTGTCTGAGTTATTGGTTTATTCAATGGTTAGCCATACGAAAAGCCCATGATGGCAGGACAGGAAAGAATTATATTTAGACGTAATACTCCAGGTGTAGGTAAAATGTGTGCTTCCCGAACGGATCATATGAAAGCATGGAGATGGTTATGGATTTTCTGGAGAAAGAAATGGTAAACATACTTACCGCTTTGCGATCTGACTATGGAGCGACAGCAGTGAAGGCTTCAATGGAGGCCGAGGGCATTTCGCTTTTTGAGATGCTACGGACAAAAGAGATAGTGACGACCGCCGGCGTCGGCTTGACGGTCAAGATCGGAGGCTGCGAAGCCCTTACCGACGCAAGGCTGGCCAAAGCCTACGGAGTCAGCGCCCTGATGTCGCCGATGATTGAATCCCGTTTTGCCCTGGAGAAATATCTCGATATGGTTACCGCGGTCTTTTCCGCCGAGGAGCGCGAAGGTATAAAGATAATTATTAATATCGAAACCTTCGCGGGATATGAGAATATCGACGACATTTTAAAGGCAAAAAACATCCAGTTTCTTGACGGAATCGTCTTGGGTCGTACCGATCTCAGTTGCGCTCTCAGGATTGTTGACGTCGACGACCCGCAGTTAGCGGCCATTGCGAAGGCACTGTTCCGGAAGGCTAAAGAAAAGGGGCTAAGATGTGTAGTCGGTGGCGGTATAACGGAAAAAACCATACCCTTTCTCGAAGAGATGGATGGCCTTATCGATGGCTTCGAAACAAGAAAAGTTGTTTTCACCCGTTACGAAAAAGCTCGTCGGGATTTGCATGCGGCAATCCGGCAAGCCTTGCATTTCGAGTATCTATGGTACAAACTGCGACAGCAGATGTATCTTGGACTGGCCGAGGAAGACGCTGGCCGAATGAAAAAACTGGCTTCCGTGTTGACTCTATGATTTATCCATTAAAACTGAAGAGAAGGGATAAAATTGGGGCTTACGCTTGCTGAAAAACTTATCAAAGCGTCATTAGTGGATGGAGATATGGTTAGGGGGCAGCGGATAGGAATCCGTGCCCACCAGACCCTTTCCCACGACGTGAACGGTGTAATGTCGTATCTCGTTCTCGAGGCGTTGGGCCTGAAAAAGGTCAAGGTTGAACTGGCGGTTCACTACATTGACCATAATATGATTCAGGCCGATCACAAAAATTCTGATGATCACCGGTTTCTTCAGGACATTACAGCCAAGCTGGGCGTTATTTGCTCTCGCCCGGCAAGCGGCATCTGCCACCAGTTACACCTGGAGCATTGGGGGATACCGGGAAAGACGCTGATCGGCGCCGATTCGCATACGGTTGCCGCCGGTGGCATCGGCATGCTTTCAATAGGTGTAGGCGGTTTCGACGGCGCAGTGACGATGGCCGGCGAGCCGCTTTATTTGACCATGCCGAGGATTATGAACATTCGGCTTGTCGGCAAACTTCCTCCCATGGTGTCGGCGAAAAATATTATCCTAGAGGTGTTACGCAGGCTGACTGTCAAAGGCGGCGTGGGCAAGATTCTCGAATACAGTGGTCCCGGCGTGGCTACACTCAATGTGGCCGAACGGTCGTCGATAACTAACATGGGGGCCGAAACAGGCGCTACTACGTCGATATTCCCCAGTGACGAGAATACCCGGCGGTGGATGAAAGCATATCACCGGGCAGAAAATTGGCTTCCGCTGGCGGCCGACGAAGATGCTGTTTACGATGAGACCATCGAAATCGATCTGGCGCAGCTTGAGCCACTTATCGCTTTGCCGCATCAACCCGATAATGTGGTGCCGGTAAGAGAAGCTGCCGGTATCAAAATTGATCAGGTAATGCTGGGTAGCTGCACCAATACCTCACTGGGCGACGTTATGGCCATAGCCCACATTCTGGACGGCAGGCCGGTGTACCGCGACGTGGATGCGGGGCTTTACCCGGCCTCCCGTACTGTCATCCGCGAAAGCATCGCCCGCGGGGCGTACGACAAAATTATCGCGTCAGGCGTACGTATCTTTGAGCCGGTTTGCGGCGGATGCAACGGCTGCGGGTTCGCTCCGCCGACGAACGGCGTTTCGCTGCGGACGACGCCGCGAAACTTTGTGAGCCGCAGCGGCACCGCCTCTGATAAAGTTTATCTTGTCGCCCCTGAGACGGCGGCGGCCTCCGCACTTGCAGGCGTCATAACCGATCCTCGCGACCTCGACCGGGCGCCTTTTGAATATCAAATGACGGAATTCTTCGTGGATGATAGCGACATGTTTCAGCCGCCGGCCTTCGAGCCGGAAAGAATCGTCGTCCGCCGCGGGCCTAACCTCAAGCCTATTCCGGAAATGCCGGCCATGCCGGCGGTTGTCCGCGGCGAGGTGTTATTGAAGCTCGGGGACGACATCACTACCGACCATATCTGCCCGGCAGGAGCCCTCTATTTGCCGATCCGTTCGAACATTCCCGAACTGTCCAATCACGCCTTCAAGGTGGTGGACGATACTTTTGCCCGGCGGGCCCGCGACTGCGGCGGCGGCTTCGTTGTCGGCGGCGCGAATTATGGGCAGGGGTCGAGTCGCGAGCAGGCGGCCATGGTACCGCGATACCTGGGGGTAAAAGCCGTTATCGCCAAAAGTTTTGCCAGGCTGCATTTGGCGAATTTGGTTAACTGGGGGCTTCTGCCGCTGACTTTCGTTAAGGCGGAAGACTATGCCAAAATCGGGCAAGGGGACCGGTTGGCGTTAGATGCCGCCCAGGTATGCGAGGGGCGACAATTTACCGTCAAAAATGAAACACAGAATGTGGAAATCGGCGTGGTTACGCCGCTCTGTCATGCCGATATCGAATCTGTAAAAGCGGGCGGCAGGCTAACGCAAATGAAGAGGCACTGTAGCGCCTAGCATATGTGGGGAGATGAGAGGAGAACTGTTATGGTAGAAAAAATCAAGATGACTACTCCGCTGGTGGAATTGGATGGCGACGAAATGACCAGGATCATCTGGAAGATGATCAAAGATATATTGCTCAGCCCGTACATCGAATTAAAGACCGAATACTTCGATCTCGGACTTGAGAACCGGGATAAGACGGAAGATCGGGTGACGGAAGAAGCGGCTCTCGCTATCAAAAAATTCGGTGTCGGCGTAAAGTGCGCGACAATAACGGCTAACGCCGAGCGGGTAAAGGAATACAATCTTAGGCAAGTCTGGAAAAGTCCCAACGCCACAATTCGGGCAATCCTTGATGGAACCGTGTTCCGGGCGCCAATCATAGCCGCCGCTATCAAGCCATACGTGAAAACGTGGAAAAAACCCATCACCATTGCCCGGCACGCTTATGGCGATATTTATAAAAGCGTAGAATACAGGGTCCCCGGGAAGGGCAAAGCGGAACTCGTTTTTACGAGTGAATCCGGGGCTGTATCCCGGGAAACCATCCATGAGTTTGCGGGGACCGGCATCATCCTCGGCATGCATAACCTCGACGAATCGATAGCAAGCTTTGCCAGAGCGTGCTTCGGGTATGCCTTGAACCAGCGGGCGGATTTATGGTTTTCGGCGAAAGACACGATTTCCAAAAGATACGATCAAGCCTTCAAGGGCATCTTTCAGAAAATCTATGAAAAAGAGTATAAAAGTAAATTTGCCGCAGCAAAGATTGACTATTTTTATACCCTTATCGATGACGCAGTCGCAAGAATTATGCGGTCCGAGGGCGGAATGATCTGGGCGTGCAAAAACTACGATGGCGATGTGATGTCCGACATGGTTGCCAGCGGGTTCGGCAGTCTGGCAATGATGACCTCCGTTCTCGTGTCGCCTGACGGTTGTTATGAATTCGAGGCCGCTCACGGTACGGTCCAGCGGCATTATTACAAACACCTCAAAGGCGAGAGCACCTCGACCAACCCGATGGCGACCCTGTTTGCCTGGACCGGGGCCCTGAAAAAACGCGGCCAGCTCGACGGTCTAGAAGCGCCGGTCAATTTCGCCGAGAAACTGGAAAAAGCCGCGCTTATGACCATTGAAGGCGGCGTTATAACAGGAGATCTTTCCGAGTTCTTAGCGACCGGACAGAAACAAGTAGTAACCACGGAAAACTTCCTAAGGGCAGTAAATGAACGGCTAATACGGTTGTCTTAGATTCCTTCGTAGCATTAAAAAAAGGAGTGGTAGGCGGAATATGGTTGAAGTTTTAAAGCATGGCGTCTATCTGGTAAAAGAGCAACTGTTGGTGGAGGACGTCGGGACACCAAGACTGGGCGATATCAATAACCGTTTGGCTAAGAACGGCATTCAACCGCTTTCGGTAAACGCTATTGAGCCCGAGCAGGCCCGAACGAATACAATTGCCTATACTATGCTGACCAGGCATAATCAATCAGGCGACTGGCGCCGGATGAAGCTGAAATTCGACGCTCTCGCGTCGCACGATATAACGTATGTGGGCATTATTCAGACCGCCTGTGCGAGCGGCCTGGAGGAATTTCCCGTTCCCTACGTGTTGACAAATTGCCATAACAGCCTGTGCGCCGTCGGCGGAACAATAAACGAGGACGATCACGTCTTCGGCCTTTCCGCGGCGCGGAAATACGGCGGCATCTTTGTTCCCGCCCATCAGGCCGTTATCCATCAATATATGCGGGAGATGATGGCCGGTTGCGGGAAAATGATCCTTGCTTCCGACAGTCATACGCGCTACGGCGCTCTCGGCACTATGGGCTTCGGCGAAGGTGGCCCGGAGATCGTCAAACAGCTTCTGCGCAAGACTTACGACATGCCCTATCCCGAAGTGGTGGCGGTGTATCTGGAAGGCCGTCCGGCACCGGGGGTCGGGCCTCAGGATGTGGCGCTCGCCATAATCGGTGCAGTGTATAAAAACGGTTTTGTAAAAAACAAGATTCTCGAGTTTGTCGGGCCTGGCATTGCCAATCTCACGGTCGATTTCCGCAACGGCGTCGACGTCATGACGACCGAGACCACCTGCCTGTCATCGATATGGTGTACCGATGAAAAAGTGCGGGAATATTACCGGATTCATGGCCGGCCTGAAGATTACCGGCAGTTGGCGCCAGGCGAGTTAAGCTACTACGACGGACTGGTGAAGGTCGACCTGAGCAGGGTGGAGCCGATGATAGCCCTGCCGTTTCATCCCAGCGGAGCGTGGACGATCGCCGAACTTAACAGGAACGCGGCCGATATTCTCCGTGGCGTCGAAGCGGAAGGGCAGAAGCAGCTGGAAAACCCTGCCTTGAAGTTCAGCTTGCACGATAAATTTGTCGGCGGGCGGCTCAAGGTCGACCAGGGGGTGGTCGCAGGCTGCGCAGGCGGGTCGTTCGAGAACATAGCGGCGATGGCCCGGATTATCAAAACACAGGCACTGGGTGATTTTCCCCTGAATATTTACCCGGCCAGCCAGCCGGTTTTTCTCGAACTTTTAAGGCACCGGGCGATTGAAAAGCTGACGTTGGCAGGCGCCAGCATCAGGTCGGCCTTCTGCGGCCCCTGCTTCGGAGCTGGCGATACGCCGGCCAATAATTGGCTTAGCGTTCGGCATACCACCCGCAATTTCCCCAACCGCGAAGGATCTAAACCGGCCGACGGCCAGATTGCTTCGGTTGCCCTGATGGATGCCCGTTCGATCGCGGCGACCGCCATGAACGGCGGCCTTCTTACCCCGGCCACCGATCTCGATCTGCAGTATGATATGCCCGATTATCAATTCAAAAGGCAAGTTTATGATAATAAGGTGTATCAGGGCTTCGGCAAGGCGGAGTCTCAGGCGCAGCTCGTATTTGGGCCCAACATCGCCGGTTGGCCGAAGATGGCCCCCTTGCCGGAGAATCTCCTGCTCGTGGTAGCCTCAGTTATTCATGATCCGGTCACGACAACCGACGAGCTCATTCCTTCGGGGGAAACCTCTTCCTATCGTTCCAACCCTCTCAAGCTGGCCGAGTTTACCCTCTCGCGCAAAGATCCGGGCTATGTCGGCAGGGCGAAGGCCGTCCAAAAGCTCGAACTTGATCGGCAGCGTTTCTTGGAAGATGGCCGGTGTACACAGGAATTGCGGGATATTTTCCGGGCCGTCGGCCTGGATGGGGGCGACATCGAGCGACTTGCCAAAGACACCGGGGTGGGGAGTGTCATATTTGCGGTCAGGCCTGGCGATGGTTCGGCGAGAGAGCAGGCCGCCTCCTGTCAGAAAGTGTTGGGCGGGCAGGCAAATATCGCCGTTGAATACGCGACCAAGCGCTACCGGAGTAATCTTGTCAACTGGGGGATGTTACCGTTCACCGTTGCGGAAGAGGTCCAAGCCATGCTGAACGTAAGTGATCGCGTTTTTATTCCTGGCATTCGTACGGCTGTTGAGAGCGGCGCCGAAAGCGTAACGGGTTTTGTCATAAATCAGAACGGCAAGTTGCCGGTGACGCTTAAATTACCGGGCCTGTCGCGCGAAGAGCGAGAAATTATTTTGGCCGGCTGCCTGATAAATTATTACGCAAGCTAATCTACGATAATAGTGCAAAAAATGCAAAAAAGTTATCCCCGCCCCACCGGTGGGAATAACTTTTTTTACTTACTTCAATCAACATGATGGAGTTTTAGGTAAGGCATGCCGAAATCGTAACTGGAGACCAGATCGATGAAAGCTTTGATTAGGGGTAATTGCAACGACTCTTTATGGTAGAACATCCAGGTGCGGCGCAGGACGGGTTCACCATTCTTGTGGATGAGGTTCATCTTGTAGAGATTGTCGTATTCCACAATTATGCGGGTCATCAGGGCATAGCCGAGGCCGTGCCGCACCATCTCGCGGCAGGCGTCGACATTCTCGACCTCCATAATAATTGACGGCGGTTTGCCGAAGTGTTCCCGCCACCAGTTGTCCAGCATCAATTTGGCCATAAGCTCGCCGCGATAATCGATTCTCGGCAGACTGGGCAGCCGGTGAAAATCGATTTCCTCTTTGGATACGATGCAGACCGGTTCCTCCATCAACAGGAACTTCCGGTCTCCCCAACTGTAGTCACCGCGTACGAAACCGACGTGGATGTCTTTGTTGTATATCATATTAACAACATCTTTGCTGGCACCGGCGACTACCTTGAATTCGACTTTCGGATACCTGTCCTTGTACGCCGACAGCAGCTTGGGCAGCATATGCTCGGTTACGTAAAAGGACGCTCCCAGCAGCAACGTTCCCGCTACGTCGTCGCTCATATTTGCGACGGTTTCTTTGATGGTGCGAATCCGATAGAGCATCTCGTCGGCGGTTTTTGCCAAATACTCTCCCGGCGGCGTGAACTGAACGCCTTTCTTTGTGCGTTCGACGATCGTTGCTCCGAATTCGCCCTCGATGCGTTTTATGTGCGTTGTTAGCGTGGGCTGAGACATGAAAAGCTTCTGCGCCGTTCGGGTGATGTTTTTGTATTTATTAAGGGTTCGAATGATCAGCCAATCTCTATCATCCATTATCCTAACTCCGTTCCGTGCTGCCTAGTAATTTCTGCGTATAGGGGCAAATTCCCTTTTCCGGAAATTCACGGGATTTTTCAGCACGGTGCGCGGCCTGTCTGAATTATTGGAAAACTAAATAGTTAGCCATATGAAAAGCCCATGGCTGAAGGGCAGGAAAGGGGTGTCCGAACAGTGTAATATCCAATAATATAGTAGGATGTGGGAAGAAAACGCTGCAATATTGTTTTTTCATCTTTCGGCAAAAACGCGTTAAGGGGGGATCGTGTTCTATATCTTGCGGGAAAATTCCAGGGCCAAATTTCAATAAAATGGAGTGAGGGAAATGGTATCAAGAAAAACAAAACTGCTCTCGGCGCTTATCATCGGCATCCTTTTATTAAGCTTGACCGGCTGCGGCGGCGGTAAACAGGCGGCCTCCGACGATAAAAAGGGTTGGGCTCCGCAGAAACAAGTAACGCTGGTGGCCGTTGCGGGCGCTGGCGGCGGTCTTGACATGGTTGCCAGAACCATGGCGAAGATTTTCGACAATAAAAAAATTGTCACCCAGCCGATAATGGTCGAAAACAAACCCGGCGGCGGCCAGGTTACCGGCACCGTTGCCTTCGCCACCCAGGACGCCAAAAACGATCACAAGTTGATGATAGCATCAACGCCGTTTATTTTGAACTATATCAAGAAGGACGGCAACAGCCCGATCGGGCCTGATCAGATTTATCCTCTGGCCTTGCTGCAGGAAGACTACGGCGTTATTGCCGTGAGGGCTGATTCGAAGTATAAAACGCTGAAAGAATTATTCGACGCGGTAAAAGCCAACCCGGCCGGCGTGCAGTTCTGCGGCGGGGGGGCACCGGGAACGTGGGACCACCTGAACGCGGTCCTGCTTGCCCGTAAATGCGGCGTGGAAATCAAAAGCGTGAAGTACAACACATATGACGGCGGCGGCGAAGCCTTGACGGCTCTGCTCGGTGGCCATGCCGACGCTCTGACGTCCGATGTCTCGTCGATCAAGCAGTACGTTCAGGCTGGCAGAGTAAGAGTGCTGGGTGTTTCCTCGGCCGCTAGGCTTGCCGACGACGATACGATGAAGAGTGTCCCGACTTACAAAGAACAGGGATTTGATGTGGTTACCGCCAACTGGCGCGGGATTTTTGCCGGTAAAGATGTTTCGGCGGCCGCCAAACAGTACTGGTCGGACAAAGTGGGCGAAATGTGCAAGACTCAGGAATGGAAAGATGAACTGAAGAAGCAAGGGGTTATTTACGCCTATAAAGACGCCAAGGGTTTCTACGATCTCCTCAAGGCCGAACAAGCGATGTACACCGATATCTACAAAGAGATGGGCATGGCGAAGTAAATCCTCACATAATGTCGAGGAAGGGGCGGAGAAGAGCCTTCTCTCCTCCCCCTCCCCTTCCTCGGAAAGGAAAGTGAACAATACCGTGAACAAGACTTTCGACCGGTACGCCAGCGTAGTCTTTATTGTTTTGGGTGTCGCAATTTACCTGTATTCCCAAACCTTGACGGTTTCGAACGTGGGAATCGCTATCGGACCGAAAGAGCTGCCGATCTTTTTGTCGGTAATTCTTATAATTCTTAGCATAATGAATCTCATTGCGGCGATTCGGTCCAAGGCCCCCGACAAAAAAGAAGAGAACCTGGAGTACAAAAAGTTCCTGATAATTCTCGCGGCGACGACTGTTTACGCGTTGGTGATCGAGGTAATCGGCTATGTTATCTCTACTTGCTTATTCCTGATGGTTGGTTTTCAGACAATGGAAAGAGGAAAGTACTTGACTTCGGCGCTTATCGCTGCCGCTTTCGCAATCGGCGTTTATTATCTCTATGTGAAAGTAGCCTTGGGAGTGTTACCGCCAATTCCTATTCTTGAGATCTGAGGAGAGATATCATGGAGTCAATGCAATATCTTGCCCAGGGGCTTAGCATAGCTTTGCAGCCGATTAATATTGCCTTCGCCTTCTTCGGCTGCCTGGTCGGTACGCTTGTTGGCGTGCTGCCGGGCATCGGGCCGATCAGCGGCGTCGCCCTCCTTATTCCGGTTACGGCTACATTAACAAGCGGACTGCCGCTGGAGCAGGCCGCGACGAGTTCCATAATCCTGCTTTGCGGCGTCTACTACGGTGCGATGTACGGCGGCTCGACGACGGCGATTCTTATCAACACGCCGGGGGAAAATTCGTCGGTATGCACGACTTTGGACGGGTACCAGATGGCCAGGCAGGGCCGGGCGGGAGTCGCTTTGGCGATATGCGCCATTGGGTCTTTCGTCGCCGGCATTATTGCCTGTATCGGTCTTCTGTTCATGGCCAAGCCTCTCGCCGAGATCGCCTTGAAGTTCAGCCCCGCCGGCCAATTCTCCCTGATGATCCTGGGGCTTTGCGCATTGAGCAGTCTGGCCGGCAAATCGGTGATTAAAGCCTTTATCATGACCACCATCGGCCTATTGGTGTCAATGGTCGGGGTCGATCCCATCTCCGGCGTGGCCCGCATGACTTTCGACAATCCGGAGCTTTACGGCGGCATAGAGTTCCTTACCTTGGCCGTGGGGATGTTCGCCCTCGGCGAAGTTTTCAAGACAATCATCACTAGCGATTACGCGGCAGGCGAGCTTATCAAGGTCCATTCGCTCATGCCGAGCAAAAAAGATCTGAAAGACAGCGCCGTGCCGATCCTGCGGGGGTCGTTACTGGGCTTCTTTATGGGGCTGGTGCCGGGCTGCGGCGCTACTCTGTCGTCCTTCATGGCCTATCTCGTTGAAAAGAAAGTAAGCAAGAACAGAGAGAATTTCGGCAAAGGGGCGATCGAGGGGGTTGCCGCGCCCGAGTCGGCCAACAATGGCGCTTCCGGTGGCGCCTTGATTCCTTTATTGACCCTGGGAATACCCGGCACCGGGACAACGGCGGTCTTGATGGGAGCGCTTATCATGTTCAATGTTACCCCCGGCCCGCTCCTGTTCCAGGACCACCCGACAATTGCCTGGGGCCTTATAGCCAGTATGCTCATCGGCAACGTTATGCTGCTGGTACTTAACCTGCCGCTTGTTCGGGTTTTCGCCAAAGTTATCGAAACACCGCCCAAGTACCTGATTCCCGGGATCATCGCCATCTCCGTGTTTGGCGTCTACGCCGTTCAGCTCAGTGTTTTCAACCTACTGCTGATGATCGGCAGCGGTCTTGCCGCGTACTACCTGGTGAAGAACGATTACCCGATAGCGCCGGTGGTTCTGTCCCTGATCCTGGGGCCGATGATCGAGAATAATCTGCGTCGGGCCATGAACCTCTATAACGGCGATTACTTTATGTTCTTCAAAGATCCTGTCTCGCTTACGTTCCTGATCGTCGCCTTCCTGTGGGTATTCGTCCCGGTGGTTATGAAGGCCAGGGGTAAAAAAGTGATTGTTGAAGAGGGCGTCTAACTCGGATAGCCAGGACTGTCTCGTGCTAATATGCAGGAAATATATAGTAAATAGGGAGGGGGGGATGCCTGCGTAAAAAAGCCAGCGAAATTTGGGGGAAGGAGGGATTTTTTTCAACCTGGGAGTCCCCAAAAAAAAGAGCCGCATATAAGCGGCCGTAAAAAAAGTACCATACGATAATTATATCATAAACTGGCAATACAATGATCTTTGACATCAAAAAAATGGGGGTACCGTCAATGAGAAAGAGCGCGGTTTATGCTCTGATGATCATGTTACTGGTTAGCCTAACCGGTATGGCTGCTGCAGCGCCGACTCCGGTCGACGTGCCGGCCAAACATTGGGCTTATGATGCGGTAGCCTACCTCGCCAAAGCCGGCATCATCGAAGGCTACGACGACAAAACCTTCCGCGGCGACCAACCCATGACCCGCTACGAAATGTCGAAGGTGGTAGCGAAAGCCATGGACAACTCGGCGAAAGCCACCGCCGCCCAGAAGGCGCTGATCGACAAATTGGCCATCGAATTTGCGCTGGAACTTAACAATATTGCCAGCCGGGTAACCAAGCTTGAGCAGAGCCAGCCCAACGTAAAATGGTCCGGCACGCTCCTGGAGCAATATAAGATTAAAACAATGGAATCTCCCAGTAAAGTAGGGTGGGCGAGTAACCAATGGCAGATCCGCATCAACGCCACCGCCAAGATAGACGAGGATACCACGTTTGGCCTGCGACTGGCTAACCCTGCTCCTACGGCCACCAAATTCACGGTTTCTACCGCCAATTATGGCGGCCATTACGGCAGCACCACCACAGGTGATCAGGACAACAGCTTCAAGGTCGACCGCTTCTTCGCGACGACCAAGACCGGTGCCACGTTTATTACCGTTGGCCGCCAGGCGATGGCCATCGACCCTGAAGACGTTATTATCGACAGCGGATTCTTCAGCTATGACGGTCTTAAAGTTGCCTGGAAAACGGGCGACTTCGGTTTCGACCTGAAACGCGGCCGCTTTACGAGAAACGTGACCGGTTATGCCTTCGGCGATGGGATTACTACCAACGCCGCCGACTTCAACAATGTGTACATCGATGCCGCCCAAGTAAATTCGAAATACGGCAAACTGAAGTACGGGATCGGCTGGGCCAGATTCAGCAACAACGGCGCCACTACGACAAATAACCACGCACTGATGCAGTATACTTTCGCCAATCTGAACTATGGATTTGACGACAAATTCTCGCTGCAGGCCGAGTTCGGCAAAAACAGCAGGGCGGCCACGGACGGCAGATTCTGGATGGCCAGGGCCGTATTCGGCGATCAAGTCCTGAACGCCAAGGGCAAACAAAACTTCGCCATCCAATATCTCCGTGCCGGCAAGACATCCGTTAACGGTGTTTACACCTCCTTCGACCAGCCGGCCGAAGACGGGAACAATGGCGTCAACGGACATTCCTGGAATAATCTCGATCTGGCCTATAAGTATGCATTCAGCAAAAACATGACCGGCAAGCTGGAATATGGCAAGGTCATGGATCAGGTTGATTCCATCCAAGACTATCATTTCTGGAAGTTCCAGATCATCTACAAATACTAGTGAGCACTGAGGCCGAACGCCTCTCAGCCCGAGAAGAGCTTTAACTAAGGTTCGGGGAACAATGAGGGGAAAAGCCTCCGACAGGAGGCTTTTCCCCTCAGTTGGGTATTGAAGACGGGCTGGGGCAGTTGTAGGAAATGCTAATTACAAACCTGGAGGGGAATATGACAAAACTGACAAAAACCGCTCAAGCAGGTACGGTAGAATCGTCGGATATTCTAATCACACTTACTCCGGCTGATCCCGGAAGCGGTATTGAAATAGAACTGGTCAGTCCAACTGTTCAACAATATGGCAAACAAATTAAAAAAGTTATTATCGATACGCTTACGGAGTACAGTATCGAAGACGCATTCGTAAACGCCAACGATAAAGGCGCGCTCGATTGTACGATCGAAGCCCGTATGCGGACCGCGATAACGCGGGCAATCGGCTGAGGGGGGACAAAAATGTCGAAAGAGCAGTTGCGCCGTTCGATGTTGTATGCGGCGGGGAATAATCCCGCCTTATTGCAAAATGCCGGGACATATGGGGCTGACAGCATCGTCCTCGATCTGGAGGATTCCGTTGCGATCACCGAAAAAGACAGCGCACGGCACCTTGTTGGCAACGCGCTTAAATACTTGAAATATTCCTGCGAGGTCGGCGTGCGGATTAATCATATAAGCACTCCCTGGGGGTATGACGACCTCGGATATATTCTACCTGCCCGGCCAAGTTTCATCCGCCTGCCTAAAGGGGAAACAGGGGATGAGATAAAAGAAATCGACAAGATAATTACCGCCGCGGAGCAAAAGCACGACATCGAACGCGGTTCGATTCAGATGATGGTTTCCATCGAAAATCCCAAGGGTCTGAGGAACGCCTACGAAATTGCGTCCGCCAGCCCCCGGATGATGGCAATTGCGATCGGCGGCGAAGACTTTGCCACTTCCCTTAAAACGGAAAAAACGAAAGGGAATCCCCTAACCGGGGGCAGGGAACTTTTTGTCGCCCGCAGTTTGCTGGTGTTCGCCGCGCGGGAAGCGGGCGTTCAGGCCATCGACTCGGTATTTTCCGATCTGCGGGATGAGGATACGCTGACCGCCGAAGTCGAACTTGCCAAGGAACTCGGCTTTGACGGCAAGTCATGCGTAAATCCGCGGCAGATTGAAATTATCCATGCCGTATTTGCGCCTTCGGAAAAAGAAATCGACTACGCCCGCAGGGTTTTGGCCGCTTACCGGGATGCAGCGGCCAGGAAATCGGGCGTAATAGCGCTTGACGGAAAAATGATCGACGCACCGATGATTATCCGGGCGGAACGGGTACTCGCGAACGCAAGCGCGAGCCATTCATAAGGAGGACTATGATGATTAATGCTGCAGGCAGGGAAATACCGAACAGCATAAAAGGCTATAAAGAAGTTGAACCTTATGCCGGACCGTTCGCGCAAAAGCCGCGGGGCAGAATGGCCGGTCCGATGCTTACGGCGGTTATCCCCGGCACCGATAAATTGCTACCGACGCTTGACGAAGCGATCGATGCGGCGGGACTTAAAGACGGCATGACGATCTCGTTCCATCATGGCCTTCGCAACGGCGACTATGTAATGAATATGGTAATTCCGGCTATCGCCCGCAAGGGTATAAAAGGATTAACCCTGGCTCCCAGCTCATTTCTCGATACCAACGACGTATTGATCCCCTATTTTGAACAGGGTGTCATAATCGCCGCGCAAACAAGCGGCGTGAGAAACGAACTCGGCCATTACCTGACCACCAACAAACTGCAAAAACCGACGATCATCCGCTCCCACGGCGGGCGGGTCCGGGCGATCGAGAGCGGCGAGCTTCACATCGACGTCGCCTTCATAGCCGCGCCGACGTGCGACGCGGTCGGCAACATCAATGGCGTCGACGGTCCGGCGGCCTGTGGGTCGATGGGCTACGCGATGGTAGATTGCCGGTTTGCCGACAGGGTTATCGCCTTGACCGATAACTTGGTCGAACATCCCCTCTGCCCGGTAAGCATTCCTCAGCACCAGGTCGACTACATCGTTAAGGTGGATTCAATCGGCGACCCCAAAGGCATATCCACCGGGGCGCTCAGGACCACGTCCAACCCTTTGGATTTAAGGCTGGGTCAACTCGCGGCAAAAGTTATCGAGCGCTCGGGTTATTTCAAAAACGGGTTTGGAATGCAATTGGGAGCAGGGGCGGCGTCCGTTGCCGCGGGCAGGTTTTTGCGGGAAACAATGCTCAAGAACAAAATAGTCGCCAACTTCGCGAACGGCGGCATCGTCGGTCCCTTCTGCGATTTGCTGGAAGAAGGTCTGATCAGGACCCTCTTCGACGTGCAGAGCTTTGACGCGCACGCTATCGCCTCGATAAAAAACAATCCGCAGCATCAGGAATACGACTGCGGCTTTTACTGCAACCCTTGGAACAAGGGGGCCATCGTCAATCAGCTGGACTTTGTCGTTCTCGGCGCTACTGAAGTGGACGTAGACTTCAACGTAAATGTAATCACCGACTCGAACGGAATAATGATGGGAGCTTCCGGCGGGCATTGCGACGCCTCGGCCGGCGCGAAAGTCTCTATTATCGTGGCCCCGCTTCTCAGGGGGCGCCTGCCGATGGTAATTGACCGCGTCCATACGATAATAACCCCTGGCGAGACTGTGGACGTAGTCGTCACCGAGCGGGGTATCGCTATAAACCCCCGGCGGCAAGACTTGCTCGACAATCTCAAGAATTCGGGGCTGCCGATCGTCACTATTCATGAACTGAGGAATCTTGCCTACGGGCTCTGCGGGAAGCCGGAGCCGATAAAGATGAGCGACGAAATCGTCGGCGTCGTTGAATACCGCGACGGCACCGTTATCGATGTAATCAAGCGCCCTATTGTGGACGCGTAGCCCGCGAAGACTCATTGGAAAGGGTGAGGAACAATGCTCGCCGGCGTTGACTGCGAAATTATCAACCGGCAAGATGCGGGACGACTGGCGGAAGTCCGCGCCTTCTTGGTTGCATTCGGGCTAACGTTCGACGGCGAAATGGAGTATACCGTCCTGCTCCGGCAGGACGGCAAATTGATCGGAACCGGTTCGTTTTCCGGCGAAGTGCTGCGAAATATCGCTGTGGATGAGGCTGTCCAGGGAGAGGGGCTTACGGCAAAAATAATATCCGTGCTGCTGCAGGAACAGTCCCGGCGTGGCCGCTTTCACTACTTTATATTTACAAAACCGGCTTATGCCCATCTCTTCGAGAAAATCGGCTTTAAGACAATTGCCAAGGCTGAGCCATATGCCGCTTTGCTTGAGACCGGTCTCGGTTCGGTTAAAACGTACTGCGAATCAATCGCCAAGCAAACCATCAAGCTAAAAGAAAAACGGGCGGCAATTGTCGTAAATTGCAATCCGTTCACCAAGGGGCACGAGGCGCTTATAAAGCAGGCCTCCCGTGAAAATGATGCCGTGATAGTCTTTGTTGTAACCGAAGATCGCTCCCTATTTCCCTTCAGAGACCGTTTCAGGCTCGTTCGGGATGGCGTAGCCGATTTAAATAATGTTGTCGTAGTCCCCGCCGATAAGTACATCGTGTCTGCGGCGACATTTCCCAGCTACTTCACGCGAGACGAAGACAGGGTCATTGCCCAAGCGCGACTGGACGTCGAGCTGTTTGCAACGCAAATTGCTCCTCGCTTAGGAATCATAGCCCGTTATGTCGGTGATGAACCTTATTGCCCTGTGACTAATACCTATAACGAGGCTATGCGGGAAATACTTCCCAAGCATTCGATTCACCTTAAGCTTATCGGCAGATTCGAGATCGACGGCGAGGCGGTCAGCGCTTCAAAAGTCCGTGACATGATCAGGTGCGATGACTGGGAGACGATCAGGGCGATGGTTCCATCTATCACTTTAAGTTATTTAATGTCGCCTGAAGCGAAAAGCATCCTGGAAAAAATCAAGAATACGAACTCGCGCCACTAAAACAAGCTGGTTCATGGGTAATGATGTTTCTGTTCGGACAGCGTGTTGATGACATGCTGTTTTTGCTTTATATGGAGCGGACAGTTCACGCGGCACAAGGCCATCTGCCTATAGTATAATAAAGGGGAGTAATGGAGCGCCGCGACTTTGGGGAAGGAAGGGCGGATATGGCCGGAAAAATCCTATTTTATGTGCCGAAACCGGATGACGAAGCGCTGGTCAGGGAGATCTTCGCCAGCCACAACGACGGAGCGTGGGAACTGGAGGTCGTCTTCATTACCGGGGCGCGAAAAATCCTGGAGTCCCCCATCCGGGCCGACGCCGTCATCGCCCGGGGGATAACCGCGGCCGCGGCCGGCAAGCTGTTGAAAGAGGTTCCGGTGGTGGAACTGTTGGTTACCGGCTACGACCTGATGCGGGCGGTGGCCGAGTGCCAGGAGCGGTTCGCCGCGCCCCGGGTGGCGGTGGTGGGGTTGCCGCTGATGATCAACGGTGTGCGGGCCATCGAGCGTTTTACCAATATCCGGCTGGAGCCTTATCCCATTAAAGATGAGGATGAAGCCGAAGTGGTGCTGAAAAAAGTCAAAGCCTCGGGAGTGACCACCATCATCGGCGGCGGGACCGCCTGCAAAGTGGCGTTGGCGGCGGGGCTGGACAGCGTGCTCATTCGTTCCGGCGCGGAAGCCATAGCCCAGGCCCTGGTCGATGCCAAACGGGTTATCGGGGTGCGGCGCTTCGAACAGGAGCGGGCCGAGCAGTTCCGCACCATTCTGGATTTTTCCCTCGAAGGGATAGTGGCGATTGACAAAAACGGCGGCCTTAACCTTATCAACAAAGCGGCCAGCGATTTGGCGGGGTTAAGCGAAAAACACCTGGGACAGAAAGCCGAAGCGGTGATTCCCCAGCTCCGGCTGGACAAGGTGCTAAACAGCGGACAGGCGGAGCTGGGCCTGGTGGAACCCATTTTCGGCCAGCACGTGGCCATTAATTCGGTACCGATAATGATCAAGGGCTGGCCGGTGGGAGCCATCGCCACCTTCCAGCCGGTTAAGGCGCTGCAGGAAATGGAGAGCAGAGTGCGGCGCAAAATGCACCAGCGGGGGCTAACGGCCAGGCTGCGTTTTCCGGATATCATCTGCGAGAATGCCGCCATGCGCAAGATCGTCGCGCTGGCCGAGGAATACAGCCGGGTGGATTCCAATGTGCTGATCCTGGGCGAAACCGGGACCGGCAAGGAGGTGTTCGCCCAAAGCATTCACAACGCCAGCAACCGGCGCCACGGGCCCTTCGTGCCGGTAAACTGCGCCGCCCTGCCGGAAACGCTGCTGGAAAGCGAGCTGTTCGGCTATGTGGAAGGCGCTTTCACCGGCGCGGCCAAGAGCGGAAAGGTGGGCCTTTTTGAACAGGCTCACCGGGGTACCATTTTTCTCGACGAGATATCGGAAGTGACGCCCAGGCTGCAGGCCCGCCTGTTGCGGGTGCTGCAGGAGAAGGAAATCATGCGCCTGGGGGACGACAGGCTGGTGCCGGTGGATGTGCGGATCGTGGCCGCCACCAACCAGGACCTGCGCAAAATGGTCCAGGCGGGCTCTTTCCGGTCCGACCTGTACTACCGGCTGAACATCCTGCGGTTGGAGCTGCCGCCGCTCAGGGAGCGGCCGGAGGACATCCTGCCCATGCTGCGGCAATTTCTGAGCCATTACGCGGCGCGGTTCGGCAAACCGGAAAAGCAACTGTCGCCCGCGGCCGGGGAGATTTTCCGGCGCTATGCCTGGCCGGGCAATGTCCGCGAACTGAAAAACATCGCCGAGCGGCTGACGGTATTGACCACAGCCGGGGCCAAGTGGCACGACGAAGCCGACGTCCACACCGTCCTGTTCGAGGAAGAAAAGGCGGAAACCGCACCGCGGAGCACCGTGGCGCGGATCGGCGCGGCCGGCGGCATCCGTCAGCAAAAACGCGCCCTGGAAAGCGAAAGGCTGCGTCAAACCCTGACAGAAACCGATTACGACATCGGCAAGACGATGGCCATCTTGGGCATCAGCCGGACGACCCTGTGGCGGCGGATGCGGGCGCTGAAGGAAATGAATTAAGACTAATGAGACAAACGGAAACAACAACAAACAAAGCGAAATAAACTGAAACATAATGAAACACTACCGACGCTGCATGGCGGTTGGTATGCCCGAGGATCCTGATCTGCGGGCATTTTGTTTTTTTGCCGGGATTTTTCTGAGTTTTGGCATTAGTCTTGCTTATTGATAGATCAGACGCAATAGTAAACGCATCACGTATTCGAGGGGGAGTCCGCTGGTGAAACCGGTACTAGGGATAATATTGGGAGAGGCGGCTGGCATTGGCCCGGAAATCATCGCCAAACTCTGCGCCGCCGGGACGCTGGATAAGTATTGCCGACCCTTGCTGATCGGCGACCGGCGGGTGCTGGAGCTGGGCATGCGGATAGCAGGGGTCAAGTTCGCAGTGGCGGTGGTGGATAGCGCCGCGGCCGCGGATTGGGAAGGGGACATTCCCTTGCTGGACCTGCAAAACTTCGACCCGGCCATGCTGCGCATGGGTGAAGTCAACGCCCGGTCCGGCAAAGTGACCGGGGAGACGCTGCTGGTCGGCCTGGACCTCTTAAAGGCGGGGGCACTGGCGGGAATGGTGTTCGCCCCCCTTAACAAGGAAGCCTTGAAAAAGGGCGGCCACAAGTTCGAGGACGAGCATCGGCTGTTTGCCCATTATCTGCGGCATCAGGGACCCTTCGGCGAAATCAATGTGCTGAATAACTTATGGACCACCCGGGTGACCAGCCATATCCCGCTGAGCCAGGTATCGGTAAATATCGGCCGGGAAAACGTGCTGCGGGCCATCATGCTGGCCGACGGCGCGCTAAAGAGGGCCGGCTACGCCCGGCCGCGCATCGCCGTGGCTGCTATCAATCCCCACGGCGGCGAAGGCGGGACCTGCGGCCGGGAGGAGATTGAGGTGTTGAAGCCGACGATTGCCGTGGCCCGGGAGGAGGGCATCCAAGCGGTGGGGCCGTTCCCGTCGGACACGGTGTTCATCAACGCTTTCCGGGGCGATTACGACGCAGTGGTTACCATGTACCACGACCAGGGGCAGATTGCCATGAAGCTAATGGGCTTCCAGTTCGGGGTTACGGTGGCCGGCGGCCTGCCTTTTCCTATTACGACGCCGGCCCACGGCACGGCCTTTGATATCGCCGGCAAGGGCGTGGCCAAGACGGAGGCTACCGAACAGGCGGTGATCATTGCTGCCCGCATGGCCGAATGGCAGAACTAGGGCGCGCCAGCCTGAAATGATTAATCTCGCCAGACAAAAATAAAGAGGAGGGTGTCAGATGAAAAGAATTATGGTGTGGGTGGCGGCGGCAGTTATGCTGGCCGGACTGGTGGCCGGCTGCGGCTCCCAGGGGAGCAAACCCGCCGACAAGGCGAAAACCTGGGAACCCACCAAGGAAATCGAGTTTGTGGT
>MTLD01002777.1_pt1 | contig 23144 bp, 16 predicted proteins | sample 1982471 | NCBI WGS metagenome assembly MTLD01 (sample SAMN05712604, study PRJNA340218) | biofilm metagenome | isolation source: sample SPM anode biofilm adapted to -50 mV | place: USA | collected 2012-02-03 | reverse complement strand
GTCGAACGAGCCGCCTCTTTTTTCATGGAGAACCCGGACGATCAGCCGGCGGCGCCGGTGATCGAGACGCCGTGGAGCTGGACAGCCATCGGGCAGAGCGACCGGGTGGCGATCCAGCGCTCCGAGGAGCGGCGCATCGAGGCGCGCAGCTCGGAAACCGAGCCCGAGATCGAACCGCCCGTCACGGGAACGCGCTTTTTACCGTCGAACCAGTACGCCAGGCGGATCTCGGCGCCGAAATCGCCGGTTATGCCGTCAAGGCGGAAGTCCGAGAACATCACCGGTTCGAGATGGGGCGCGGCGCGCATGGCTTCGATCGAGGCGGCGCCCGGCGACACCGAGAAGAGCGGGAAAGCGCCGCGCCGCGCCTGGCCGAGCCAGTCGGCATAGCGGATCAAGCCTACCAGATTCACGAGGATGCCGCCTTGGATGACCGGCGTCCGTTCGAGCGGAAAGCCGTCGACGTCGAAAGCCGCCGAAGCGGGGAGTCCGGCGAGGACGGGCTCGGCCCAGAGGTCGATCGGTTCGGCCACCGCTTCGTTCTTCTCGCCGCGCTGGACATTCTCGCCGAGGGCGAAGGTGGACGACTTGGTGAAGACGGCGGTGGTGGTCGCGTTTCCCGCGAACCAGGCGAAGACTTCCTCGGCTTCCTTGCCCGACAGGATGACGGGAATATCCTTCAGCGCGGGCAGGGGAATGGCGACCGCGCGGTCCGCCACCTGGGCGAGCCTGGCGGCCGTGGCCGCCGATAGCCTGCCCGCGTCGGGTTCGGAGAATTCGATATCGTCGAAGAGTTCGACGGGACCATTCTTCGAGGGCGCGTCGACGACGAATTCCGAATAGCCGCGCCACCTGCGGCCCTCGAAGGCCTGCCCTTTGGAATTGAGGAAAGTCTTGTCCTCCCGCGAAATGAAAATCTCGAGCGAATTGATGCGCGGCTCGGTTGCCGTCGCGCCCGGCACCCAGGCGCCGGAGGCTTTGCGCGCCGGCGCTGCGCCGGCTTTGTCGCCCGCGGCCGCCTCCCTGGCGTAGAGGGCCTTCTTGACCGCCTCCATGCGCGCGATGCCGTCGAGGGATTCGAAGCCGGAAGCGGGCGGCGCCGCTTTCGCCGGCGCGGGCCCGGGTATGTCGTACCAGGGGTTCTTCGACTTCGACGCCGCGAAGACCGCCTGCCTTATCTTTGCTTCGACCTCCGAGGCCGTATGGGTGGGCTGGATCGTCACCGTCGCCTCGCCTCTCGACTTCTTCCCCTCGGCCTCGCCGTCCACGTAGACCGTGAGCGCGAAATCCGCCTCCTCGACCGAGCGCAGCTGTTCCGATTTCTCGGCGACGAAATACTGCTCCTGCCGGGAGATAGTCCTGCCTACCAGGCGCCAGTCGGCGATGCGGATCGGGCTTTCGGCGCTTACTTTGCCAATCGCTGCTACGATTATGTCTTTCATCATCCCAACCTCATCCTTGTCTTGACGTACGGACCGCCGGAGGAGACCTTGGCGTATTCCTTGTGCCCCTTGCCGCAGGCTCCCGAGCCCGCCAGATTGAAATCGTCCGAGACCATGTCGATCGCCTGCAGGACGTCGGGCACGTAGCCGGAGCAGACGATCGGGCTGGCGACCCGCCCGGTCAGCTTGCCGTCAACGATCTCCTGGCCCACCAGGCAGAGGAGCTGGATGCCCCAGTTGCGCGGATCCTCCATGCCGGCGTTGAGCCGCGAGAGGAGCCAGCCGCGCTTGACCGACGCGACCATGTCGGGGAACTTCGAGGTTCCGGGCGCGAAATAGGTGTTCGTCATGCGCGCGTAGGCCTTGTGCGAGAAGGCCTCGCGGCGTCCGTTGCCGGTGAGCGGGATGCCGAGCGCCAGCGCCGAGAGCGAATCCGAAATGCCGCCGAGCAGCATGCCCTTGTCGATGATCTTGGTCTTGGCGGCGCTCGTGCCCTCGTCGTCGAAAATGAAGGAGCCGCACTGATCCTGGCCCGCCGCGCCGTCGTACATGGTCACGAGGTCGGAGCCGACGCGCTTGCCGACGTACTCGACCGCCTTGGCGCGCCCCTTGTAGAACATGTCCGTCTCGACGCCGTGGCCGAATGCCTCGTGCGCCAGCGTGCCGGACACGTCCGGGTCGAGGATGACCTCGTATTCGCCGGGCTCGATCTTTATCGCCTCCAGAAGCGAGGCCAGTTCCGCCGCGAGCTCGGGCAGCTTGGGCTCGAGCTCGGCGAGCAGTTCGAGGCCCTTGCGGCCGGAGACGGGCCTGTACGACATCTTCGAAACCTGTCCCTTGCGCGCCACGCCGAAGATATAGGCCTGCGACCAGGCGAAGCTCTGGAAGAGCGAGCGGTTCGGGGAGACGAAAATCCGCGACACGTCGACGCATTCGTAGCGCGAATGGGCCATGACGACGGTCTTGCCGTCCGTGAGGCGCTCGCGCAGGGCGGTGAGGCGGTTAAGAATGGCTTCCGGGTCGGCGGTGAAGGGGTCTTCCTTGATGGAGCCGCGGTATTCCGCGACGAGGGGCTCGTCGGGGATGGGCGGAAAGACGATGGCGTCCTCGGCGGCCAGGAGTCGGCCGAGCTCGGTCGCCACCTTGTCCGCGAAGGCGCGAATCGAAGGCGCGGGCGCGGCCGCCGCCGCCTCTCCAAGCGCCGGGCAGGCGTATTCGGCGATCTTTCCCGCCTTCTGGGCGCGGAAGACGAAGCCGCGCTGCACCCACATGGGTTCGCCGGTGCGCGTTTCGCCGGGGGTGGCCGCGTACGAGATGCCGCGGTCGTCCGTGCCGAGCGCGCTTATATAGTCGAATCGCGGGGCGAGTATGGAAATCAATTCCTCGAGCCGGGACTTTTGTCCCGCGAGGAAGGAGCTGTGCTGACGTTCAGGCATCGATGCCTCCTAGTTGCCGAAAGTGCCATTATTTTACCCGGGTTTCCCGCAACCCGCAATCGCGGACTCGATGTATGGGGCTCAAGCGTCGGTTTTTGACAAGATTGAGGCTTGTCTTACGAAATTATTGATATGCAAATATGTAGGGCAATATCCAAAAATTGTCTTTTTTGCGATCGCGATCTTGGACAACGCGATTTTTTCTCCCCCGAACACTCGTTTCCGGCTATACTTCAGGCGAAGGGATATGCTTCGCAGGTCAGTCGCGCCGCGCGAGCCGCGGGAGGAGCCATGGAGCGAAACAAGCGATCCGCCATCATGAAGCAAGCGGCGGATATCGCTCTTTTCACAGCAATCTACACCATTGTCGCTCTGCTGAGTCATGCTTTCTTGCCTGCCGAGAACACCATTCCGGCCGATATCTGGCTCGCCTCGGGATTGGGACTGGCGGCGGTGCTGTCGCAGGGCTGGTGGCTAGGCTTGGGAATCTTTTTGGGAGCTTTGACCTTCTCCGCCATTACGCTGCCCGTGCCGCTCGCCGCGAGTCTCATCGCCGGGGCGATCGTCGGAGTTGGGTATGGCCTTCAAGCCCTCGCCGCCAGACTGGCCATTCGCCGCCTCCTGAAAATCTCGGTTCCCGAGAGTCCAAAAGAAGTAATGGCCGTTACGGGCATAATGATGGCCGCCGCGATCCTGTCCGCGGCTATCGGGAGCGCCGGAGTCTGCGCCGCGGGAATCCAGGCTTGGCCGGCTTTTCCAGCCCTCATGGCGCGCTGGTGGCTGCAGGCGCTTGGCGGCATGCTCGTCGCCACGCCGGCCCTCTTCTTCCTTATTGATAAGATCCACGGCATGCCGCGAAGGGACTTTTTCCCCTGGTTCTTCGGATCGCTCTTTATAGGCCTTGGCGTCCTCCTCTTTGGCGGCATCGATGCCGCTGACCGGCGCGCCATTCGGGGGCGCTTCGACAACGAAGGCAAGGAAATGATCCAGGAAATTCGGAATACGCTCGACGGGGACCTGCAGAATCTCGTATCCCTCGAGTCGCTCTACGCCGCTTCGAAGACCGTCGAACCGGAGGAATTCCGAATCTTCTCGAGCAAAGTCCTGTCGAGGAATGCCGACATCCTGTCGCTATTCTGGATTCCCGCCGTACGCGAGAACGACCGCGCCGCCTATGAGCGGCTGATGATGAAGACATGGGGATCGTCTTTCTGCCTTTACGAGCTCGACGCCGAGGGGAAGGCTGTCCCCGCTTCTTCCGCCCGCGAAGAGCATTTTCCCATCGAGCTGATCGAATCCGCGGTCGTCAAGCGAGAAACGAAAGGCTACGACTTCAGCGCCGACTACAATTGCCTGCAGGCGCTGCGGGACGCGCGCGAGTCGGGCGAGATGACGATGGCCGTGCCGATCCTGCCCAACGACGCGTTCTCGACGAATTCGTCGGTCCTCGTTTTCATGCCGGTGTATTCGGGAGGCTTCGTTCCCTCGGTGGAGGAGCGGCGTATGCGCACCTTCATGGGCTGCGTCGCCGGCTGGTACGATATCGGACTGCTTGCGCGCGACGTTTTTAAGACGGTGCAGCGCCACGACATAGAGATTTTCATCTTTCCGGGGACCAGGGGTTCCCGCAAGGCGCTTCTCGGGTATTCCCCTTCGCTTTCCGGCGCGCAGGCCTATACCGAATCCAGGATCAACCGCTTGTCGCTGCTGGAAGCCGATCCTTCACTGGCCGAACCGCTCGATGTAGGCAAGGATTCCCTGCTCGCGATAGCGCGGCCGGGGCCGGCCTATAGTTCCTTGGCGAATCGCTGGTTCGCCTGGGGCATCCTGTTCGCGTGCGCCGCGGTTTCGCTCGCCCTGCTCGTATTCTTTTCACTGCAACGCAAGGTCAAGACTTCCCTCGAGCGCTTCGAGCAGCTCGCGGCCACCTTGCAGGAAGGGTTTTGGGTGAATGACCTTGTGACGAAAAAATTCGAGTTCATCGGCGCGGCTTTCGAGAAGATATGGGGCATCTCCGCGAGCGCTTTTAACATGCAAGCCTCGCGGTTCATGAATTCCATCCTTCCCGAGGACCGGCACATACTGCTCGACGCGATTGGGCTTAACCATCTCAATGAGACGACCGATTGCGATTACCGGATAACGGATACTTCGGGCGTGATCCACTACATCTGGGATCGAAGCTTCCCCGTTGTTGACGAATCCGGCGCGGTGGTCAAGCGCACGGGGGTATGCAGCGACATCACCGAGCTCAAGAAGACGCAGGAAGCCCTCGAGGAACTCAATCACGGGCTGGAGCGGAGAGTCGCGGAGAGGACCAGGGAGCTCAACGAGCGCGAGGCGCTCTATCGAGGCCTCTTCGAGAACTCCAACGACGCGATCTTCCTCCTGTCGCCGGAGGGCAAGGGCGTGCGGGCAAACCAGAAGGCGCTCGAGCTTCTCGGTGTGGGCGAAGAGGAATTCATGGCCATGAGCGCCGCCGATCTGGACGCGATGACGCCGCGCGAGCTTCAGCCCGATGCGGAGAATCGCGTCGAGCGCCTCATGCGGGGCGGGGAGCTGCCTCCCTATGAGCGCGTTTTCATCAGCCGGAGCGGCAGGCGGACGGAGACCGAGATCAGCCTTTCCATGGTGCGCGATATGAGCGGGCAGGGTTTTATCATCCAGAGCGTCGTGCGCGACATCACGGAGCGCAGGAAGGCGGCCGAGAGCCTGCGCAGGAGCCTGGTCGAGCTCGAGGCGGCCAACGTCGAGCTGGAAAAGGCTTCGCGCATGAAGGACGAGTTCCTGGCGAGCATGAGCCACGAGCTGCGAACTCCGCTCACGGGAATCCTCGGCCTTTCGGAGGCTCTCCAGCTGCAGACATTCGGGGCCTTGAGCGAAAGGCAGGCGAAGGCGCTGCGGAATATCGAGGAGAGCGGCCGCCACCTGCTCGACCTCATCAACGACATCCTGGATCTTTCGAAGATCGAGGCGGGCAAATTCGATCTCCAACCGGAGTCCTGCAGTGTGGCGTCAATCTGCCAGGCCAGCCTCCAGCTGACGAAGGGCATGGCTCACCAGAAGCGCCAGACTGTCGAGTTCCGCATGGAGCCGGAGGCGATTACGATCGAGGCCGATCCGCGCCGCTTGAAACAAATAATCGTCAACCTCCTGAGCAACGCGATCAAGTTCACGCCTGAGGAGGGAAGCCTCGGCCTCGACGTCGCGGGCGACCCGACCGCCCGGAGCGTGGAATTCAGCGTCTGGGACAGGGGAATCGGCATCGCGCCGGAGAATCTCGGCAAGCTGTTCAAGCCCTTTACGCAGGTCGACGGCAGACTGGCGCGCCAGTTCTCCGGCACGGGACTGGGCCTTTCCCTTGTCCACCGCATGGCCGAGCTCCACGGCGGCAGCGTGAAGGTTGAGAGCGAGCCGGGCAAGGGGAGCCGTTTTACCGTGGTATTGCCCTGGAATCCCGCCGCCGGCGCTTGACCTGCGCGGAATCCGCCCCTACACTTTTTTGAACCAATTTTCGCCCGCTGTCGTGGCGGAACCTGTAGGAATTAGGAGAAAGTAATGAAAAAAAGCATCGTCGCCTTTCTTTTGATTGTTTCATCGGCTGCGCTCGTCTTCGCGCAGGTCCCGGCCAACCTCTACGGCCGCGGCGCCCAGGGCGTCAACGGCGTAGTGGCCACCGCCAAGCCCGATTCGGCCAAGATCGGCATCGAGATACTCAAAGCGGGCGGCAGCGCGGTCGACGCCGCGGTGGCCATCGGCTTCGCGCAGGGCGTCCTCGAACCCAACGCCAACGGCTTGGGCGGCGGCGGCTTCATGACCATAAAACTGGCATCCATGAAGGAAGCGATCGTCATCGATTTCCGCGAGGTGGCGCCCGCCGCGGCGACGCCCGACATGTTCAAGTTCTCCGCCGACGGCAAGACGATGCTTCCCGCCCTCGACAAGGCGGGGAATCCCCTCTATCCGGCCAAGATGGTCGCGTCCCAGGTCGGCGGCCTCGCGTCCGGCGTGCCGGGCGACGTGGCGGGCCTGCTCTACGCGCTTGAGAACTACGGCTCGGGCAAGCTGAGCCGCCAGCAGGTCATGGCGCCGGCCATCGACGCCTGCATGAACGTGCCCGTCACGACCAACCTCGAGGGCATGATCAAGGACAACTTCGACAAGATAATGCTCTTCCCGGCGACCGCCGCGATCTACCTCGACGGCGGCCTCCCCTACGAGGCGGGCGACACGATCAAGAACCCCGACCTGCAGAAAACCCTCAAGCTCATCGCCGAAGGCGGAGCCAAGGCCTTCTACGAGGGCGAAATCGCGCGGAAAATCGCCGCCGAAGTTCAGGCGAGGGGCGGCGTGATGACCGTCGAGGACCTGAAGAACTACAAGGCCGAGGCGCGCAAGCCCGCCATGGGCACCTACCGCGGCTACTCGATCTTCTCCACGCCTCCCGCCTCCTCGGGCGGCACGCACATCATCGAGCTGCTGAATATCCTCGAGAAGTGGAATCTGCAGGTTCTCGGCCAGAATTCCGCCAGGAGCCTCCACCTCTGGGGCGAGGCGATGCGCCTGGTCTACGCCGACCGCGCCCAGTACATGGCCGACACCGCCTTCGTGAAAGTGCCCATCGAAGGACTCACTTCCAAGGCATACGCCCGCGAGCTGGCGGCCAAGATCTCCGCCGACAAGCCCATGGCGGCGCCCATCGGCCCCGGCGATCCCTGGAAGTACGAATCCGGCAACACCACCTCCTTCTCCGTCATGGACAAGGAAGGCAACATGGTCGCCTGCACCAAGTCCGTGAACTATCACTTCGGCTCCGGCGTGGTGATCCCCGGCACGGGCATCATCATGAACAACCACATGGACGATTTCGTGGCAAAGCCCGGTTCGGCCAACTCCGTGCAGCCCGGCAAGCGGCCCCTCTCCTCGATGAGCCCCACGCTCGTGCTCGATCCGCAGGGACGCGCCTTCATGACCCTCGGCGCGGCGGGCTCCACGCGCATCATCACGGCGGTGGCCCAGGTGATCTCCGACGTGATCGATCACGGCATGCCGATCCAGCAGGCCATAAGCGCGCCGCGCGTGTACCGCACCAACACCACGGATTACAGCGTCGAGGGCAGGATCCCCGTGAGCGCGGTGAACGGCCTTGTCGCCATGGGCCACAAGATCGCGGCGGTCCAGGACGACTACTCGCCCAGCCAGGGCGTGACCCAGGGCTGCCACTATGACTGGGCCACCGGCACGCTCTACGGCGGCGCCGATCCCCGGCGCGACGGACAAGCCGCGGCCTACTGAACATCGGCGCGGCCGCGCGCTTCTCCTTTAGTTTTCGGTAACGATGGGCTGCCCTTTCGGGACGCGCTCGCGTCCTGAAAGGGTGTCCTTATAATAGGAGTCTACTGCATGACGATCTATCTTCTCCTGCTCGGCCTCATGGTGGCCTGCTTCGTGCTTCTCGTTCTCGTGGCCAAGCTCCCGGCTTCGCTGGGGCTCGCCGTCACCGCCATCGTGGTGGCGCTGGTGGCCGGGGCCGGCTTTCCCCTGGACAAGTTCGTCGAGGGAATGTTCGGCTACCTCGATACGGGCCTCGTCCTGATCGCCGCTATGATCTTCATCAAGGCGATCCAGGCGAACGGCACCCTGGCGGCCCTCACCCGCGCGGTGATCTCCGCTTTCGGCGGCTCGCCCCTCCTCCTTCTGGTCGCGCTGACTCTCATCATCATGTTCCCCGGCATGATCACGGGATCCTGCACCGCCTCCGTGCTCGGCACGGGCGCCCTGGTGGCGCCCATCTTGATGCAGTTGGGCATGCCGATCGCCGTGGCCGGCGCCGTGGTGACCGCGGCCTCCGTGTACGGCATGATCGCGCCGCCCGTCAACATCGCGGTGATGATCATCGGCGGAGGCATCGACCTGCCCTACGTGGGATTCGACGGCATCCTCGCCGCGATTACCTTCCCCCTCGCCATCCTGACCACGCTCGCGATCGGCTACCGCTATATCGACCGGAGCAAGCTGGCAGCCGTGGTGGCCGACAACCGCAAGGCTCCCAAGGAAGCCGCGTGGACGGTCTACATTCCCCTGCTCGTAGTGATCATCCTGATGGTCGGCCCCAAGACCTTCCCGAAGTGGTTCCCCGACCTGATGCTCCCCCTCACCTTCGTGATCGGCACGGTCCTCGCCTGCTTCGTCGGCAAGAAATTCGCCCCCTGGAAGGTCGTGCGGGAAGGCGTTTCGGACATCCTCAACGTCGTGGGGATCCTCTTCGGCGTCGGGATGCTGATCGAAGTCATGACGCTGACGGGCATGCGCGGCGGCATCGTCGTGGGCGCCCTCTCCATACCGGCCTCGCTGATGCTTCTCACCATCGCGGTGATCATACCCCTTTTCGGGGGAATCTCGGTTTTCGGAGCGGCTTCGGTGCTCGGCGTGCCTTTCGCCCTGGCCCTGCTCGGCAAGAACCAGATCGTGGTGCTCTCGGCCCTGTCGCTGATCGGCGCCATGGGCAGCTATATGCCGCCGGTGGCGCTCACGCCCGTGGTGACGGCCAAGCTTATCGGCGAGCCGAGCTATGGCGCCATCAACAAGCACTGCATCGTCCCGGCGGTCGCCGCCGTCGGGGTCGGAGTGCTCATGATCGTCTTCGCGAATCCGATCGCGAAAATCTTGGGGGTGTGACATGCTGACCATAATCTACAGGCTGCTCTGCGCGGCCGCCGCCGTCCTGGTGGGAATCGAGCTTTTCAGGCAGAGCGACGTCAAAAACAAGGTGAACGCGGCCATCGTCATCGTCCCGCTGGTCCTGCGCGCGCTGATGATCATCTAGGGGGCGGTAAAAATTATGGAACGAACGAAAAAGAACAATTCGATCATTTCGATACTGCTGCTCGCGGCGATCGCGGCGGTGATCGCCGCCGTCACGCCGAGCTACCTCTCGATGCGGAAGCCCGACACGTTGCGGAAAGGCCCCGGCGTGACGAGCGTCGCCAGGCTCTCGGACTATTTCCCCGGCATCAAGGGCAGTTCCGGCGACACCGACGTCTACATCCTGGACTCGGGCGTGCCGGGCGGAAGCGCCCTGGTGCTGGGCGGCACCCACGCGAACGAGCCCGCGGGCTACATGACGGCCGTCCTCTTCGTTGAGAACGCCGTGCCCAAGGCGGGGCGCCTCTTCGTCATCCCCTATGCCAACGCTTCGGCGGCCACCCATGCGGACCCGATGGAGGGAACGCCGCGCCGCTTCACGATCGCGGCGGCCTCCGGCGAGCGCAGCTTCCGCTTCGGCTCGCGCGCCACGAACCCCGTGGACCAGTGGCCCGATCCGGACATCTACATCCACGCGTCCTCGGGCCAGCAGCTTTCGGGCTCCGAGACGCGCAACCTCAACCGCGCCTACCCCGGCCGTCCCGACGGCACTTTCACCGAAAAGGTGGCCTACGCCATCACCAGCCTGATACGGAAAGAAAAGATCGACGTGACCGTGGACCTGCACGAGGCGTCGCCCGAATACCCGGTGATCAACGCTGTCGTGGCCCACGAGCGGGCCATGCCCCTGGCGTCCGAAGTCGTGCTCACGCTCGAGCTCGACAACATCACCATGGGGCTGGAACCCTCGCCCAAGAGCCTGCGCGGACTTTCGCACCGCGAGCTGGGCGATTCCACCGATACCCTGGCCCTGCTCATGGAGGACACCAACCCCGCCCAGGGCAGGCTCCGCGGCAAGACCAACGAGGCGCTGATCGTCGAGGGCAAGGATGAGCTCTACGTTCGCGCCCAGAAGCTGGGGCGCCTCTTCGTGCCCTTCGACGAAAACGGCTGGCCGCTCTCGACCAGGGTAGGCAGACACGTTTCGGCGTTGCTGGCGACCTTCGAGGCCTTCACCAACCAGACGCCGGACAAGCCCCTCGTGATCGAGGGCCTGCCGGCATTCGACGAAATGGCTTCGGGCGGGCTCGTGAAGTACCTGTAAAGGTGAGAATAGTGTGCCGAGAAGCCCGCGTTACGCGGGCTTTTTTTTAGTTTACGCGGTTTTTTTTTTAGTCGCCGCCCGCGTTCATCGAGTCTCGATAGAATATCTGGACAGGGCGCGCGCGGGCGGTCACGGTGCAGTCGCCGAGCTGGCCGAAATAGTTGTGGCCGACCGCCCAGAGGGTGCCGTCCTTCTTGAGGAAGAAGGCGTGCTTCGGACCCGCGGCTACCGCGGCGACGTCCGACAGTACCTGAATGAAGCCGTGGGCGTCCCCGCCGGTTCCGTTTCCCACCTGCCCATAATCGTTCAAGCCCGAGGCGTACAAGTCGCCGCGTTCGGTGAGCGCGTAGCTGGTATAGTCGCCGGCGGCGATCGCCGATACCCGGCTCATCACCTTGCTCGGCGCGGTGCAGGCGGGAATCGAGGGATCGTACTCGCCGCCAAGCTGTCCGTAGGCGTTGCCGCCGCAGGCGTAGAGATCGCCGTCGGATTCGAGAACGAGGGTGTGCGTCTTCCCGGCGGCTACGGCGATCGCGTCTTCGATGTAAAGCATCGGTTGGGCGGCGCCGCCGCCGGGACTCTCCGTGCCGAGCCTTCCGTCCGAATTGTCGCCGCACGCCCACACCGTGCCGTCGCTCAGCAGGAACACAACGTGGCCGGCGCTTCCCGCCATCGCGGCGACGTTTTCTAAATAACCCGGGGAACTCAATTTTATGAAACTGTCCCCTGATGGGGCCGCGCCGGCGGAATCCCGCGCCGCGCCCTCGTTGTTGTCGCCGGAAATCCAGACCTCGCCGTTCGTCCCGCGCATGAGCGCGGCGGAGCCCGCGAACAGGAATTGCTCCGGAACGGCGCCCGCTGGGAGCGTAATTTCTTCCGATGCGTAGTTCCCGGCATGGCCCGTGCCGAGCTGACCGAAGGCGTTGTTGCCGGAAACGAAAATGCCGCCGTCCTGCATCATGAAGAAGCTTGAGCTCCCGTTGCTTTGCATGCCGGCGACGCCCGTCCGGATCTGGCGCAGGTCGTAACTCCGCTCGATAGAGAGGGAACCCAGCTCGCCCGAACCGTTCGCTCCCGTGGCGAGGAGGGTTCCATCGTCGAGGAGGATCATCGAATTCCTGAGGCAGAGGCTCATCGCGGCTATTGAAGGCGCTTTGACGGGAGGGGCATGATCGTCGGGAAGCAGGTTTCCCAAAAGATCGCAGGAAGCCAGCATCGAGGAGAGCCAAAGCGCCGAGGCTCCGGCAAGCAGCGCGGATTTCGTTCGGAACATGCGGAATCCTCTCCTTTTTCTTATTATTTGTTCATTATTTGTAATGCTGCGCTTTCTATCTTGTCAACGAAAAGTTAATCCGGCGCGGGATCTCCGGCTTGTGTCGCGGTTCGATTCTATATATAGTATCACATTCTCGTGAATTTTCTTTTCGCGAAAGCATCCGCGCAGCCGGGGAAAAGGAGCAGGAGTGCCATGTCATCGAACCGCTTCATCATCACCGTCATCGGCGTCGATCGCGTCGGCATCGTCGCCAGGATTACCGCCGTCATGGCGCGCTTCGGCGTCAACATCGTCGACATCAGCCAGACGATCATGAGGGACATGTTCACCATGATCATGCTCGCCGAGGCGCCGGGCGATGGTTTCGACCTCGCTGCTTTCCAGGCGGCCATTGCCGCGGAAGGCCAGGAACTGGGCGTCGAAGTGAAGGCCCAGCACGAGGATGCCTTCCGCTTCATGCACCGCATTTAGGCGCCGGAGACCGCCATGATCATCCACCCCAATGAAATCCTGGAAACCATTCAGATGGTCAGGATGGAGCACCTCGACATCAGGACCGTGACGATGGGCCTGAGCCTCCGCGACTGCGCCGATCGCGACATTGGCGTCTTCAACGCCAATATCAGGAAAAAAATCACTTCTTGCGCCAAAGATCTAGTCCGCGTGGCCAACGAGGTGCAGAACCTCTACGGCATACCTATCGTCAACAAACGCATTTCGGTGACGCCCATCGCCATCGTGGCCGAGAGCTGCGACGCGGCCGACTTAGTCTCCGTGGCGCGCACCATGGATGAGGCTGCCAGGGAGGTGGGCGTGAATTTCATCGGCGGTTTCAGCGCCCTGGTCCATAAGGGAGCCACTCCGGGCGACCTCAGGCTGATCCGCTCGATCCCGGAAGCCCTGGCTCGCACCGAGAAGGTTTGCGCCTCGGTGAACGTGGCGACGACCAAGGCGGGCATCAACATGGACGCCGTGCGCCTGATGGGCGAAACGATCAAGGACGCCGCTCGCCTCACCGCCGACCGAGGCGGCCTGGGCTGCGCCAAGCTCGTGGTCTTCTGCAACGCTCCCGAGGACAACCCCTTCATGGCGGGAGCTTTCCATGGCATCGGCGAACCGGAGTGCGTGATCAATGTGGGCGTCAGCGGCCCCGGCGTGGTGCACGCCGCCCTTCTCGAGCTCGACAAGCCGGGCGCGCGGCTCGACCTGACCGAGGTCGCCGAAACGATAAAGAAGACGGCTTTCAAGATCACGCGCATGGGAGAGATGGTAGGCCGGAAAGTGTCCGAAAGGCTCGGCGTGGAGTTCGGCATTCTCGACCTGTCGCTGGCGCCGACGCCGGAGATCGGCGACAGCGTCGCCGCGATCCTCGAAGCCATGGGGCTGGAACGCTGCGGGACCCACGGCACGACGGCCGCCCTGGCGCTGTTGAACGACGCCGTCAAGAAAGGCGGCGCCATGGCTTCCTCGAGCGTCGGCGGCCTGAGCGGCGCCTTCATCCCGGTGAGCGAGGATGCGGGCATGATCGCCGCCGTAGAGGCGGGCGCCCTCGGCATCGAGAAGCTCGAGGCCATGACCTGCGTCTGCTCGGTTGGCCTCGACATGATCGCCATTCCCGGAGACACGACCGCCTCGACCATTTCGGCGATCATCGCCGACGAGATGGCGATCGGGATGATCAACAAGAAGACGACGGCGGTGCGCATCATCCCCGTGCCCGGCAAGGGCGTGGGCGAGACGGTCGAATTCGGCGGTCTTCTGGGACGGGCGCCCATAATGCCCGTGCGCGGATTCAGCGCCGATGTCTTTATCGGCCGGGGCGGCAGGATACCCGCGCCAATCCAGTCGCTGACGAACTAGGCGTTTCGAGGAGCCGGCCCGCGGCCGCGTTCCGGTCCCGGTCCTATCGGCGCGTCTTCTTCGCCTTGGCGCCCTCGGCGGCGAGGGTGACGAGCGGCAGCAGGTAGAGGTAGAAGGCGAAGGCGCCCGAGGCCGGCGATCCGCCGATGATGGCGAGGGGCGCGGCCATCGCGATGTTCCAGGGCACGAGCGCGGACAACAGGATGCTCGTGCCGCCGAGGGCTTTTGCCTTTTCCTCGTTCCGCCCGGCGGGGTAGACCTCGTCCAGGAGGGGCGCCTGCAGGAAAACGGCCAGGCTCTGCGAACAGCCGATCAAGCTCGTCAGCGCGCCGCTCGCCAGCGCCGCGGCGAAAGGGAAGGTCCTTTCCGCGAGCCGCGCGAGGCGGCGCTGGATGGGCGCGAGCGTTCCAAGCTCGCCGAGGAGCGGCGGCAGCGCCCCGGAGAAGAACACGATCGCCATGGGCTTGAGCATCGAGACGAGGCCGCCGCCGTAGAGCAGCCTCAGCTGCGGGTCGTCGATTTCCCTGTAATACCCGAAAACGAGATCGCGCAACGCTGTCGCCGGGGCGGCGCCCTGGACGAAAATGGACAGCGCGACGGCGACGATAGCGCTCAACGTTATGGAAGCGGCCAACGTTATTTTCGTGAAGGCCGGCAGGAACACGATCGCCAGGGGCAGCCAGAGCAGGGGATTTCCGAGCGCGAAGAAATCCTTGAGCGCCAGGATGTCGCGCGCGTGGCTCGCGTCGAAGGGCGCCGCGGCCGACAACAGCGCGTAGGCCAGGGCCGACGCCGCGAAGGGAACGATCGAACTCTTCATCATGTTGCGCAGATGCCTCTTGTGGTCCGCCTGGGCGAGGGTAGAGACGAGCAGCGCGCTCGACGACAGGAAGGACGCCCTGTCGCCGAAATAGATGCCGGAGAGTATGGCGCCGGAGGTGAAGAGCGGGTTCACGCGCGCCGCGTTGCCGATGGTGATGAGCAGCACGCCCATCACGCTCGCGGCGCCAATCGACGAGCCCAGCGCGAAGGCGAAGGCCGAGCAGAGCAGGAAGGCGAATAAAAGGAAGAGGGGCGGATGGATGAGGGAAAGCCCCCGCACCACGAGGAGGGCCATGAGCCCCGAGCCGCGCCACGCCGCGCTCATGGCGCCGATCAGGCAGATGATGACCACCACGATGAGCGATTTCCGGAAGCCGGGAATCATGGACTGGAAGAGCCGACGCGCCGGGATGCCGCGGCGCAGGCCCTGCAGGAAGAACATCGCGAGCCCCGCGAGGATCGCGTAGAGCATCGGCAGCCCCGAGATGGCGCAGGCGAAAAGCCCCGCTATGAAAAGTATGGCGACCATGGGGGAAGTATAGCATGGCGGCGGCCCTCGCGCCGACTCGCCGCGCGGCTTGCCTGGGCCCTACGTTTTGGCGGGCTTCGAAAAAGGCGTGCCGGCGAGGGGCAGCCCGGTCCTGAGGATGCCGTCCCTGGCGCGATAGGCGTTGGCGGCCGCGGCCGCGGTCGGGATGGAGGATATCTCGCCGATGCCCTTGGCGCCGTAGCCCGCGGCCGCCGCGCCGGTCGAGACGAAGCGGACCCGTATGGGAGGCACGTCGGTGGAGCGCAGGAGGCCGAGCGTGCCGTAGCGCGCCGCGGGAACGCCGCGTTCCAGGGGGAAGCGCTCGCTCAAGGCGTAGCCCAGGCTCATGACGACTCCGCCCTCAACCTGCCCCGACGTGCTCAAGGGATTCACGATCCGTCCCGAATCGTGGACGGCCAGGATCAGCTCGGGCCTGGCGTCCTCGCCGAGGCGGACGAGGTGGCAGGCGTAGCTGTAGGCGATGTGCGACACCGGATTGGGTTTGGTGGAGTCGAAGCGGTCGGTCTCGGCCGAGAATTCGCCGCGGAAGAGCCGCCCCGCGAGGGCCGCGAAGGGGAAGGCCGGGGGCTCGGCGCGGCGGTCGGCGCCGCCATTTCGGATTGCCGCGTGTCCGCCGCCGTCGTCCGCCGCGGCTCCCGCGCCGCCGGCCTCCTTCAACAGGTCCAGGCATGCCTGGCGGCAGGCCTCGCCGGCCAGCAAGGTTTGTCGCGAGGCGGTCGTGGTGCCCGAATCGGGCGTGAGCGCGCTGTCGGGCCTCAAATAGGCGACCATCGACGGCGGAAGCCCGAGCGTGTCGCAGGCCACCTGCGTGAGGACCGTGCCGAGTCCCTGGCCGATGCAGGCCGCGCCCGACCTCAGCTCGATTCCGTCTTTCCGCACGAAAACCGAACAGCGCCCGATGTCGCGGTTCCCCACCCCGATGCCCGTATTCTTGAAGGCGCAGGCCAAACCGCTGCGGCCCGGGGCGGCATCGTACTCGTCCTTGACCGCCTGGAGGCATTCGACGAGGGCGGTGTCCGGCCCGGCGATCTGTCCGTTCGGAAGGCAGCCGCCCGGCCTGATCGCGTTTCGCATCCTGATTTCCCATGCCGAGATGCCGACCTGCTCCGCGAGGAGATCCAGGCAGGATTCGAAGGCGAAGTTGACCTGCGGCACGCCGAAGCCCCGGAAAGCGCCCGCGGGCGGATTGTTCGTGTAGACGCAGAGGCCCTCGACGTGGATGTCCCGGTAGTCGTAGGGGCCGCCGAAGTGGGTCACCGCGCGGTGCAGCACCGGACTGCCGAGCGAGGCGTAGGCGCCCGTGTCCGCCACGATCCTGCCCTTGGCGCCGGCGAGCCTGCCCGACGCGTCGCAGCCGATCTCGATGTCGATCTTCATCGGATGGCGCTTGGGATGGACCAGGATGCTCTCGGCGCGGGTGAAGGTGTATTTCACGGGTTTGCCGCAGCGCCAGGCGAGGAGGGCGGCGAAGTGCTGGACCGATTGGTCCTCCTTGCCGCCGAAGCCCCCGCCCACGAATGAGGAGAGGATCCGCACCTTCTCCTCGGGAATGCCGAGCGTCTTGGCCACGTAGTCGCGCCCGTCGAAGATATTCTGCTCGCCGGTGCGGACTACGACGACGCCCTCGGCGTCGGGAGGATAGGCCATGGCGCTCTCCGGCTCCATGAAGGCGTGCTCGGTGAAGGGCGTGGAAAAACTGCGCGCGACGCGATGGGCGGCCTTCGCGAGCGCGGCATCGGCGTCCCCCCGGTGGAGCGTGAGCGACGAAAGGAGGTTTCCGCCGGGATGCAGGGCGGGCGCGCCGGGCTTGAGCGCCGCATCTGGGTCGGCGAGCGGCTCGAGCTCCTCGTATTCGGCGCGGATCAGGGCGCAGGCCTTTTCGGCGGTTTCAGGGTTGGTGGCGGCGACCAGGGCCACGGCGTCGCCGGCGGCGCGCGTCTCCTCGCCAACGGCCACCAGGGTGGGCCAGTCGGCGACGAGGTGGCCGATGAAGCGCTCGCCGGGAATGTCCTTCCAGGTGAGGACCGCCGCCACGCCGGGCAGGGCGGCCGCGGCCGCCACGTCGAGCGCGGCGAGGCGCGCCCTCGCGTAGGGCGAGCGCAGGGCTTTCCCGTAGAGCATGCCGGGTTCGGCGTAGTCGTCGGTGTAGAGGGCGCGGCCTGAAACCTTGTCGGCCGCGTCGATGCGCGCCATGGCGCCGCCGATGCGGGAGGCCGCCTGCGCCGCTGCGGCTGCTGCCGCGGCGTTTACCGCCGGCGTCGCCTCCGCCGCCGGCAGCCCGCGCTCGCGCAGCAAAGCCGCCGCGCCGAGGATGCCCTCGACGATCTTGGCGTAGCCCGTGCAGCGGCAAATATTGCGCTTGATCGCCTTGCGCGCCTCTTCGGGCGTCGGATCGGGCGTCTTGTCGAGCAGGGCCTTGGCGGAAATCACCATGCCGGGAGTGCAGAAGCCGCACTGCACGGCCCCCGCCTCGGCGAAGGCGCGCTCGAAGGCCGCCAATTCCTCGTGCGGAATGCCCTCGAGCGTGAGGATGCGCTTTCCGGCGACCTTGGCGCCGGAAAGCGCGCAGGCGTTCATCGCCCGGCCGTCGACCAGCACCATGCAGGCGCCGCAGGCGCCCTCTGAGCAGCCGTTCTTGACCGAAGTCAGCCGGGCCTCGCGGCGCAGCCAGTCGAGGAGGTTCCTCCCTTCCTCGATCGCGGCCTCGCGGCCATTGACGGTAAAGGTGCAAAGCGCCATCGCTAGACTCGCTTTTCCCGGTTGTAGGGCTTGCCCAGCTCCGCGGGTCCCCGCAGACGGGAATTCTTGGCGAAAGCGAGCACCAGGATGACCAGGACGTAGGGGAGCATGACGGCGAATTCGTAGGGGAAATCGATGCCGAGCACTTGGATCGCGAGCTGGAAGGACTGGGCGATGCTGAAGAGGAGACTTCCGCCGAGGATGTAGAGCGGGTGCCAGCGTCCGAAGTAGACCAGGGCCACGGCGATGAAGCCGCGGCCGGCCACGATGTCGTCGGCGAACATTTTTGCCTGGGCGAGGGAGAGATAGGCGCCCGCCAGGCCCGCCATGGCGCCGCCAAGCATCAGCGCCTGATACCGCGTCCGCGCCACGTTGGTGCCCATCGTGTCGGCTGCGCGGGGATGGGTGCCGACGGCCCTCACCTTGAGCCCCCAGGGCGTCTTGAAGAGGACAAACCACGAAATCGGCACCATCAGGAAACCGAAATAGCCGAAGGGCGTCATCGAGAAGAGGATGGGGCCGAGGAAGGGAATCTTGGAAAGCACGGGGATGGGCCAGGCGTCGATGCCCGGAATGCCGGTGACGCCGCCGACGAAATGACGCGAGAGCGTGCCGGCGGCGCCCCATCCCAGCATCTGCAGGCCGATGCCAGCGATGCCCTGCGGCGCCCGGAACGATACCGTCACCAGTCCGAACAGCAGGCCGAGGAGTATTCCCGCCAGCGCCGCGCAGGCGATGCCGATAGCCGGCGCCCAGGGAGCCAGCGGGCCGTCCCTGAGCAAGAATGAGGGCAGGAAACCCAGAAAGGCGCCCATGGCCATGATCCCTTCGCAGCCCAAGTTGAAGACGCCTGCCCGTTGGTTGAACATCTCTCCCAGGGCGGCGAGCAGCAGCGCCACCGAGAACGGCACGCCGATGGCGAGGATGTTCTGGAGCACGAGGAGGAGGTTCATTTCCGACCTCCCCCGAAGAAGGCGTCCATCTTCCTCACTGCCTTGTCGCGGGCGTAGGGATCGTTCAGCCAGGTTTTGGCGGAGACGATGCTCAGAATCACCGCGCCCTGGAGTACGAGCACCATGTTCGCCGGCACGGAGAGAGCGCGCTGGGTCATGTCCGCTCCGATCAGGAGCAGCCCGAAGAAAAAGGCCGAGGGGACGATGCCTGCCGGGTGCAGCCCCCCGAAAAGCGCCACGACGATGCCCGAGAAGCCATAGCCGGCCGATACGCCCTCGATGGCGCGGCGATGGACGCCGGACACCTCGATGGCGCCGGCGAGCCCGGCGAAAGCGCCGGCCAGGATCATCGCCGCCGCGAGGCAGGTTTCAACCTTGATGCCGGCGTAACGCGCCGCCTTGGCTTCGGCGCCCGCCGCGCGCATCCTGAATCCCCAGGTCGTGCGCCACATCAGGAAATAGACGATGACGGCGAGCCCGAGCGCGATCGCCAAACCCCAGTGGAGCCGGTAACCCGTGATGACGCGGTCCAGCCAGGCCGCCTTCGGCAGGCGCATCGACTGGGGCGTGCCCGACCCCACCTGCAGTTCGGCCGGGTCGATCATAGGTCCGCGCAGGAGGAAGCCATGGAGCTGGGCGGCGATATAGTTGAGCATCACCGTGGAGAGGATCTCGTTCACGCCGAGCCTCGCCTTGAGCAGGCCCGCGATCGAGCCCCAGAGGGCTCCGCCGAGGGCTCCCGCGATCAGCACGAGGGGGAGGAGCATCCACTTCGGAAGGTTCGGCAACGCGAGGGCTGTGGCCGTGGCCGCGAGGATGCCGATCTGCATCTGCCCCTCGGCGCCGATGTTGAGGATGCCCGAACGGAAGGAAATAGCGATGCCGAGGCCCACCAGGATCAGCGGAACCGTCCGCACCAGGATTTCCGTGATTCCGTACATGTCCTTGAAGGGCTCCGTGAGGATGACCCGGTATGTCTCCGGAACGCTCACTCCGATCGCCATCAGCACCAGGGCGCCGATCCCCACCGCGGCGGCCGCGGCGGCCACGACGATCCCCGCGGAGTAGAGCGATTTATACGTCTTGGTCATGCCCCGGCCTCCTTGCCGCCAGCTTCGGGGAGCCCGGCCATCAGGACGCCGAGCCGGGCGCGCGTCGCCTCGTGGGCGGGGATCGTCGCGAGTATCCTGCCTTTGAATATCACGGCGATGCGGTCGGAAAGGTTCATGAGTTCGTCCAGCTCCTCGGAGATGAGGAGCACGGCCACTCCCTCGCGCCTCAGCTCGAGGAGCCGCTTGTGGATGAATTCCTCGGCGCCCATGTCCAAGCCCCGCGTCGGGTACACCGCGACGAGGGCTTTCGGACCGCGCGCCAGCTCCCTCGCGAGGATCACTTTCTGAATATTGCCGCCCGAGAGGGAGCCGGCGGGCGTCGACGTCGAGGGACATCGTATGTCGTAGCGTTTCTTGAGGTCGGCGGCGTTGGCTTCCATCGCCGCGAGGCGCAGGAAAGGCCCGGCTGCGAAGCGCGGCGAGGCGAAATCCTTCAAGCTCACGTTCTCGGATACGGAAAACGAAGGCACGATGCCTTCGGTCTGGCGGTCTTCGGGTATGTAGCCCATGCCCGCCTCGATGATCCTCCGGGGTGCGAGTCCCGAGAGCTCGGCGCCGGCGAGCCGTATCGACCCCGACTCCGCGGGGCGCAAACCCGCGAGGGCATCCGCCAGCTCGCGCTGGCCATTGCCCGAAACGCCCGCCAGCCCGAGAATCTCGCCCGCCCTGACCTCCAGGCTCGCCCCGTCCAGGGCGAAATGCCCGCGGTCGGACCTCACCTTGAGGTCGCGCACCTCGAGGAGCGTCTCGCCGCAGCCTTCCGCGCACTCGTTGCGCGGAAGCGTCACCTCGTGTCCCGTCATCAAAGCCGCCAGATCCGCCGAGGAGTGGTCCGCCGTATCGCCCGAGAAGACAACCTTGCCGGCCCGCAGGATCGTCACTTTGTTCGAGAGGGCCTTCACCTCCGCCAGCTTGTGGCTGATGAAGATGAGGGGCATATCCGCCGTCATGCGCGAGAGCAGACCGATAAGCTCGTCGGTTTCCTGGGGAGTAAGCGCCGAAGTCGGCTCGTCCAAGATAAGGAACTTCGCGCCGAAACAGAGCGTCTTGACCAGCTCGACCCTCTGCTGCTCGCCGACCGACAGCTGCCAGACGTAGGCGTCGGGCTGAACCGCCAAACCGTAACGTTCCGATATTTCCTTGATTCTGGAGCGCGCCGCATCCAAAGCGAGGCGGAACCGTCCGCGCAGCTCGCGGGCTCCGAGCGCCACGTTCTCCGCCACGGTCATGTTCGGCACGAGCATGAAATGCTGGTGCACCATGCCAATGCCCGCGGCGTAGGCGTCGTTGGGCGTCTTGAACCGCGCGGGAACTCCGTTGATGAAGATCCTCCCCTCATCGGGCTGATAGAGACCCATGAGAATGTTCATGAGTGTCGTCTTGCCCGCGCCGTTCTCGCCGACCAGGGCGAGCGCCTCGCCCTCGCCCACGCGGAGGGAGATGGAATCGCAGGCGAGCGTGCCGGGAAACCGCTTGGTTATGCCCTCGACGCGCAGCTCGGTGATGCGGTCAGCGTTCTTTGCCATCGGCACCTCTCGGGAGGGGAAAGGATCGGGGGCCCCAGGACGGAGCCCCCGGCATAGTCTGAAGGATCAGTACTTAACGTCTTTCCAGTTGATCGCGAGCGTTCCCGCGGTTATGTCCGCCTTCGCCTTCTCCGCGGCCTTGCGGACCGCCGCGCTCAGGACGGGTCCCACCTTGTCGTTGAACTGGTACACGAAACCGCCGTTCTTGAAGGTCAAGGGCAGGCTTTGGCCGCCGAGGGTGCCGGCCTGGCGCTTGTCGATAAGCTGTTCGATCACCGCCGCATAGTCGTAGCTCGCGGCCGCGATCACCTTGTAGCTCTCGGGGATCTCGAGCTGGGCGGTGTCTTGACCGAGCCACCAGATGGGTTTGTCCTTGTACTCCGCCACCGCCCTGAGGGCGCCGAGCGCCTGCTGCGCCGAGCCCGTGAGCACGTCCGCGCCCGCCTTGACGAAGGTGTGGGCGAGCTCGGCGGCTTTGACGAAATCGCCGAAGGAGCCCGTATGCGCGACCTTGACCTCGGCCTTGGGGTTTGAGGCTTTGGCGCCGAGCACGAAACCGCGGTTGTAGCGGGCGGCGTCGCCTCCGTCCACGGGGCCGACAAGGCCGATGATGTTGGTCTTGGTCACCAGGCCGGCGATGACGCCGTTGATGTAGCCGGTTTCCTCGCTTTCCGGCATGTAGGTGAACACGTTCTTCGGACCGATCTCCCCCGATGTTCCGAAGGCGAAGGTGGTCTTCGGGAATTCGTCGGCCATCTCGAGGATGAGGTTCTTGAATTGCGCGCCATGGCCGATGATGATGTCATAGCCCTTGGCCACATACTGCCTGGCGGCGGAACCGGCGTCCACGGGCTTCATTTTCTCGCTGTAGCCATACTCGATCAGGCTGGCGCCGTATTTCTTCTGAACGGACACGATCGCGTCGTGCATCGCCTGTCCCCAGCCCTTGTCGTCCACCGTGGACTCGATGATGAGGGCGATCTTGACCTTGGCCTTGGGCGCCGCGACGGCGGTTCCGAGGACCAGACAGGCCGCAATCAGGGCAAATACGTACTTCTTCACGTAATTCCTCCTCTTCTCGTGCGCTTCCGGCCGGCTCGCGCCCGCCATGGGACGCCCCGACTCGATTTTGGAAGAGTACCATGCGCCAATCAGGTGGTGTCAACGCCGATTTTTCCATGCGGAGGCGCATCGCGGAAGCCGGGAATTTCATTTTGGCGGGGGCATAAAAAAGCCCGCGTTGCGCGGGCTTTTTCTATCGAGCGACCGACGGGAGTCGAACCCGCTTCTCGAGCTTGGGAAGCTCGGGTAATACCGGTATACGACGGTCGCGATTGGACGCGCGCCGCTTCCGCGGCGCGGTTTTTCAGAGGTAACCGTCGTGCTGCTCCGGCTGAGCCGGAAATAGCACTCGGGCGCCTCGCGATAGGCCGTCGCGGTACGACGGTCGCGATTGGAC
>MTLD01002200.1_pt1 | contig 23164 bp, 20 predicted proteins | sample 1982471 | NCBI WGS metagenome assembly MTLD01 (sample SAMN05712604, study PRJNA340218) | biofilm metagenome | isolation source: sample SPM anode biofilm adapted to -50 mV | place: USA | collected 2012-02-03 | reverse complement strand
GACCGTAGTAACGGCACGTAATTGGTTTAACAAACTGCTCACGGTAACTCCTTGTCACTTTCAGTGGACAATATATGCAAATATGCATGATATGTTGTGAATAAATATTCTTTATTGTATTTATATTCATTGATTTTATAGTGGCATCTATGATTAGTGTCTATAGAAAGGAAGTGAAAAACGGATACTGTTCACATAATTTAGGCTTCAGGCAGCGTGATCAGATATAAATAGTCAGATACAGATTATATCCACTCAGTTTACATCACGCGGACCTGATGGATACTCATTGATGAATTTATAATCATTGTAGTATTTGTTTGAAAAATAGAGCCTTAGATTTGTATTTATAATCCAATCAATTACGCATATTTTTCCATGGATTTTTCATTTTGTTCCATATTTCAGTGAGTTGTCTGTTCCTCTTGTTTATCGATTAGATGATTATTGTGAGTCTGCTCTAGTTTCTTTTACTCCGTTATGGACAAGTTGTGAGTGGAGGTCTAATTTTCATATCGAATATATAACCTAGTGTGAATAAATATTCCAAGGAGCTCGACAATGAAAAGAAATTTCTTCAAACCATGTTTGATTGCTTTGTCTCTTGCTGCAGCTACAAGTGCGTATGCTGACAATGGCCTGATTGCCATTATCACACCTTCGCATGATAACCCTTTCTTTAAAGCTGAAGCTGAAGGTGCGAAAGCCAAAGCGACTGAACTGGGATATTCCACTTTGGTAGCTTCGCATGATGATGATGTGAACAAACAAAACCAACTCATTACCACTGCAATTGCGCGGAAAGCAAAAGCCATCATTCTTGATAACGCAGGATCTGATGCAACAATCGGTTCATTAAAAACCGCAAAAGAAGCGGGCATTCCAGCATTCTTGATTGACAGAGAAATCAATGAAACTGGTGTGGCTGTGTCACAGATCGTTTCTAACAACTATCAGGGAGCTCAACTTGGTGCTCAGAAATTTGTTGAATTGATGGGTGAAAAAGGCAAATACGTCGAATTGTTGGGACGTGAATCAGACACTAATGCGCATGTACGTTCTCAAGGCTATCATGATGTAATTGATGATTATGCTGATATGAAAATGGTTGCTCAGCAAACGGCCAACTGGAGTCAGACTGAAGCATTCACTCGCATGGAATCAATTCTGCAGGCTAATCCGGATATTAAAGGTGTTATTTCTGGTAATGACACAATGGCATTAGGGGCTGAAGCTGCATTAAAAGCTGCTGGTCGTAATGACGTGATTGTGGTCGGTTTTGATGGTAGTGATTATGTCCGCGATTCTATTATCGCGAAAAGTAATATCAAAGCGACAGTTCTGCAGCCAGCCTGGGATCAAGCTCAAATGGCAGTTGTTCAGGCTGATCAATATATAAAAACCGGAAAATCAGGTAAGGATGAAAAGCAGTTAATGGATTGTATTTTAATTGATGAGAATAATGCTAAAAACTTAAATACATTCTCTCTTAAAAAATAATCGGGTAGTGGTGGTGTATTAATTAATACACCACCAATGGAGAAACATTATGCTGTGTTATAAAAACATAAAGTTTGGTGTGATTGTTGTTTGGATGTGCACCATGCTCTCCGGGTGTGATGTTGTGAAATTGGATCAGAATGGCAAACCGATTTTACCTATGTCGGTAGAAGATGCTACTTCGATTAAAAATATGACACCAAAAGATATTGCTGAAAAGTTATGGGAGAAAGTCGTTCCTGAAGCTAAAGAGAAATCTATCACTTGGGAAAAAATCAAAACTGAAGTAAAAGATGCCAATTCTGGTCAGAGCAAAAGTTATTTTGTGAGTTTTAATGGAATTGTTAACTCCTTGGATACTTCAACAAAAGAACGCTCTATAAAAATAAATGTTACTGGTGATAATGTGTCATTGCAGTTAGGCCCGATCGTAAAAGGAAATGCAATTCGTGATGCGGCATCATTTATTCAGTTTGATCAGTTTAAAAATCAAGTGCAATTTGCCAAATTATCGAAAGAGTTAAATAAAAAGGCTCTGCTTGGGATATCAATGCCTGATGCTACCTGGCAAGGTAAGTCGGTTGATGTATTAGCGGCAGCGACAATAAGTGATAATGGTGTTGTTGATATTGTTCCTATTGAGATTACTAAAAGGTGATTGCTGTGAATAATAAACCAGATATTATCATGCGCGCTGAAAAAATCTCTATGGTATTTCCTGGAACCAAAGCACTTGATAATGTTAATTATCGAGTCTACAAGGGAAAAGTGAATGTTATCATAGGTGAAAATGGTGCAGGCAAATCAACATTGATGAAAATTCTGGCGGGTGTTCAACAACCGACAGAGGGTCATATTTTTATCAATGATAATGAAGTAAAACTTTTGGATACTCGTAGTGCTGCTGAACATGGTGTCGGCATGGTTCATCAGGAGTTAAATTTATCTGAAAACCTTTCAGTCGCTGAAAATATATTCCTCGGTCGCGAAATTCAGCATGGTCTTCACCCAATAGATAATAAAGCGCAATATCAGGTTACACAGGAGTTAATTGCCAGACTGAAACAGGATATTGATCCTAATGAAATAGTTTCAAATCTTAAAGTAGGTCAGAAACAACTTGTTGAAATAGCAAAAGCATTAGCTGAAAAAGTTGATGTTCTTATTCTGGATGAACCGACATCAGCACTTAGCAAAAAGGAAGTTGAAATACTATTTCAGGTAATCAGAGACTTAACTAAGCAAGGTGTATCTATTATCTATATCTCGCATCGGTTAGAAGAACTGATGGAAATAGGTGATTACATCACAATTCTGCGGGATGGTCACTTCCAGGCAGAAGCTTCGGTTACTGATATTGATGTACCATGGATTGTCAGAGAAATGCTAGGTAGTGATCCTGTTACTGACTTTTTACCGGAAAATAGAGAGTTTGGTCCTCCGATGCTGGAAGCTGAACATATCACTTTAATTAATGAGTCCGGAAATAAAGTTGTTAATGACGTTTCATTTACTTTACGCGCTGGCGAAATAGTTGGAATTTATGGTTTGATGGGGGCTGGTCGCACAGAGTTGTTTGAGTGCTTATTAGGGCAATCAGAGTATCAAGGGCGATTTTCTTTAAATGGTAAAATTATAAGTCCAAGTATTCATACATCAGATCGAATTCGCATGGGGCTCAGTCTGGTGCCTGAAGATAGAAAGAAAACCGGTATTTTTCCAATTAGTTCTGTTGCAAATAATCTTACTATTTCAAGTTTGTGGAAAAGATTAAAGAATGGAATTTCAATCTTAGATGAAGATGAAAATAAGGTGGTAGATGACACAATTAAAAATCTATCCATTAAGGTTTCATCACCCAAGGTTGAAATTCAGGCATTAAGTGGTGGTAATCAGCAAAAAGTTGTTATTGGCCGTTCACTGCTGACTGAACCAAAGGTGCTGTTATTGGATGAACCGACCAGAGGTATTGATGTCGGAGCCAAAGGTGATGTTTTTGAAATGATGGTAAAACTTTCTGAACAAGGAATTGGTATCTTATTTTCAACATCAGATTTGAAGGAAATTATGGCGGTTTCAGATCGGATTTTAGTTTTGTCAAATGGTATTTTGACAGCAGACTTGCCCCGTTCTGGAACAACTGAATCTCAACTCGTGACTGCAAGTGCACAAGGGTTTTAATTATGAAGGTTAAAGCGCTGGAAGGTGAAATGCCTATGTCAAAAACATCATTTTCAAAAGAGAATATATTTCTTTTACTGCTAAAGCTAAGAACATTCATTGCGTTGTTTGTTATTCTTGGTTTTTTTACCATAATGGTTGATGGGTTTCTTGAGCCTACCAGCTTAATTATTATGGTTAAGCATATTTCTATTAATGCTTTTTTAGCGTTAGGTATTTCATTTGTTATTATTACGGCTGGAATAGACCTTTCTATAGGGGCTACACTTGGTTTCTGTGGTATGGTCGCTGGTTATATGATTGCAAAAGGGATTGTTCTTGCTCCTTTAGGTATAGCTATATTTCCTAGTGTCTGGGTTGTTATTCCTGTCGTGCTGGTTGTGGGAGCATTAATTGGCGCACTAAATGGACTTATAATTACCCGATATAATGTAGCTCCATTTATTTGTACTCTGGGAACAATGTACATTGTGCGTGGTGCTGCAATGTTACTTTCCGCAGGCGAAACATTTCCTGGATTATCAGGGAACCCTCAGCTTGGTAATACTGGGTTTGAACAAATTGGGGCGGGAACTTTATTAGGTTTACCGTATGCAATTTGGATGATGTTTGTTTTGGCTGCAATTGTTGCATACATTGCGAAGAAGTTGCCATTTGGCCGCCATGTATATTCTATTGGTGATAATGAACGCGCAGCTGAATTATCAGGTATTAAAGTAAAAAATATAAAGATATGGGTTTATACCATTTCTGGTTTCTGTGCTGCTATAGCAGGGATTGTGGTGTCATCTCAGTTGGTAGCAAGTCATCCGGCAACGGGTACTGCGTTTGAAATGAATGCCATCGCGGCAGTGGTATTAGGTGGTACTTCTCTGGCCGGGGGCCGCGGAACGATTACCGGCACACTTATTGGTGCATTTGTTATCGGTATCCTGGCTGATGGTCTCGTCATGATGGGTGTAAGTGAATTCTGGCAAATGGTCATTAAGGGTATCGTGATCATTGTTGCGGTCATTATCGATCAGATGCAAAGCCGTCTGCAGTACAAAGCAGCGATTATGTCTCAGAAAGCACACAGTGTATGAATGAATCCCAGTGATATATGAACAGGTTATTTGGCAGAGGTTTCAACCGGTAAAATATGAATCGAGAGATCTTTTTTACCCGGAAGGAATAAATATTCAATATCGAATATATTAGAGGTTGTTATGAATCCATTCTTACTATCTATCGAAGAGTTGGAAAAGAAAGCAAAAGCAATACGCCGACGTATCGTGGTTTTGAATGCTGAAAGTCCGGCTGGCGGGCACACCGGTGCTGACTTGTCTCAGGTTGATATCGTGACCGCGTTGTACTTTCGTATTCTCAATCGCAGTCCGAAAGAACTAAATGATCCGGATCGTGACATTTATATTCAGTCGAAAGGTCATGCCGCCGGTGGTTATTACTGCTGTTTAGCAGAGGCGGGTTATTTTCCGGAAGAGTGGTTACCAACTTATCAGCATGCAGATTCCAAACTTCCGGGGCATCCGGTACGTCAGAAAACTCCGGGTGTGGAGCTGAATACTGGTGCATTAGGTCATGGTTTACCTGTAGCTGTCGGTTTAGCGATCGCAGCGAAAAAGAGTAACAGTAAACGCCGTATTTTTGTTGTAACGGGTGATGGTGAGTTAGCGGAAGGCAGTAATTGGGAGGCAGCACTGGTTGCCGCTCATTACAAACTCGATAACCTGATCATCATTAATGACAAGAACAAGCTCCAGCTCGCTGGATATACCAAAGAGATCATGAATACCGATCCATTAGATGAAAAATGGAAAGCGTTTGGCATGCAAGTTTCTGAATGCCAGGGCAACGACATGCGCTCTGTCGTTGAAACGCTGGAAGGCTTGAAACAAGAAGGCAAACCAAATGTGGTGATTGCCCATACTGAAAAAGGCGCTGGCATTTCATTTATTCAGGGGCGTCCTGAATGGCATCACAAAGTGCCAAAAGGTGAAGAAGTAGAATTGGCATTGAAGGAGTTGAATGATGAGTAACGCAGAACATTTAGCCAGCGTAATGGTCGAACGGTTTATCGCAGCTGTTGATAATGGTATCGATGTAGTTCCCGTTGTTGCCGATTCAACTTCAACCGCCAAAATTGCACCATTTGCGAAGAAATTTCCGGGTCGATTAGTCAATGTGGGCATTGCAGAACAAGCAATGGTTGGTACAGCGGCTGGTTTAGCATTGGGTGGTAAAGTTGCGGTTACCTGTAATGCCGCACCCTTTTTGATTTCACGTGCTAATGAACAGGTGAAAGTTGATGTTTGTTATAACAATACCAACGTGAAATTGTTTGGTCTGAATTCGGGAGCCAGTTATGGCCCATTGGCGAGTACGCATCATTGCCTGGATGATATCTCCATATTGCGTGGTTTCGGTAATATTCAGATCTTCGCCCCATCTTGCCCCGAAGAATGTCGACAAATCATTGATTATGCTTTAACAACTACCGGCCCAGTATATGTCCGGTTAGATGGAAAAGAATTACCCGTGTTACATGATAAGAACTATAAGTTCATTCCTGGAAATATTGATGTGCTTCGTCAAGGTACTGATATTGCACTGATTGCGATGGGGTCTACAGTACATGAAGCTGTCGATGCGGCCGCACAACTCGAAGATCAGCATATTTCTGCAACTGTCATTAGTGTCCCATCCATTCGTCCTTGTAATCGGGCTGCGTTGTTAGACGCAATTGGTCATGTCAAACAAGTGATCACTATTGAAGAACATAATATCAATGGTGGTTTGGGTAGCCTTGTGTCAGAAGTGCTGGCTGAGCATGGTGCTGCGATTCCATTAGTCCGATTAGGTATTCCGGATGGTGGTTATGCTTTAGCTGCTGGTCGGGCTGCAATGCGCGCCCATCATGGTTTTGATGCTAACAGTGTTGTTAAGCTGTCAGCCCAATTGATAAAAGGAGGCCAGGATGCCTAAGCCTTTTATCATTGCTATTGATGAAGGCACCACCAATGCCAAAGCGATCACAGTTGATTCTGATGGCAATATTGTCGCGAAAGGTAGTGTGCCTGTCTCTCTGAACCACCCCAAACCGGGGTGGGCAGAACAGGATCCGTGGCAAATATGGAATGCAACTGAGCAGGCAATTACTCAGAGTCTTCAATCTTCAGATATTTCAGCTCTGAAGGGTATTGCTGTCAGTAATCAGCGTGAGTCAGTTCTGGTGTGGGAACGCCAGTCAGGTCAGCCATTAACTCCTATTGTCAGTTGGCAATGCCGTCGTTCTGAAGCTCTTTGCCGGGACATAGCCAATAAACCGGAAGCTACCCGAGTCATACAGCTAACCGGATTAGCGCTGGATCCACTCTTTCCGGCAGCAAAGATCGCCTGGTTGCTGGATAGTCTTCAGGATGGCCGTCACCGTGCAGAAGCGGGTGAACTTTGTGTCGGAACTGTCGATGCATGGCTGGTCTGGAAACTGACCGGTGGTGAGTCGTTTGTTACCGATCATTCTAATGCATCGCGTTATCAGTTATTCAACATTCATACCCTGAGTTGGGATGATGAATTACTCCGTATTTTTGATATTCCCCGAGCCTGTTTGCCTAAGGTTCTGCCATCGTCTGAATTGAGAGGTTATACCAAAGGTTGTGCCTCTTTACCGGATGGTATTCCCGTATTGTCGCAGGTTGGTGATTCGCATGCTGCTCTATATGGGCAGGGTGGTTTTAATCCCGGAACAGTCAAAGCTACTTATGGCACTGGCAGTTCGTTGATGACCCGCGTCGATAAAGCACCTGCCGGTGATTTCGGTTTGAGCTCAACGATCGCCTGGCATGACGGTGAAGCGAGTCTGGCTTTGGAAGGCAATATCACCCATACCGGTGCTGGTCTGGCTTTCGTTTCCCGTATTTTGGGAATTAATGATTTCGACAAACTGGGTCAGATGGCGGAGTCAGTAGAAAATAATGCCGGAGTTTACTTTGTACCTGCGTTATCAGGCCTGGGCGCTCCTTACTGGGATACTCAGGCTCGCGGGATGTTCTGCGGACTCACCGACGCCACTACGCCAGCTGTGATGGCTCGAGCTGGTCTTGAGTCAATAGCCTATCAAATCGCCGATGTGTTTCATGCTATGGAACAAGCTGCAGGTTGTCGCCTGGATGCCTTGCTGGTTGATGGTGGTGCCACCAAAAATCGTTGGTTAATGCAATTCCAGGCGGATTTACTGCAAAGAACCATCGTCCGGAATCAGGTGGCGGAAATTTCAGCCTTAGGAGCAGCCTATCTGGCCGGGAAAGCGATTGGTTGGTGGAAAGATCACCAACAGTTATCTGCTTTACCACGGGAAGTTGAATATATCGAACCAAGAGCCCAATCAGCAGAAATGCTGGCTAACTATCTGCAATGGAAAACGGCAGTTGCTCGTGCTCGTTTTCAGCCTAAATAATTTTGAGGGAAAATTGAAATGACTAAAACTACAGAGAAAGTAACAGTAGCAGTATTGTTTGGTAACCGTGGCTTCTTCCCTAGTTATTTAGTGGGTGATGCGCGTCGTGAAGCCAGCGCCATTTTCGAAACAATGGGTATTAACACCGTTATGCTCACCGAAGAGCAAACCGCTTATGGTGGGGTAGAAACTTATCAGGATGCAAAGGTTGCCGCTGAATTATTAAAAAAACATCGTGATGAAATTCAGGGTGTGGTTGTTCTGTTACCTAACTTTGGTGATGAAAAAGCGATTGCTGATGCGATCCGTCTGGCAGGTATCAATGTTCCTGTACTGATTCAGGCTGAAGAAGACTCTCTGGATAAGATGGGCCTTGCGACACGTCGCGATAGTTTCTGCGGTAAAATTTCACTGTGTAATAACCTGCGTCAATACGGTATTCCTTATACCCTGACCACACAGCATGTTTGTGGGCTGAACAGTGATGTGTTCAAAACAGATCTGCAACGTTTCACCCAACTGTGTCGTGTTGTCAGCGCTATGCGTGGTTGCCGCGTTGGTGCTATCGGTGCGCGTCCTGCTAGTTTTAACACTGTGCGTTACAGTGAAAAATTGCTGGAAAGACTGGGCGTTACTGTTGAAACCATCGATCTGTCAGAAATATTTACCCGTGTTGAAAATCTGAAAGATGATGATTTACGCATTGATGAGAAGCTGGCATTACTGAAAGCCAATGCCGATACCGGCGCGATCCCGGCAGACAAGCTGCAGCTAATGGCAAAACTGTTTGTCGTGATCAGTCAGTGGATCATTGAGAACGACATTAATACCACTGCTATTCAATGCTGGACTTCTCTGCAAAAAACGCTGGGTATCAACGTTTGTTCTATCATGAGTGTCATGTCCGGCCAACTGATGCCAAGTGCTTGTGAAGTGGATGTGATGGGTGCTTTGTCTATGTATGCCCTGACTGTTACCTCGCAGAAACCAGCATCTATTGCTGACTGGAATAACAACTTTGGTGATGACCGTGACAAATGTGTCCTGTTCCATTGTGGTAACTTTGCAACGGTAGAGTTGGAAAATCCGGTTATGGGAACTGCTGATATCATCGGTACCACAGTTGGCTGTGAAAATACCTGTGGTGCGATTCATGGTCGTATGAAGGCTGGTCCGTTGACTTACTTCCGTCTCTCTACTGATGACTTTACTGGTAAGGCAAAAGCCTATGTTGGAGAAGGTAAATTTGTGGATGACAGACTTGATACTGTTGGTTGCCGTGCGGTTGTTCAGGTACCAGGGTTGGAAGATCTGCTTTCTCACATCTGTAATAACGGCTTTGAACATCATGTAGCTCTGAACCATTCAGCCAGTGCTGCAGTGTTAAATGAGGCGTTCACTAAATATTTAGGCGTTGAGTGTTATTATCATAAATAAAATTCACTGGTACCAAACCAAATATGGAAAAGGCACGGCTGAATGTCCGTGCCTTAAACAGTTCTCTGAATTTTATCTGAGGAAACAACATGTTGAAGAACATCCCGCCATTTATGGATGCTGAGTTGTTGTGGATATTGGCAGCTATGGGACATGGTGATGAATTGGCTGTGGTTGATCGTAATTTCCCTGCAAGATCAATCGCAAATGAAACTACATCTGGCAGACTTGTGAGTTTGGGAGGGATGGACGCGCCAACCTGCATCAGCGGCATTCTGGAATTGATGCCGCTTGATAACTTTGTGCCCAAACCGGTAGGTTGGATGGACCCAGTCGATCAGCCCGGAACAATCCTGTCCGTGCATCAGGATGTATTGGCTGCCTGCCAAAAGGCTGAAAATGGTGACGTAGGCCACTATGTGATTGAACGCTTTGATTATTACGCAGCAGCCAAAAAATGCTTTGCGGTCGTGCAAACCAGCGAAAACCGGCCTTATGGATGCTTTATTCTCAAGAAGGGTGTCGTTTTTGATTGATTGCAGCATGCCATGGAATAAAAACAAAAGGAGCTAATTAGCTCCTTTTGTTTTGGTGGGCGTAAGACTATGTATGAATATATTCGACGATTTCTAAGCCAATCCCACAACTGAATACCAACTCATTTGATAAGGGGCAGTACCCAATAAAAATTGTGACTTGGTACGCAGTTATCTGGAGATGAATATTGTTTACTATATATAGTTCTCTTGGTGAATTAAATGTAGTAAGAAAGTAAATAAACAACAAAGGCATATAAAAGATGAAGATATCACTACGTCGCTGCAGTTTAGTGGTCATGTTTGCTCTGGGAGTCAGTTCTGTCTCGAATGCAACTTCCATATCAGGGGCAGATAGGGTTGATTCATATGAAGGTCACCCAAGAGTTTTTGTCTTAACAGATATGGGGAATGAGCCGGACGATCAAATGTCGATGGTTCGCTTGCTGACTTATTCTAATGAATTGGATCTCGAAGGCTTAGTTGCCACAACCTCTACCTGGCAACGAGCGAAACGAGAAACTGACACTATTAAAGGCATTATTGCCGCATATGGCGAAGTACGTCCAAATCTGGAAAAACACGCGTCTAACTGGCCGACAGAGTCTTATCTTGGCAGTCTTGTGAGTGTAGGTCAGCCGGCATATGGCATGGCTGATGTGGGTGAGGGTAGATCGTCACCAGGTTCAAAAGCCTTGATTGCTGCTGTTGATAAAAATGACCAACGCCCGGTGTGGGTAACCGTATGGGGCGGCGCTAACACGCTGGCGCAAGCATTATATGATGTGCGCGCCACCCGTTCTGCCGAAGAGTTGAAAAAATTCGAGTCAAAACTACGCGTGTATTCCATTTCAGATCAGGATGATGCTGGCCCATGGATTCGTAAAGAATTTCCTGATGTTATGTACATCGTAAAACCATCTTCACCCGATGGTGGTGAATATGGCTCCGCAACCTGGACTGGCATTGCAGGCGACCAGTATTATAAAAATGGTGAAGGCGGTGATTTCACAAAAGTGACGAATGAATGGCTGGATAAAAACATTCGTGCAAAAGGATCGCTTGGTAAACATTACCTGAAATATGCTTTCATTATGGAAGGTGACACACCTGCTTATATCGGTTTAACGGCAAACGGACTGAACAGCTTCAGAAATCCAACCTGGGGTGGTTGGGGAGGACGTTATGTTTTCCGTCAGCCATATGGTGAGTCGCGTGCGATCTGGACTCAAGGTGGCGACTGGTTCCCACGAGTAACTTCAGCAGACACTGTTGTTGGTGTAGATGGTAAAGAACATGTTTCCGATCAGGCAACAATCTGGCGCTGGCGCGATCAGTTCCAAAATGATTTTGCTGCTCGTATGGACTGGACTATTAAGCCTTTCAATCAGGCAAACCATCACCCGGTCGTTTCAGTCAACGGTCAAGATGGTAAAGATGTTATTTACATTAACGCAAAAGCAGGTGACAAGATCACATTGGATGCGTCTGCAACCAAAGACCCGGATGGTAATAGTTTAAAATATGAATGGTTCCACTATAAAGAAGCCGGTTACTCTGGTACACCAAACAAGCCTGGTTTATCTGATATTACTTTAAGTAATAATGATAAAAACAAAGTCAGTGTGACTATTAATAAGGCTTGTCGTGATCTATGGTTACCGGATGCGGTACCATGCGATGAAGGTGGTGTAGCACATGTGATTCTTGCGGTTACAGATAATGGTAAACCTGGTTTGACCAGTTACCGACGTGTTATTTTTAACGTGCAAAAATAATGAAAAAAGCCGGCAGTTTTGCCGGCTTTTTTATATCTGATAAGATCGGTTCGTCAATTCAATTAGCCCCTGGAATGCTATGTTATTATCCTCTTCATGCATAAGTATAATTGAGTCACTTTTTTTAGGGTTGTATTGAATTAGTTGTTCAGAAATCCTTTCTTTCAAAAAAGAAAATAATTTAGATGTTTCACCATTGAGAATAACTGTCTGCACATCAAAAAAGTTTGTCATTTGGATTATTATATGTGTGATAACTTTAGAAACACGTAGCATGATTGAAGTGCAAATTTCATTTTTTTGTTCTAATAGAGTAGCAATATATTTAAATCTCTCATCAACAGATGCATCTGGTAAGGATATTCCAGCCATTTGTAGATCATGAAAAATTGCCTGATATGTCACATAAGTTTCGGTACAACCGAGTGCTCCACAATGACATGGCCGGCCTTCATATTCATAAGTAAGATGACTAATTTCAGGTGCCGAGCCATCTGGTCCTAGTACAATTTCTTTGTTGATTGCAACGCCAGCACCTAAGCCATAGCCAAGATATAAACCTATAAAATTTGGAGTCTGAGGAAGCTTTTGCATGAGTTGGAATGTCGAACAAAACGCAATATTAAATAAATGAACTGGGACTGCTGCTTTTTCAGATAGAACACTAGCGAAAGGGTAATTTTCATTTTTTAAAAGCTGGCTATGATGGATGATTCCAGTCGTCTGCGATATTTTTCCCTGTGTTGCAATTGTAATGACTTTTATGCTGTTCAAGGCATTCTTATGCTGCAATCTTGTTACTACATTCATGATTTTCAGAATGAGAGTGTCTGCATCAAACAAACCACTAGTATCCATGGGGAATGTCCAATGTTCCTGAATTTGATCGTAAATCTGATTCGTTTGATCAATCAGTAATGCTTGCAAGCCTTCGACTGATATATAAAAGCAAATACTGAAATTAATTCCTTTAGTTAATTGCAAACGAGTTGTTGGTCGACCATATTTTCCATTGGAGTCCGCTTGTTCAAATTCCTGAATCAAGCCATCCTGAATCAATTGTTGAGTTATTTTAGTTAACGCGGATTTTACCAGGCCGGTTTTTTTAGCTAATTCTACCCGGGATAACTCTTGATGACGTAATAATGTAACAACTCTGTTTTTACCATTTTTATCAACATTCATTAGATTATCAGTAATCCGATACAATTTTTTTCAATTATACGCCAATTAGCTTGCAATGTGATTTGTTTATTTCATTTTATTTTGAATATCTATTCATGTATAGAACTAAAAGTCGTACCAATAATTCGAATATTTTGTGATCCAATTCTAAATTAAAAGAAATACTCATATACGGTTTCATTAAGACAAATCCGCATTAATTCTGACTTATGCGCTGAATTTGATCCATATCGAAATTTTGTAATCCAGATGGTGGGAATTTTTGACTTAGTTCACCAGGTGAATCAATATATGGGTAGTTGATTCATGGTTGAATATATATTCATGAATTAATGAGTGGCTCAGCATTTGTCAAAATTTGATCATACCCAGTTGTTATGACCTCTTTGAGTATTTCTGGCCAGACCTTAAGAATTCGCTCTGATAGCAGGCAGGAACGTTATGAAAAAAACACTAGTATCGATTGCTGTTGGTCTAACGATTGGTATTTCTGCAGTCGCAAATGCACAAGACATTAAATTCTGGATGGTGACGCCAAGTAATGAGGCAGCTTCTCAAGCTCTGCAAGATATCGCAAAAGAGTTTAACAAAAATAATCCGGAAGCGAATGTCGTTGTTGAAGGAAGAAGTATTGATCAGCATAAAGCCTCTTTAAGAATAGCTGCGACCTCGAACGAGGGGCCGGATATCTTTTTTAGCTGGGCGGGGCTTGGGCTTGGCGGTGAATACGTTAAAGCTGGCTTAAGTGCACCAATGGACAAATACTATGATGAATATAAATGGGCCGACAAGTTATTGCCTACCGCAGTAGCATTTGCAGATCAATATGGTGGTGCAAAACACGGGATCCCTTATACATTCCGGGGTGAAGCGCTTTATTACAATAAGACCTTATTTAAAAAGGCTGGCATTACTGAAGAGCCAAAAACATATGATGAATTGCTCGCTGCAGCGAAAAAGCTAAAAGAACAAAAAATCCCAGCTATTACATTCGGTGGTTCTGTTAACTGGCATTTAATGCGCTTGATGGATGTGATTTTAGAAACCAAATGTGGTGCGGAAAAACATGATGCGCTCAATGCTCTGAAATTAAAATGGAGTACAGAGTCATGCGTCAAGGACTCATTTAATGAGTTCCATAAATGGACATCAGAATATATGTTAAAACCATTTATGGGCTTTGCAGAAGACCAGTCATACAATTTATTTGCGGCGAACCGGGCTGCAATGATGTTAGAAGGTGATTGGTTAGTTGGTAAAGTTGCAGCATCGAAAAAAATTGATGAAGTTGGTTTATTTCCTTTCCCGACGGGGACAAACAGATTATATGGATTTGCTGAATACTTATATTTAAGTTCAAAAAGTAAAAATCCGGATATGGCAGCAAAATTCCTTGATTATCTCTCATCTACCGAGGTTCAACAAAAATATCTTGGTGTATTGGGTTCTACATCGGTAAACAAGACAGTGGTTTATAAAGACCAAAATCCATTAGATGCACAATGGGTTAAGATTTTTAATGAATACTCCAAGACATTTGTCAATGGGGACCAAGCATTCCCATTGCAGGTAACCACAGAATACTTCCGAATTGTTAATAGTGTGGCTACCGATCAAATCACTCCGGATAATGCAGGTGTGGAATTCCAGACGTTTATAGATAAACAATAATTGCGCATGCTGGCCATATGGCCAGCATATCTAATAAACCTGTGATTCATTGTAGTTCTGGGTTGGAAATATGAACATAACATATAAATTGAATGGAATGAAAATTAATGCTTACGCATTTATTATTCCTGCTACTTTGGTGTATTTAACTTTTTCACTTTATCCTCTGATAGATGTAATAAGCCTGAGTTTTATGAAATGGAATGGCTTAACGGAGAGTAAGGAGTTTGTGGGTTTTGCAAATTATGCATCTATATTTAAGGATGACCCTGTTTTTTGGGGTGCATTTAAAAACACTTTAATCTGGACCGTATTGTCAGTATCAATACCCCCACTTGTTGGTTTCGGATTAGCATTGTCATTAAACCAGAATATTGCAGGTAAAACGCCATTAAGAGCGATTTTCTATTTACCGGTAATTATTGCTCCGATTGCGGTAGCAACTATGTGGCGTTGGATGTATGACCCTTTCTTTGGTTTGTTTAATTCAATGTTTACATCTCTTGGTCTGGAGTCGGTCATACAGGATTGGTTAGGGGATAAAGATGTTGCTTTATATTCAATATTTGTTGGATATATATGGCAGACAGCTGGTTTTTCAATGGTTTTATTCCTGGCCGGATTACAGAATGTTTCGCAAACATTGGTAGAGGCGGCAAGGATTGATGGTGCCAGCCGATTTGAAATATTCAGATATGTAACATTGCCGGCATTAATTCCAACTATAACCATTGTTGTAATATTGTCATTAATTAACTCTCTGAAAGCGTTTGATATCGTATATGGGATGACGGGCGGCGGTCCGGCTCAGTCTACACAAATGCTGGCATTATGGGCTTATACCCAGGCGATGCAAATTTACGACTTTGGTAAGGGAAGTGCGATATCAGTTGTGCTTTTAATTATCACGTTAATTATTGTCATTCCATATATCCGCTGGAATCAGAAGAAAGAGGAGTCACAGCAATGAGTATTCTTAGTGGATATTTTCGTCGCGCAGGATCTGATAAATACGATCCGGTTCTGATTGGGTTGTGGTTGGCGCTTATTATCTTCGTGGCAATATGGATCGCGCCATTCATCTTTATTGTATTCACATCCTTAAAATCTAATGCAACAGTCATGGGAACTTCCGCATTTTCCCCGCCGGCTGAATTAGATTGGAGTAACTACGCTAAGGCATGGGGGCGAGGCAACTTCAGTACGACATTTTTCAATAGTGCCTTTATCACTCTCGTTAAAGTTCCGTTGGGGCTATTAATATCGTCCATGGCTGCGTATGCACTGGCCAATATGAAGTTTAAAGGTAAAAAGCTGATATTCCTTGCAATTGTATTTGGAACCATGATCCCTTTCCAAGTGATGCTGGCTCCATTGTTTGCGGTTGTGAACGGGTTGGGTCTCTTAAATACATATGCCGGTGTTATTTTACCTTATCTGGCTTTTGGTGTTCCTTATCAGGTTTTTATATTGCATGGATTCTTTAAAAGTGTTCCGAAAGAGTTAAGCGAAGCTGCATATATTGATGGCGCATCACACTTTACTATTTTCTGGAAAATATTTTTACCTGTATCTCTGCCAGTGCTATCTGCGTTGTTAATTCTTGATTTTGTTGCAACCTGGAATGAATTTGCAATGGCATTGGTTCTTTTACAGGACAGTAGTAAATGGACTCTTCCGTTAGGTTTGATGTCCTTCCAGGGGCAGTTTGCAAGTGACTACGGGCAATTAAACTCAGCGATCATTATGACCGTATTACCGGCAACTTTAGTGTACATGATTTTTCAAAGATATTTTGTCAGTGGTTTAACATCAGGCGCAGTGAAGGAGTAACCATGAATAACAATAATGTAGTAACAAAATGGGATGTATTCGAGATTGTTTTATCTGGGCCTGCAAATGGTAATCCATATATTGAAATAGATTTGTCTGCTACCATTTCTTTTAAAAATCGCATGATTAAAGTGCCTGGTTTTTATGATGGAAATGGCGTCTATAAAATTCGGTTTATGCCAGATACGGAAGGTCAATGGTTTGTTTCTACTCATTCTAATTGTACAGAATTAGATAATATTGAAACTTCATTTGAGTGTGTCGCAGCCCGGGATGGCTTCCACGGTCCTGTGAAGGTCAATAATAAGTTCCATTTCTGTCATGCTGATGGTAAGCCTTACTTTCCTTTCGGTACTACTTGCTATGCATGGACACACCAACCGCTAGGCATGCAGGAACAGACTTTAGCAACATTGGCGAAAACCAGATTCAATAAAATCCGCATGGGTGTTTTCCCAAAGCATTATATTTATAGCGAAAATGAACCACTCCACAAAGCTTTTCAGGTAATTGATGGAGCGGAAAATTTTGATTATCCGAATTTTGAAATGTTTAAGCATTTTGAAAATCAGGTCGCAGCATTAAATGAAATGCATGTTGAAGCCGATGTGATTATTTTCCATCCGTATGACCGCTGGGATTATTGTGTCATGTCAGCGGAGCAGGACTTCAGGTATGTGAAATATTTGGTCGCACGAATTGGTGCATACTCGAATGTGTGGTGGTCGCTGGCAAATGAATATGACTTCTTATTAGATGTGAAGCCAATTGCTCAATGGGATCGTTACTTTCATATCATTGAAGAAAATGATCCATATCGCCATCCAAAATCCATTCACAATGGCGAAGCAACCATGGATTTCAACCACAGAAAACCATGGGTTGATCATGTTTGTATTCAAAATTGGGATACGAAACGTACAGCTGAATGGCGCGAAGCATGGGGCAAACCCATTGTGAATGATGAACCAGAATATGAAGGCAATATTCCAAGACCATGGGGAAATATAACGGCGCAGGAACTCGTTCATCGTTTCTGGACAACGGTCATGCGCGGAGGGTATGCCGGGCACGGCGAAACTTTCATGCATGAAAAAGATCTGCTGTGGTGGGCAAAGGGTGGTGAATTACGCGGTGAAAGCTGGAAGCGCATTGGCTTTCTGCGTGATCTACTCGAAGCGGATGTGAAGAATGGACTGACGCCTATTGTTCCGGCTCAGCATTGGGAATATACCCGTGTTTCAGGCGCCATTGATGGTGATGTTCGCTTCATTTATTTTGGCGAGCATCAGCCGGTGGAGTGGGCGGTTGGTTTGCCCATGGAAGATGGCGATTACGAAATCGATCTGATTGATACGTGGAACATGACTATCAAACGAATAGAAAAATCACCATTACCTGTGTCACCTGCATTACGACAAAAAGGTGGCGCGATCATGGGAGGCGATCCTGAGGCTGCCTTCGGAGTCCAACTTCCGGGGATACCATATATGGCTATCCGGATACGAAAAAAATAATTCGTTTATCGGTATCGGACTTTGATTAAGGAATGCAGAAATGTCTAACGTATCTATTCGTAATGTAAAAAAATCCTATGACAAGACACATGTAATTCATGGTGTCTCGGTTGATATAGAGGATGGTGAATTTGTTATTCTGGTCGGCCCGTCAGGCTGCGGAAAATCTACTCTATTAAGAATGATTGCTGGATTAGAAGCGATTACAGGTGGCGAAATTGCTATTGGTGACAAGGTAGTTAACGACCTTGCTCCAAAAGATCGTGATATAGCCATGGTCTTTCAAAATTACGCGTTATATCCGCAAATGACGGTAGCTGAAAATATGGCTTTCTCGTTAAGGCTGGCCGGTGCATCCAAAGCTGAGATTGACCTTAAAGTGAAAGAGGCTTCGGCAATTTTGGGGTTGGATCAACTGCTGGCCAGATATCCTCGCCAGCTTTCTGGTGGCCAACGCCAGCGTGTTGCAATGGGACGATCGATTGTTCGTGATCCGAAAGTCTTCTTGTTTGATGAACCGCTGTCTAATCTTGATGCAAAATTACGCGTTCAGATGAGAGCGGAAATTAAATCCTTACAAAAGAGATTGAATACGACAACCGTTTATGTGACTCACGATCAAATTGAAGCGATGACAATGGCGGATAAGATTGTTGTTATGCAAGGGGGAATAATCGAGCAAGTTGGTGCTCCGCTTGATTTATATGACCATCCAGTCAATATGTTTGTTGCCGGATTTATTGGTTCACCATCGATGAACTTTATTCACGGTAGAGTAACAGCCGATGGTGCTCCTAACCTGACTTTGGATAATGGCTATAAGATTCCGTTACCTGTTGTACCCTCTGGTGTCTCAGGTAAGGATGTGATCCTGGGTGTGAGACCAGAACATATTGAAATTGATATGAATAATGGTTTCCCTGCGGAAATACTTGCTGTTGAACCAACCGGTTCAGAAACGCATGTATTGGTTCAGGTCGGAAATGCTAAAGTAACGTGTCTGTTTAAACATCGTATAGCGATGACGGTGGGTGATACCATTAAACTTTCGTTTGCTGGTGCGCCACTTCATTTCTTTGATCCGAATACTGAATTAAGGATCTAACTTCGGCCTTTCAGGTTATATAAATAATAAACCACGTCGCTATGACGTGGTTTATTGGTTTATCAATGATGTCATTTATATCTGTATTTTACTTGCAAATATATTCGACGATTTCAAGGCCGAAACCAGAAAGGGAATGATATTTTGATTTCCCGGATGAAATTAAACGCATTTTATTTACGCCTAAATCGCGGAGGATCTGTGATCCAATGCCGGTTTCCTGTGTCGCAATAGCGCGTTTATGTTTCGGCGCTGCCGCTTTTTTCAGTAGCTCAATTTGCTGGGCCACCGATTCGGCAGTTTCCTGTTTGGTCGTGATCACCATGACCCCGTTTTCAGCTGCTATCTTTTTCAGTGCTTCGGAAATTGACCAGTGATGATCGGCGATATGCAGTAAATCTTTAAATGAGTCAGTGGCATGAACCCGCACTAGCGTTGGCTGACTTTCAACGATTTCACCCTTTTTCAGCGCATAATGCAGTTGCTTGCCGATGCGATCCTGATAGGTGATCAGTTCAAACTCACCGAACTCAGTAGTGACGGTTGTTTCGGCAATTTTTTCTACCAGGCACTGATTGGCCATACGGTATTCAATGAGATCCGCAATGGTGCCCAGTTTAATGTTGTGTTCTTTCGCAAACTCTTCCAGCTGTGGGCGGCGGGCCATGGTGCCATCTTCATTCAGAATTTCCACAATGGCACAAGCCGGCTCTAAACCCGCCAGTTCCGCCAGATCACAGCCGGCTTCTGTATGACCAGCCCGGATCAAGACACCGCCTTTTTTCGCCATGACCGGAAAAATATGACCAGGGCACACGATATCATTCGGTTTGGCATCTTTTGCTACTGCAGCCTGAATCGTCATCGCGCGATCATAAGCGGAAATGCCGGTTTCAATGCCTCTGGCTGCTTCAATGGATACCGTAAAGTTGGTGCTGAACTGCTCGGTATTCTTTTTGACCATCAGCGGTAAACGCAATTGCTCGCAACGCTCCTGCGTTAGCGTCAGGCAGATCAGACCGCGGCCATGACGGGCCATAAAGTTAACGATTTCAGGTGTGACTTTCTCGGCGGCGATCAAAATGTCGCCTTCATTTTCGCGATCTTCGTCATCCATCAGGATAACCATCTTGCCCTGGCGAATATCATCAATAATTTCTTTTGTGCTACTTAATGCCATCTCTTTACCTCTGCTCTGATATTGAAAATTACCTGCATAGCATGTGTTATCAACTATAACATCAAAAGAGATAAGTTCTATCTATTCGATACTGAATAAAAATGCTATGATTTTTATATCAATAATTTTTGATGGGTTATTCCGATGTCGAAGCGTGATGAACAAAGACAATTAGTGAAAATTGCAACGCTGTATTATGTCGATAGGTTAAAGCAATCTGATATAGCGAAAACGATGGATCTGTCTCAGTCATTTGTATCGCGGGCTTTGACCCGGTGTGTAAATGAAGGTTTTGTAAAGATCAGTGTAATTCAACCCTCTCATGTGTTTCTGGGGTTAGAGTCTCAGTTACAAAAGCGCTATAGCATTACCCAGGCAATTGTAGTTGATGTGCCCGATCATCCGGATGAGAACCAGATTAAACAGGCTATCGGATCAGCTGCTGCGCATTATTTACAAACATCATTGCGGCCAAATGATTTAGTTGGTGTATCAGCCTGGAGTGGCACGATCACAGCCATGGTGGATAATATGCATCCACTGAATGTAAAAGCCAGGGGTGTTATCCAGTTGCTGGGTGGTGTTGGTCCAAATGGCAATGTGCAGGCCACTTTGTTAACTCATTCTCTTGCCAATATGCTGAACTGCTCACCATCTTTACTTCCGTCACAGAGTATTGAACGTTCTATTGATGATAAAAAGCGTTTAATGGCAACACAGGAAGTATCTGGTGTTGTTGATCAATTCAAAGAAGTCGATCTGGCCATTGTTGGTATTGGAATGCTGGAGCCTTCTGAATTATTGCGAAATTCAGGAAACTATTATCATGGCGAAATGCTAAGTAAACTTGCTCAGCGTGGTGCTGTTGGCGATATCTGTTTACACTACTATAACGAAAATGGTGAGCCGGTATTAAGTGATGAAGAAGATCCGGTTATCGGTATGCCGCTTGAGCTGGTTAAAAAATGTCCACGTGTTGTTGCATTGGCTGGTAGCCTTGAAAAGAGTGTGGCGATCAAAGGTGCATTAGCAGGTGGTTATGTAGATGTATTAATTACCGATCGATTTACAGCCGAAGCATTGCTCCGCTAATTGTTTCTGTCATGTTAAACCACCTCTAGCACTATTGGAGGTGGTGTCCTTTCTGGCAATGGTGTGTTTTCTCTATTCTTGTGAACTCTATCCAATTTTTACTGTTTTGAAATAGATCATAAATCCGAAGCAATATACTTTTTATAAATATATAGTCTATATTGAATATATATTAATGGTCTGTATTTGCATTTCCAGATGAGCTGATAGGTGTATGCCTAAAACAAAATCCTTTGATAGATACAGTTGTGAATATGACAAATGGTTTGATGAGCATTCTGCAACATATGAAGCCGAGTTAGCCGTTATTCGCGAATCTATGCCTTCTTATTCAGAGAATGGGTTGGAGGTTGGTATAGGTACGGGGCGCTTTGCAATCCCGCTTGGTATTACAACCGGAATAGAACCATCAGCTGCGATGGCTGCCATAGCTGAAAGGTCCGGCATTTCTGTTGTTTCTGCCGTAGCGGAGCAATTACCGTTTGAAGATAATCAGTTTGATTTAGTGCTGATGGTTACCGTTATCTGTTTTCTGGATGATGTCTTGCGGGCGTTTACAGAGGCATACCGAGTATTGAAACCTGGTGGTTATATTCTTGTCGGTTTTATTGATAAAGAGAGTGTTCTTGGCCGGCAATATATGGAAAAACGCGAAAAAAGTCTGTTTTATCAGGATGCTGTTTTTTACTCCGCCAGTGAGGTTTTATCCTTTCTCCGGCAGGCTGGATTCAGTTCTGTCGTGTCAAAGCAAACACTTATTCCTGCATTGCCGAATGATGCAATTCTGGATGGTTATGGTCAGGGTGCTTTTGTGGTAATAAAAGGTATCAAGGATACCTGCTCTGATGGTTTAACTGATTAAAGAAGGAGTGCCTGATGCCAAAACAGAAAATACAGCTTAAAGCGATCCTCTTTGATTTCGATGGTACGCTGGTGAACTCGGAGCCGTTGCATTTTCGAATGTGGCAACAGGTACTGGCCAATTATGGTGTCGGGTTAACTGTGCAGCAGTATCAGGAATACTATGCCGGTGTACCGACTACATTAAATGCAGTGGATATGGTAAAGCGTTTTGCTCTGTCTGTGCCGCATGACGTTCTATCCAATGCCAAAAAAGCATTAACCCGTGCAGTAGTCGCTGATTCGGGTTTTCCGCTAATGCCTGCTGTTCAGGAAACTCTGGCGCACTTTTCCCGTTGTGGCTTAAAGCTGGGAATAGTGACCGGAGCGACCAGAAAAAATGTAGATGTTATTCTGGGTGTAAATTCACTTGATGAGTATTTCTCTGTAATTGTGTCAGGTGAAGATATCAGCCGGAATAAACCAGCTCCGGACTGTTATCTGCTGGCAATGGAAATGCTGGGCGTCAGTAAAAACGAATGTCTGGCATTTGAAGATACTGAATTGGGTGTCAGAGCCGCAGTATCTGCCGGTATTACTTGTCTTGCAGTCCCTACTGCAATGTCATCTCACCATGACTTTTCGAATGCGGCAGGTATTTTTGCATCATTACAACAGGCATCAGCGTGGGTTGATCGCGAGTTTCTGTAGGACATGACCGTTCAGCGCTACGTTGGCGTGTTGATGATTAAAAATGAAAGCCCCCGAATCTCGGGGGCTTTGACAATTGAAGCTGGAAGTTTCTTTACGCCAGCAAAGCTCTCGCTTTTTCCAGCACATTCTCGTCACT
>MTLD01000436.1_pt1 | contig 23203 bp, 31 predicted proteins | sample 1982471 | NCBI WGS metagenome assembly MTLD01 (sample SAMN05712604, study PRJNA340218) | biofilm metagenome | isolation source: sample SPM anode biofilm adapted to -50 mV | place: USA | collected 2012-02-03 | reverse complement strand
GCCGATTTCCAAGACTTTTGCAAGAGGCTCTAGTGTGTCCGTGGTTATTTTTGGTTCTCAGGGACGATAGGGGGTCAAAAGACTCCAAGGACTCCCTTGATGTTTTTGGAACCGTCTTTAACTGGCCTTTAACTCTTCGCGTGTCGCGTTGTCCGGTGCCGAGATATACACTGGGGCGCGTTTTGGGTTGCGACGCCTTAGATCGCTTTATTTTTGTTTTCAGTCCATGTCCAGATGATCCTGGACAATGCCCGCTATTTCCCGCCGGTCTTTATCGTTCCATCCCAGGTAGGGACGGGCCGGAAGGTGCGGGTTGAAGGTGTGGGCGCGGACGCTGGCCCATACCGGGAACTTGAGAGCATGGCCGAAAGCTTTCTTGACCAGGCGGCGATGGGACGGCACGGCCAGATTCTTGTCCAGACCGAACTGGTGGGGTGCGCCGTAGACCACGTTGGTGCCGATCTTCAGGTTGCCGTTCCGGACGGCGTAGATGATCGAGTCGCGCAGCCGCCGTGTTTCGGTAAGGATCTTCTTGCCCTTTTTCTTTTCTTTGTAGCGTTTCGAGAGGGCGGCCCACTTGACACCCTGGGGATCTTCCTGTTTGTCGAAGAGCGTTTGTGTGGCTTCGACTTTGTATTCGCCGATGTTTTTGAGCACCGGGGCCAGACCGCCCGCGCGTTGTTCGAGGGTGGCCAGTTTGCGCATGAGGGCTTTGTCGTCGATGGCTACGTATGGGGTGAACACTCCGGACATTACCTGTTCTCCACTTTGCCGGTTGACGGATTGAGCCATTGTTTGCCGGGGTTGTAGTCCCAGCCGGGATCGATGCCGCGCGGGATGTCGCGCACTTCTCCGGTTGCCGGGTTGACCCATTCGAAACTCCCGTTATTCGGGGCTGTGCTTACTGTTTTATCCAGGCGGGTCAGGTCGCGGTTTGACAGGGCGATGATGCGGCATTTACAGCCCCAGCCGTTGGGGGTGAAGTGGGTGTCCCACCAGGGAGCGTCGGCTGGCAGAACAGTGCCGTTCCATCCCTGGTGCATGGGGCGCGGGTGAATGCTGTCGCCGTGCTGGTACATCCAGTTTGGGCGGTATTTGAGCACGTCCGGATCGGTCATCTGGCTGTAGCGCCCGGCATTGTAGGCGGGACGGATGTTGTTTTCGTAAATGGTGCGGGTGCGCCAGCCGCGCGAGCCGTTGTAGCTCCAGCCGTACTTTGCGACGATGGTGTCGAAGTCGGCCAGGAATGCCTGGTAGGTTGTGCCTTCGGCAATGGCCTGATCGATGGCGGCGCGGAAGTCTTCCAGCATGTCGTCGCGCATGACACCGGCCACGGTGAAGGCGTGGTCGTGCTCTTCGGCGTATAAGGCCGACCAGACGTCGGATTTGATGTTCAACTTTTGGCGGAAGAACTGGATGGCTTCGTCGAACGGTAAACTGATCGGTTGCGCCTCGGCGTTGAGGGCCAGATCGGTCATGATTTCGTCGCGGCCGATGAGGTTGGCGAGAAGCTGGCCATTGGCGATGGCGGTTGCGGCGGGCTTGATATCGAGATCGACGGTTGAAAGGCTGTTTAAGGCGGTTTGAAGATTGCCTGCCGCTGCTATCGTCTCGCGGGTCTGTGCTACCAGGTAGCTGCCGTCGTTCCGGGCGAGGGCTTTTTGGGCGATCAGGTCAACCTGGTCCGGCTGGGCTTCGCCTTCGGTGTTTAATGCCTGGCAGTGGAGGCAGGCGGTTTCGTGATTAGTAGCGACTGCCGGTTTGGGTTTTAAAGGGACGGAAGGGACTTCAGGGACGGAAGGGACGCCAAGACATTCGGCGTCTTTGGCGGGATCGCTGAAACCCAGTTTGTCGCGGACTTCGCTGGATTCTACTTTGAGGCCCAGGGGGATCAGTTTTGCCAGTGCTTCAGTGATGACCGGCACATCGGTTTTGCTCGGTTCGCGGAGATAGAGGGCCGGGTAGTTTTTCTGCGGTCCGTAATTGAGATCGATGTAGGGGATGACCAGGTCGCGTTCCAGGGTTTCGGCCAGTTGATCGGCGTCGGCGTCGCGAATGTCTTCACGGACTTCGTCGTGTATTTTGGCCTGGGCCTGGCTGGAACCGTCGTCGGCGGTCATGGTTTGGCCGATAATGGCTTTGCTGAGTTGCTTGTCAAACCAGTTGGCGACGCTGATGAATAACAGTTCGCCTCCCTGGGCCTTGGCGGTTTCGATGAATTCGATCAGCATGCCGTCGGGGATGACGGCGGCGGCATCGCTGCCCAGGTTGGCCACGGCGGCCTTGAGGATGGCGATGTTATCGTCGGTTTCGCCCGGCCGGTATTTGCCGACGCGCAGCGGCATGCCGAAAACTTCGCAGAAGGCGACCATGTCCTTGACGGTGTAGTTTTTGAAAATGAACGACCACGCCGCCAATCGGGCCAGACCGCCGCGAATGGGAACGCCGCATTTGAGGCGCGGGGTGTGGACGATGAACTTGAAGGGGGGCAGGGGGATGCCGTTTACCGGATCGGATTCATCTTTGAGCCGTAATTCGCGCAGGGTCTCACGGTCGTATTGGAAAAAACGGGGGTCGCGCCATTCGAACCGTTCCGGCGTCCAGGGAGTTTTCGAGCGGTCCCAGATGTTTTCGACGGCGCTGTAGCCTTTACCCAGGGCGTCGAGGCAATCCTCGATCATGCCCTTGATGCCGATGCGGCGGTTTTTGAATAGCTCGCGGATTTCGTCGGCAAGCTTGATGTCTTTGGGATCGTCGCTGGCGGCTTCGATGACGATGGGCAGGCGGGCGACGGCGCGTTTGCGGGTGCCGAGGACGCTGGCGTAGTGGAGGTCTTTTTCTTCCATTTCCTCGGCCAGGGTGAGCTGGGCGTCGGCGTTGCCCTCGGCCGCGTCGCGCAGCAGCGTTGCCAGGCGTTGGGGGGTGAGGCCGCCGGATATTTGGCCGTAGTTCCAGATGGAGCGGACGCCGGTGAGAGAGGGGCGGGCAAGCTCTTGATTGAGGAGCTGCTTTTGCACCGGCCGGTTGTATGCGTCATAGAGGGTTATGTCGGACATCAGTTTGCTCCCTGTTTCATCATGTGGCCGAAGTGGTAGCCATTACCAGCAGCCCTGCCGTCTGCCTATGCCGTGCGTTGTGCGGACGTCGCGGGGCAGATCGGCGTAATCTGTTTTCTTGATGCCGTGGTAGGCGTATTCGGTGATGCCGTCCTGCCGGGTGGCCGCCACCGCCATGGCGCATCCTATGGCAGCGTCACCGTGGCGCTTCTTGCCGGTCTTGTCGGTGGTACGGACGTCGGGCAGCTTGGCGACGCCCTTGATCATCTTGATTGCCCGGTAATCGTCCAGGTGGGCGGAGTCGGCTGCTACTTCGAGGGCTCCATCTTCAAAGAAGCTTTTCAGGCGCGGCATTTCTTCGCGGTACCAGGCATCGGAAAGCATGACTTGGGTAATGCGGGTGGCTCCATAACGCTGCATTGCCCGCTCGGCCAGATATTGGCCGTTGCCCCTGGCATCGAAACAACCGTGCATAAAGAGCGGCAAGCGATCCAGGATGTAGTAGAGGATCAGCTCCTGTTCCTTAAAGGGGACGTTGCGCAGCTCCAGGATGAAGGGCGTCCGATAGACCAGCTTGCGCATTTCGGTGAGGGGATAAAAGATGGACAGGTCGCCGGTCCGGGCGAAGTCCTCGCCGAAGTAATGTTTTGAATCCTTCGGCAGGGCATCCAGGAGCGGTTTCAGGTTTGTTTCGCACCAATCCAGAGCTTCCGTTTTGCGGATATGGTCCGGCAGCAAGGCAAATTCGGTTTTGCATTCCCATGTCAATACCGGGATATCCCGGCGCATGCATTTCTCTATGATCGCCCGGCTGAGATAGGTGCCGCTACCCTGAGAAGGCACGACGTCCAGTTCTTCCTCGGCAGCGTCGCCGTAGAAGGCGTAAACGTCATCCATCCAGGCTTTTTCCTCATCCGCGTTCCATGTACGGCCAAGGCGCAGGCAGACCCGGCGGTAAAGCCCCTGACCAATGGCTTCCTGGAAGGTGACGCGGTGAACGCTTCCCTTGCGTTTACCGGCGCGGATCTCCTGGATCAGTTCGTTGAACGGGTTCTGGTCTCCGTCGTGGGTGGAGATGACGCGAACCTTGCCGCCCCAGATCAGGAGCGCCAGGGCCGCCTTGAGCAGTTCGTCGAGCTTGTCGTGAAACGCTGCTTCGTCGATGACGACTACACCTTGTTTGCCGCGCAGGTTGGCGGGACGGGAGGAAAGCGCGACGATCCGCCGCCCGGAGTCGGGAAAACGGATGGTGTACGTCTTGATGTGCTTGTCTTCCTTGTCCTCTTGCCAGATCCCTTCCTCGATCTCGCCAGCCACGTAGTTGAATGCCTTGGCCCACATGGCGCAGGCTTCGACGTATTCGATGGCCATGTCCTGGTTGTAGCCGATGTAATAGACATTCTGTCCGCCTTCGGCGGCGGCGATCAGGACGTCGTCGGCGGCTTCGGCCCAGGTGAGGCCGGTTCGGCGGCTTTTCTCTTCAACCTTTAAAGGGGATTTGTCGGCGATCCATTCCTGTTGATAGGGAAGGAGGACGACAGGGATGCCAAGGACGGCAGTGTTTGGCAGATTGGATGGAATCATGCGGCAATTCCCAGTATCCGGCTGCGGATTTCCTGGACGGTGCTGGTGGAGAGGCCGCCTTTCTTGGCGATCTTCTCAACCTGCTCGGCGGCCCGTTCGCGTTCTTGCTGCCGGATCTCAGCCTCCCGTTTCAGGTTGACGCTGGCGGCCTGTTCGGTGCGTTGCAGGGCGCGGGTGAGGACATTCACCTGGTCGATGGTGGCGTTCATGCTTTCCGGGTCCAGCAGGTCGACGGTGCGGATCTGGCCCATGAGATCGTAGAGCATGGTCTGAAGGGTTTGATTGAGAATGGCACCCATGGCGCCCTGATCGCGGGCCGAGCCCATGAGCTGGGCCGTTATTTCGCGCGATCGACGCAAGCGGGAGCCGACATCCTCAATGACCGCCAGTTGATCGACACGCGCGGCCTTGCGGGCGTCGTCCCATTCGGTACCGGCGCGTTTTTTCCAGTCGCGCAGAGAGTTCTCGGATACCTGCAGCTTGCGCGAGATGGCCGGGATTTCATCGCCGTCGGCATAGAGGCGGATTGCCTCTATTTCAAGTTCGCCGCGTTTACCCATCAGATGGCCCCCGGTCCGGGGCGCTTGACGCCGGGGACGGTGATGTTGCCGCTGGCTACGTCTATGCCGTTTTGGGTGATGGTGGCGATGTAGGTGCCTGTTTCCAGCACGTCGTAGGTCAGGTATCCCTGATCGCCCAACCAGGCCAGTTCCGTCCTGACCTTGTCGCGGCTGCATTTGTGGGCGAACTTGCCCAGGGCGTCGTGCAGGATGGAGTCATTGCAGCTATAGCCGCTGGTCTGGGCCAGGATGCGCAGGATGACCAGGCGCATGTCTTCTAGCCAGAGTGTGGCGAATGGGACGGACATTATTTTTTACCTCCGTTCAATAGATGCTCGTTTACGAGTTCAAGCTGGTTGGCAAGGCCCTTGACTCCGCCGCATAGCTCGCGGACATCTCCATGGAGCTGGTCAAGCCGTTTGAAGAGCTTTTCATCGTTGGTTTCCATCCGGGCGTGGTTGCTGCAAACCGGCATGGTTTCGATCTTGAGCTCGATCTTTTCAACACCGCTTTCAAGTTTTGTTAAACGCGTCTCGGATTCGGAGAAACGCTTGTTGGAAACCTTTTCCCGGCTGTTCCACCATCCGGCAAAGCATGCCGCCAGAATGAATACGAAGTTTGCAACCCCCAAATAGAAGCTGAGGGCCTGATAATTGATGCCGGATAGTTGCGGTGGTGTCACAAAGGTCTCCAATGATTGAGAATTTTTTCCAAATCGGATTGACAGTCGATGCAGCGTTTGCAGCCGGGTGCCGCCCGGCGGCGGGCTTCGGGGATCTGCTCGCCGCAATCCTCGCAGTAGATTGCAGCCGGGCCGTGTGGGCGGTTGCGGTGATGAGCGTCCAGGACGGCGGTTTGAAACTGCTCGTTGATTTCCTGGGCGCGGTCCATTTCATCGGACATTCAGGAACTCTGTCCGAAGGTGAGTTGCGGCCATGTGGCTGATTTGGACAGTTCCAGGGCCTGGTTCAGGTCATCCTGCGAGATGTTCTCGCGGAAGGTGGCTATCAGTTTGACGCCTTCGACTGCGATGTCTTTTGCAATGGGTGCGAGGATTATGGCCAGTTGCGCGATCTGTTCGGCGTTCATTTGAGACCTCCGGCGAGTTGTGTCAGGTTGGCTGCCAGGCTCTGCGCCTGCTGGAGCGAGGTTGTGAATGTTTGCGCGTCTCCGCTTCCCTGTACCATGAGCACGTAGGCGTCGATTGCGGCGTCATAGGCGAGGCGCGACTTTTCATAGGCGGTTTTGGCCTGGGCGCAGGTGTCTGATTTTAGGGTGGCGGTCTTGCACAGCCCGTCGGTTGCCGTGGCAGCGCTGACGATAGTGGCTTTTACTGCCAGGAGCGATTTACCGGCCAGTATCTGCGGGGTGTCGCCGGTGGCTGGTGTGGCGCTGGTTGTGGCGCAGCCGGACAGGCAGAGCAGGATAGCAAGGGCGGTCAGGGACATAAACGACGCGAGCGAGAGGCGGATAAAGCCGGATTGGTTGCCGGTGACCGGGGTGGGCGAGGTACTGGCTACCGGAGAAACTCCCATGATCTCGGTTTTGCGGGCTGATCCGTCGGAGGAGCCGAAGTAATAGCCTACGATCATGCTGGCGGATGAGATGAGGGCTACGCCGAAGGTTTTGACCAGGTCGGTGTTTTGGGCAGGGATCTGGACGAAAAACAGCATTATCAGGGTGGTGAAAAAGAAACAGACTACTATCAGGCCAAGAAGCTTTTTGATGTCGATTTGCTGCATGGGTTTCTCCTTTGCTTTTTTCCGGTTCCCGACCCCATTCGGTGTGATTGAGTTTGAATTCGCGGAGATGGCGGGCTGTGACCGGGCAGATAAAACTGATTGTGGTAGTCGGCCAGAGGCACGAATGCTTCGTCATTGGCTCGTTCGATGCCGGTGGAGTTCAGGCATGGCAAGGGGAAGGTATCAAAGAGGAGGGGAGTGGTGGTTTAAAGCCGGTTCAAGTCCAACAAAAAAGCCCCGCTCCAAAATGGAGGGGGCTTTTTGTAAGGTATATCTGCGGCTTATAGTACGCTGGGGATAAATTGTCAATCTACAATCTGTTCTGGTAGTGGGTCAGTTTCGATTGTTATTTTCTGAGTTTTGAGTGGTTGAAAGACTCATTTTGGAGATCGTTCCTTCTGTACGATATGAGGTTAGGTTGGCAACCTCCAAAGCAATTTCATATCGGGCTTTGGAGCGCAACGCAACGGAAAGCTGCATAAGCATTTCAGTCATTTTGTTTAAATGTCATGTTTATGTATTCTTACATTAAACAAAATAATCTTTTTATGTTTAGTGATGTTTTTTGCAAACAGAACATTCTCGCTTGTAAGATTAAATTAATGTATTATTATAAATAAATATTTGCGCCGCTTGCGGTGATCCTTCGAAAAAAAGGAGTGCAAAAATGGCAAAGATTAAAAGACAAGTTTTTTATAGTTTTCACTTTGATAACGATGTGATGAGGGTTCAACAAGTTAGAAACATTGGGGCTCTGGAAGGTAATAAGCCCGTCTCTGCAAATGAGTGGGAAGGGATCAAGAAAAAAGGAGATACAGCAATCGAAAAATGGATTGGTGAAAACATGGCCAATAGGTCTTGTGTCGTTGTGCTTGTCGGCGAAAAAACGGCAAATCGGAAATGGGTTAAATACGAAATGAAAAAAGCTTGGGAAGATGGCAAGGGGCTTTTGGGGATTTATATTCATAATTTGAAAGATCCCAAAACTGGAACTTGCACTAAAGGTGCCAATCCGTTTGAACAATACACTTTCAAAATTGATGGGAAAGTCCAAACGATAAAATGCCATAACCCAAAGAGCGACGATGCGTATAATGATATAGCAAATAATATTGGAAGCTGGATAGAGGCAGCAATTGAACAGCGGACATAAAAATCATGCCTGACAACTTCGAAGAAGATTCTCCGTCTGTACAGGCGCATCTAAGCATTATGCAATCTGTGATTAATCGGATGGCCTCCAATAGTACGTCATGCAAGGCATGGTGTATTTCTTTAGTTTCCGCAATTTTGGTCATCGTGGCTGACAAGGGAAAACCTCAATTTGCCCTGATAGCGATTGTCCCTACGGTTTTATTTTGTTCACTCGATGCCTATTATTTGTCACTTGAAAAAGCTTTTCGCGAGTCCTATCGCTTATTTATAGAAAAACTTCACAACCACAAAGTGGTGGCTGCTGATCTTTATTTTGTTACGCCATCTGGTGGTAAAATCAAAACGTACATTACTGCTTTGCGATCATTTTCGGTATGGGTTTTTTATTTAGGTTTGATTGCAATGATTTTTATAATCAAAGAAATCGTGATTGTGACGGTAGTTCCTGCGCTAAAAAAATGAATTTTTCATCTGCGGTATGCGGTTGGCGTTCGCTCCAGGTGCATAAGGGGTTGCAACGAAGTTTCGGGGTCAAGACTTGAAAAATCACTTTTCAAGACATGACCCCTCACCACATATAACGTGCATGAGGCTGACCCCCGACCGCAGGGAGAGGGGTCGTGCCGAGAGTTGGGACATTACTTCCTTGATTATGTCCTATGTCGGGGTCTGACCCCTCTGTTGCCTCATGCTCTCCCCTCTTTTCGCTCTTCTCGCACCCTTAGCGGATGCAGGCCGCATCAATAAAACTAAGATACTCATCAATGCTTTGAATATATGTTTTAATATCGCCAAAGGACAAATCTGAAGCATCATCATCGTGATGTACAATGTTGTTACGTCGATTTACTATCGATTGAATTAATTCCTTCCAAGTCTCCCACGTTGATATATCGGAGGCGAGGTCCACTCCTACAATTAGAAAAGCATCTTTTGTTCTATAAACGTTTCCTGACACAAGGTCGTCCACGTCTTTTCTCGACATACAAATTCTAAAAATCTCTTGCACATTACTATTTTGAGATTTCTTGTTCTTAGAATTGTATTTCCATTCAACAATACTTAATGGAATGTTCGCTGTGGTAAGTTTGGCATCAATATTTGATCCAATTGAATGAATTACATCCTTTATACAGGTCTCTAAATTAGAACATAGCGTTAAAAGAAAAGATTTGGTAAAAAAATTAATATTTTCAATCACTAATCTGTTACCTTCATCTTCATTCAACACTGCTTGTTCAGTTGCGGAGACCATAGACAACAATTCTGACAAATTGTTTTTGCATGAAGAAATGATGTCACTGTGATTCATCTTAACCCTCAATAACCTTGTTCAATTTCTTTTGCCATAATTCGCGTCTCTTGAGGATTGATGCTCTATTTTGAATACCACCTGATAGTGTTCTTTGAAAAGCCGCATTTTTACACAAGGCTTTAAACGCATCCCTAATTTTTATTTCTTTTCCGGTCACCATGCTCTGAGATAGATTGGCAAAACTATGCATCAGCAAGTCGTAATAGACTATACTCTGTTTTGGACGGTTTTTTGTCGTGTCAGTAAAAACCGTATTCTCAAAAATATCGCAACACATTTTCAGAGTTTTGCTAAATTGATTTTCCAGTTTTTTAACTTTCTCTTCAGAAAGTTGGGAATTATTGCGCATGTATGAATCAAGAAATTTTGTTAATCTACCTTCATATCCTTCTAAATCGTCTTGAAGTGCAAAGAATCGAAGAACCATTTCTTCTCCTTCTCTGGAGTCTTTTGATGTATTTCCAAATTTGTTAATTTCCTCCTTTTTTGCTAGTGTGTGTAGCAAGTCGTTTAGCGGTCCAGGATAAATTGCATGTCTAATTTCTTGATCAGAAAGTTTCACAGCTCCTTGATTTAGACGCGAAAATATTTCTTGCACTAAGTTTGGAGGATTTTCTTTTCTAAGTATTATGCATCGAATAGTTGTTGCTTCCAACTCAGCACAATACTTACCCAACTGAGAAAATTTTTTTCCTTCTAACTCTTTGTACGCGGTCATACCTTCCAATGAGAACTCATCGTTGAAAAACTTTTCAATTGTGGTCAGTCGTTGAACTCCATCTATAACAAGATGAGTACCATCTGCAGCCTCAGCAAAATAACAAGCTGGTAAGGGTATTCGCATGAGACAAGATTCAATAAACCGAGAAGCTCTCTCCCAGCCTTCCTTGTCCCATTTGTATTTTCTTTGAAAATCTGGGTCCAGCTTTAGTTTAGGCGGTTTAGAACTAATTCGAGCAGATAGTGTTTCGAAAGGATAGTCAATTGGGTAAAGGTTGAGAGTTTTGTCTGTTTGATTTGCTTCAGTCATAATATACCCCTCCGCGCTAAGCGCGATTTATTTGTGTATGCCGCTAACGGTTTTTCCGAAATTTTATTGGCCTAAGTCTGATTCTGTTCAACGCAAGGCTGACCGGTCGGTTTTAGGGCCGGTCCAGTCGTGAGTTGAGAACCTATGAGTTTTGAGTGACTCTTATTCACTTCCCTTTTCTTTCTAGCTCCTTCTTTTCCCGACGTTCAATGCGCTTCTTAAACTGCTCATATCGATCCGCTAAATCATAAATGTATTCAACTATCGCGTAGACAAACGTTTGAAGGTCTTCAGCATCTTGAACCGAAATTGAAACATCATCAGGATGTGCTGCAATGTTTCGAAATGCCTGGAGTTGCTGACTCCAATCATATAGTCGTTGATCAATGAAATTGCGGTTCTTAAGTTCAAGAATTCCTTTTGCTAGCATAACCTTTTTCTTGTTTGTTGCTATCTCTTGAGCTGTATGTGGTTGATTGCAGTTTGTTTTCTCTGTACTTGATGATTCAAGCATATTTCTGCACACTGCTTCAAGTGCTCGACCAAACATTACACACGCCGCTGTATGGGCACCTGCTTGCAGGGCACGATCAGCTTCAATAAGTGAATCGGTTACTAGGCATGGAATTCTACGACTTGAAAATACCTTAGGAGGATCAGGATAGATGCGGATTACATCTGACCATCTGTCGAACTCGTCATCCCATTGTGCAAATGCCGTTTGGTGTGATTTGCCAGCTAGAAGAGACCCACATACAGGGCATTTTCCGACATAGAGTCTTTCTCCGTAAGGTTCCTCACTATCATAGTACCGACCGCTGTTTTCTGCCATACCAGATGTCTCTGCAGCTACTTTTGCTCTACAATTAGAACAGTCAACTATGAAGGTTTTTTCTGGCATTTTACTCTCCTTGTTCAACATGCTTGGAGATAGTTGGCGGGTTTAGTCCAGGGAGCTTCGGGGTCAGGGGCTTCGGGGTCAGGCTTGCTTTTCTGCTTTAAGCAAAATATACCCCTCCATGGCTTGCAAACAACGCATACAATATTATTCCGACACCCATAAAAACGCAACAAGGCAAGCCTGACCCCAGCCCCCCTACTGGTTGGCATGTCACTTTCTTTATTTCGGGCCTTCATACAAAAGGAGCCGATCCTTGTAATATTCATGTCCCTTGTCAATTGCCAGTCGTTGTGCCAGGTCGTTTAGTCTTTCGACTTGCGTTGCATGCCATTCGAATTCTTCATTTGACAACTTGAAATATATCTCATACCAGCAGATCCAAGTGATGGTGACGGCTATGACTTTTTGCCTTGTTGATTTGTCATAACCAATTCGATAGTACTCGTCTTGGTTGATCCACTCTTGAGCAAAATCAGCTTTCTTGAAGTGTAAAGCGTCTGATTTTTCCTCTATCAGGGATCCTCTTATTTGTCGTTTTTTCTTGAATGGCCACATTTTCTTTCTCTTTTTACTTTTCTCGCCAAGAAGTTTTGGGGTCAAGTCTTGGAAAATCACTTTTCAAGACTTGACCCCTCACCACTCGAGGTTTTCCGCGCCGACTGCGTGCCGCCGAGAGTTATATCTTACGGTTTTCTCAATTCCGATCCGAATTTCTTTGAAGCAATAAGGACAGAAAAGGGTGTAACTATGAATGCAACAGCGAATGCTTTTCCAAATGACAATGGTGAACCGAGTAACGCCACTAAAATAGAAGTCACCAGATGCGAGCTTACAAGGCTTATTGCCTGTACTCCTGATGCTAACTGCCTATTTAAAAGTTCTCTCATAAATGCATAGCATGTCGGCCATGCAATTATGGAAGGGACAAGGCAAAATCCTATTGATTGATAAATAAGTCCCATTCGCATCTCCTTACTGGCGAGGTTTTTATGACTAAACTTGCTCTTCTACTTCGGTCCACTTTATATTTTCGTTCAAAACTTGATACTTATAGCCGAGGCCGAGTATTTCGCGAATTACCTCAGCCATTACGTTTAAATTATTTTCTAGTGAAATCAGCAGAACATTTTCTCCGAGCAGTTGAATATCTTTATTTTTGGTCGCTAGGGCTGAGAGATTGGCTGAACAGCCGCTCCATCTTTGTTCGTCTTGGTGTTTGCCGGTTTTTGGTTTTTCAACGACGAAAATAATTTGTGCCATAACTCTTTCCTCCTCATGGGTAATGGTGCCCACGAGGAGCACTCGGTTTTTCCGGGTTTAATTTCGTCTTGGTATAACGGCTCTCGGCATGACCTGCGTGGCAGGGCTTTATTCTGCCACGCCAGTGTCTATGCCGGTGTTGGGCATCTCTCACTTCAATGACCACCAGGGATCTATATACTCGCCAGGAGAGTGAAGTAAATCTTTCTCAAACTCGTCCTTGTGTGGGCCTGTGTATGATTGCAATGCCTTTTGAAATAACTGCTTGTTCAGTGCAAACTTATAAATGACCGCGAGAGCTCCCTCCAACCAAGCCTCTGTGGGAGAGATCCAATTGCGAATCATCCAGTTTCTTATCTCTTGCTGCGTTTGAGGGTCAGGAAGTTCATATGTGTGCCACTGTCTATCTCCGAGCTCCTCCAGCTTTTGAAGGGTCGTCTGTGGATCTTCAGCATCTGCTTCTTTCAAAACAAGATCGCACAATTTCCGGACCTCGTCCCTAGTCATCACATCTGGCAAATATTGAAATCCATCTATTTTCATCCTTTTTTCAATCCAGGTACTTTTTGTACCGGTATATTCAAATTCTGCCTGTTCTTTCGCAGCTTCTATCGAATTATGATATGTATCGTTCTGAACTTCCCATGTTTCATCACAATAGAATAAATAAACTTCTTGTTTAGGAATACCAGTGCTGGCTTCATATGCAGCAATCGCTAATCCTTTGAAATCGGTTTGCAGCTCACCGTCTGCATAGTGACGAGTTTGCCCTGTCCTATTGTGTCTTGCATTGATTAGCGTCCAGTATAATACTCTGGCACCATCTAAATATTTTGGCGGTTCATTAATTATCTTCATGTTCAACTCGTTGATCACCTCTTTATGCTTAAAAAATAGCTTTGCCGCTTAAATGTGTTAATTTCTCATTATAACCGCTTTTTTTAAACTAATCAAATCTCTCTGCTTTTAACAGATCATACCCCCGGCAATATGGGTTGTTCCAGCCGGTCGCGCTGTTGCTGGTAAGCACGGTTTATCTGATAGGCGCGTACCAGGCTGATGCCGTGTTTTTGCGCCAACTGCTCCATTTGGGCGCAGGTGTTACCGGATAACCAGATCTCCCGATCGCGTTTCAGTTGATCCAGTTTGACGATGCGCGGAATATAGCTGCCGCGATAGTCGCGCCGGACGGCTTGGACGATTTCCAGGGCAATGTCGGAAATCCCCCCCGGCCCCCCTTTTTCAAAGGGGGGAGTCTGACTGATCAGCTTTATTGCCTGATCACGCAGAGCGGCAAAACGGCTGCCGGTGAGCGGGTCGTGTGCGGCGACCGGCGTGGTGATCAAGTCCATGGTTTCAGCGTCGCTTTGAGGTTTTTGCTTGGCCGGGAGCGGATCTCCGATGTGCCGCTCACTGAGGATGACGCCGCCCCAGGTGGTACGTATCCATTCTGTCAGGTGTAAACCCAGCTCTTCGGCGATTTCACAATCCAGTCCACTTTCCTCCAGGATGTTGGTGATCTTGTCCCAGATATCCAGCAGGCTGCCGTTACTGCCGCCGTTGGCATAGAGGTCGCGGTATGTGTCGAGATCGCGACGATTCATTACCTGTCCAGCCATTTCTTAAGCGATTCGATGACGGTCTGCGCCTGTTTGCTGTCCAGCCACTGCAAGGCTGCAACGCAGGTCATGCGCTCGACGTAGCTGGCCAGGGCTTTCTCGCTTGAATCTCTGACCTTTCCGGCGGAGTGCAGTTCCAGCCAGAGGGCACGAATCTTTTTGCTTTGCGGATCGTCGGCTAAACGGCGGGAACTATGGGCGTGGGACCGGGGACTGGTACCACCTTTTGACTTCGCTTCCCAGCCAAGTTCGGCGAAACGGTCCAGGACGGCGGCCCGGCCGCGATAGTCGAGATCGGCGGAGGATTCGACGCCACCTGCTTGATAGAGAATGTCGCGGTATATGTCGTCGGAGAGGTTTAAGTCCTTTTTGGCGATGTGGATCTTGGCCAGTTCTTCACGGCGGTATTTGTCGGCTCCCCGTGGGTTTTTTGGGGCGGTTTTAGCCATGGTTTAATCCTCATTTAACGGCTGATCTGTTCCAGAATGTCTTTAAGCGCGTCACTTCCTCGTGCATGGGATTCGTCGGATTGCTCTTCGATTACGATGTCCCGCCGGGGCTGTGCTGCCTGGCGTCTCGGCAGGATCTTGAGCAGTTCGGATGGTTGCGGCCACCATTTAACGCTCCTTAAAAGCTGCTTGAATCCGGCTCGAACGCGCTCCCGGTCCTGTTTTTCGTTCATGCCTTCGCCAACTATTTCCAGCCACATTTCGGCGGTGATGGGCAGCATTTCTACGGCTGGCGTGTTGCCCAGGCGCAGGCCGACCATGTATTTGAAGGCTTTACAGATATCCTCGCGCAGCCAGGCGTCGGGCGCTTCATCATGGACGTTTTTCCATTCGGTAAGCGTCAGCAGCGCCTGGATGGAGCGGGGCACGTAGCTGGCGCCGGTCATGCGCACCGGGTGGCCGGTGACGGTGAGTTGGATTTCAGTGTTGTTCATGTTTTATCCAATACGGTTAAGCAAATTGCAGATATTGGCTGCTCATCAGGTCCGGAGCGCCACTTCCGGACGACCGATCATTTTCCTGATGCCGGGAAAATGATCGGTTTCGCAGTGCTATTGAAATTCCAGGGTCCTGTCTCCCGTTTCATCTTCGTAGATGCGGATACAGAGCAAATCGCCTATGGCATCGGTTACCGGCATTTCACTCGGCAGGTTGACCAGAACTTTTCTTAATTCGTCTACTGTTTGCGGTTCATATTCAAAGAGAAATCGGCCCATTGCCTACCCCTACAATGCCGCGATGTCGAGCGGGATCGGCTTGTAGCCTCCTGCTGCATCGCGTTCGTACAGCCGCATGTATTGCTTGCTGCCGACGACGCGCAGGGCGTCGTCAAGGGCTTTCATGGCTTGCTGCCAGGCTTCGGATTCAATCTTGTACCGCTTGATCTGGAGGATGCGGCTGATGCGGATGCCGCCCTGGGCGTCGGTGGCAAAGGCTTCGGCGATGATGGCGCGCAGCTCGGGCCGGGCCTCGGAGGTCCATTCGTCCAGGCATTCGAGGATCTTTTCCTGGGCAGCTTGCAGTTCGGGACCGGGGGCGATGGTTTCGGATACGGCGACAAGTAGCTTGTAGCGGCCGTCGAAGCTGAATAGTTGCACATTGCCCTTTTCGCCGCCGCGTTTGACGCCGTATTCCTCGTTGATCGAGGCGAGCAGGGCGTGAACATTGGCGAAGGCTTCCCGTTTGAACTCCGATAGTTCTTCGGAATACTGCCGCCATTCTTTGGCGATTTCGTTGACCAGGTCGTCGGTCATGGCGTCGACCGGGCCGATCAGGTTTTCAGGTACCAGATGCCCTTTGGCGTTTTGCCGGTATCCGGCTGGTATTTCGTTGCTGGGTGACATGTTTTCTCCTCTTGTGGACTTTAGGGACTTATAAAGACTCTTATGGATTCTCGGATTTTCAGACCCGCCGCCACATTCTGCCGGTGAGGCAGACGGTTGCCATGGCCCTGGAGGTGGCGCGGTTGACCATCCAGCGGCGGGTGCGGTTCCATTTGCGGCGGAGAAGCAGATGCATTACTACGCGCTTAATCATGGTTTAAACCTCCTTTTTGGGCTTGATGGCGTTGTGTTTACATTCCCGGCAGGCTCGATACAGCCGAATACGCATGGGGTTGGTGGCGGCAAATTCGCGTTTTCGGTTTTCCGAACATTTGCATGCCGGGATTTCGCCAAGTACCGGGCATACGACGGTGGATGATCCCAATACGTCTTCGACCTTGTGCAGTAAAACGTCGGCCCTGCAGTTGTTTTCGCCGTATTTACCTTTTAAAACCTGGTTAACGGCGCTGGGGGAGTATCCGATGCGCCGGGCGACTTCGGCCTGACCAAGTTCGGCACATTTGTCACGCAGTAATCGCATCCGGTCGATTGTGGTCATCGGTTACCTCCTTTGTTTCTTTCTTTGTTTCTTTTTCTTTTTGCTGTTTTTCAAAAAGACAGGCTGAGGTTAATGGCTCACCACAACGGTCGCATCGATTCGGATGTTCCGGGCCGGGGTTGCGTTCCAGGCGATATGTCTGGAATTGCCCTATATGTCCTGCTCTGAATCCTTGAACTTTTGAGATGTAGCCGTGTTTGAGCAGTAGACTGATGTATTTGCAGACGTTGTTGTAGGTGCTGTTTGGTACTGATCGCTGTATGTCGGGGACGTTAAATTTTTTGTGTATTCGTATGCTGCGCCATATATTCCGCCGGACGGTTGAAGTGTCCGATTTTCGTTTCATTCCTCTTTTTCCAGCCATTTCCCCTCCTGATCATAGCTGCATCGCATCACAGTGTTTTCGGGCCGTCGCTTAAGTATGATCAGGAGTTTTTGCGGCGCCCAAAGGTGGGTTGATCGAAGTAAAGCGGTCGCTCTCCCCAGTCTGAACACGTGATGGTTTCAAGGCCATTGGCCAAGGCAAATTTTTCTATTTTGGTGAGGCCGATGATGATACGGCCGATGTTGCCGCTGGTTTCCTTGTGCAGGTGCTGAATCAGGTCTGAATTGAGCTTGACTTCGGTGACTTCATCGGAGACGTGCCGAGTGTCGTCCAGGTCGAGGCCCTGGAATTCAATCCATTGGGTGATGCGGCGTGCGATGCGCTCGTGGGTACGGATGCGCCGTGCTATATCTTCCATGCCGATGAGTATGACCGGGCAACCGGAGAGGTCATAGATATCGCGCAGGCTGTCGACCATCTCAAATTGGCGGAAACAGTAGTCTGCCTCATCGATAAATATAGGGCGCGGTGGTCGGCCGTCTTTGGTAAGCGCTTCTACAATGAATTCGACCATGTCGGAGCGTCGCAGCATGCGCTTGCCGCCCAGCTCGCGGCAGAGGTCGCCCAGCATGCTGGTGACGGTCCAGCAGCCGACGGCGCGGACGTAGACGGCGTCGTAAACGTTGGCGACATAGGCCAGAGATGTGGTTTTGCCTGTGCCGGGCGGCCCCCACAAGAGTCCCATGCCTTCGGTGCCCATGGGACGGTTGAGCAGATCTTCGACGGATTGCATGAACCGGCGAACATCTTTTGTTTTGACCATTTCGTGTTTCATTTGCTACATTCCTCCTGTTGCTATTTCCCGTGTTGTGCGGGGAGTGAAGCCGCTGGCGATTGGGAGCTAAGCGGCTTTTTTAATGTTATTCAGCCTTTCTGAATCTTCCGGCGCATTCCGGGTCATTCTTGTAGAGTCCGACCCGCTTGGCTCCGGAACGATCTTTGTCGTTGACCCAGGTGATTTCATATTCCGATGCCTGACCTTGTTGTTGGCGCTGACGGATGTCGTCATAGATCTCGTTGACATCGTTGAAAAAACGCTTTCTGTTTTCTTTTTTCCGTTTTTCTTTTTCTTCCAGGCGCTGTTCAAACGCGATGACGTCGGGCGGCAGCTCGCGGCATTCGATGCGTTGTTGTGGCGTGGCTTCGGCTTGGATTTCGTCGAGGTGACGCTCCAGGGTTTTGAGACGCCGGTTTTTACGCTCTTCGCGGGCGTGCTCGACAGCTGGAACCGGGTAGAAGGCTTTTTTGTTGGCGTTCCAGCGGGCGATGCAGATGAGGCGTTCTTCGCGGTCCTTGACCCAGACGTTATTGGCGTCGTGGATGTCGTAGGCGACGATGACGTTCTGGCCGCCGTAGTGGACAAGTTCGGGCGCGTAGTAGATGTTGCCGAAAAGGCGGACTTCGCCACGGCGGGTAATGACGGTGACGTGCGGCCGGAAGAGGGATTCGAGTTCGAACGGTTCGGGAATTTCCGGCTGCCATCCTTCGGCCAGCCATTTGGACCACATTTCCAGTGGGCACATGTGCCGTCGATGTCCGGTTTCAGGATCGGTGAACCTGGGCAGTCCTGAATGTTCCCGGCGGTTGTACTGCTCTATGGTGAGGGCGCAGAAGTCGAGGAATTCCTGCCAGCTCAGGAGCAATTCACTTGTTTTACCCTGTTTGCCCTTCTTTAATGCTTGTTTGACGTCCTTTTCCATGGCGAGGTAAACCTTGCGTTTGACTTGTTCGTCCATACCCGGCCCGGTGTAGGTGATGAGTTTTTTTGCTGCACGGACCCAGATGCTTCCCTGGGCGCGTTCAATGAGGCCGCGCGCTTGAGAGTTGCCGGGAATGCCGGTTTTGTAGGTGCTGCCGAGGCGGGAGTACATGCCGATAAAAGGGTCGCTGTTGACAGCGGCTTCGTTTCCGGCACCTTTGTCGGTGTAAAGGATGGCCGGGATGCCGCCGTAGCGTTTGTTTTCATCTACGGTAACGGCGTGGCGATAGGCGTCGGCGACGGTTTGCGAGCTTTCGGCGAGACCGGCGCTCCAGCCGATGACGACGCGGGTGACGGCGTCGATGATGGCGCAAACTTCAGGTAAGAACGGTCGACCGTGAACCGGATGGGCGACTTTTGCCTTGAAGGAATGACCGTCGCAGAGACAGATGTCGAGCGGCATGAATTCTGAGGTGTCACGACGGATGAAGCCTTTAAGGCTCTTTAACTCCTTGCCGGTCATGCGTCCCTTATTGATGTCGAGTTTGGAGTATTTAGTGATGAACCGGCGGGCCTGGCTTTCGCTGGGGAGATCTATCTCGTCGGGGATGATGGAGCGGAGATCTTCCAGGGCTTGGATTACGCTGATTTTCTGGGGGACCTGGTAACATTTCAGAAAGTAAGGCACCCAAGGGGGGAGACCGGTCCGTTCGGTGTCGCGGGGAGCGAGGGCGGCGGGATTCTTTCCATTTTTGTTCCATTCGGCCCACCAGCGCATGAGGCTGCGGTGGGATAGCGCACGCTTGCGGGTGTCTTTGCCGCTCCGCTGATTGGCTAGTGTTACCATGACCTGGGCTTCGGGTGGTAGGGTGTGCGCCATTGCTTGGTCGACAAGGGTGCGGATCGCGCGGGTGACGCCGATGCCGGTTTTTTCGGCTTGTTCGATGAGACGCATGAAGTAGATCCGGGCGTCCATGGTGAGCGTCTGCCAGGATTTCAATGTGGTGATGGAAGGAAGCTGTTTTCCTTCCGGTACGGCTTGGGGTAAGGCTTCGCTGGTTATGGCCGGAAGCTGGCAGACTTTTTCGGGTAGCTCGGCGATGATGGCGTTCATGAAATGATCGCGGGCTTCGGACGGAAGGCAGGAGAGGGGATATTCCCGGCCGCCGCCGCGGCCTTCGCGTTTACGGAAGGGCCAGTTTTCGCGGTCGGCTTTGCGCTGTACGCTTCGTTCTGTTCCCGGCATTCCCGGCTGTCCTTCGAGTTGTTTGGCGGTGAAGTGTAGTTCAGAAAGTGTCATGCCTGGTTGCCCGTGTGATTGAAGTCGTTAAAAATCTTGCAAATTGATAATAGTTACTGATATTTTTCAAATTGATCAGGCCGCGTAGCGTTCCGGCCAGATTTCTTCGGGAGAGCGCCCTATTTTGGCGGCTATTGCCCGCTCCATTTTGGGATAGGGCTTTCGACAGGCATTGCGCACGGCATCACGTGTGACGCCCAGCTCCCGGCCCAGGGCCGCGAAAGACGACCCGGCCAGGCGCAACTGATAAATAATCCATGCCCGACGATCGTCGGTTTTTTTTGGTATCTGTTTTGTCCTCATGGGGATAGGTATATGTTCAATTTATTGAACAGTCAACAAGAAATTGAACGTCGGAGTTGTCTTTATTATGAAAATATTGAACATGGATATTTTTGTTAGCAATTTCAGTTTGTTGCAAAACTCCGACATTTGTATTGAAGTGTCGGAGTTGGTGCCGGAGTTAGCGATATGAACTCCGACACGTTCAAAGACAGGTTGAAAATTGCAATGGGCAAAGATTCTCAGCGATCTTTTGCTACTAAAAGTGGTGTTTCTACGGGGACACTTCACAATTTTTTGAAAGGGTCAACCTCTCCTGACTTGGAAACACTTCAAAAAATTGCTGAAGCAAGTGGTTATAGGGTTGCGTGGTTGTCGAGTGGGGAAGGGCCGATGCGGGTCAATGAGGAGGCGTATGAGCTCGTGGAAAATCTCAAAGATGCCGATTTAAGCCCGGAGCAGCTATTGAATCGTGCTTTAACGATAGGCAGGGGGGCGGATCAGTTAAACCTGGATCTGCTAGTGCAGATTATCAAAAATATGACGGAAGGGCGCTCAAAGACAGAACTGGCGGAGATCGATGCTGCACTGTTCAAGGCGGTTGTCGATACCATGAAGAGCCAGGACAAGGAAAGAGGCAAGTGACCGGCTGTCATACCAATAAGAGTAAACATAATAACCGCACCTTCTGATTTGGCTCCAGATCTTCGCGTTCGAGTAAATCGTTAATAATCAACTTTTTTTCTTCTATTTTGCATGTCATAAAAAACATTGTACTGTCCTTTTGGATGAAAAAAGTTTTTATGTTTTAGCACGGATAAATCCTTTAATGTTTGCGAAAATCACAACAAAATAAAGGTAAAGTTGCGGATTTTTACAACATGTTTAATGAGAATTTGGAATGAATTTAGTAGGAGCGCTTTCTAAGGAAAACCGGAAAAAGCATAGATTGTCACAGTTTGAGGTGGAGGAACGTACCAATATTTCCAGGTTTCGATTGTCACAGATTGAAAATGGGCGAGGGGTGTCACCGACTATTACAGAGGCGGCCCAACTGGCTGAACTGTATCACGATGTCAGGATAATAAAGGCTACGTGCGGTACGTGCCATATTCACCAGACGTTGTTTTCAATTGTTTCACAATTTATGCCCGCTATTAACCCGTATTCTGATTTGACGATGGTTTCTGAGTTGTTTGTTTCATCTATTAGTGCTTGTTGTAATCGCATTAAGGACGTAACCCGGCATGTGGATACAGCGGCTGCTGTACGCGAGGATAGACTGTTAGTTATTGAAGAGGCAAAGCGAATTCGTTTTTTAGCTGATGCTTTAGAGCTGCTGGCGGAACAAGTGGGATGATTTTTTTGCTTTATAAAACTATGGCAACACCATAGTTTGAAAATACTGGAACAGATTGACGCGCTGTGGTCATGACAGTGATATTGCGGATATGACCACTATTAAAGCACAAATTGGGCACAGGGTCAGGCGGGTTTCGCGTTAATTTGAAACTGACTCAGGTACGGTTGGCGGAACGCTTAAATGTTGCCCCGGCGACTGTTTCGACATGGGAAATCGGTGATTGCGGCATTAGCATTGAAGCCGCAATCCGGCTGGCTGAATTGGCTATTAAGAGGCGTTTCGGATGTTGTACCGGATTCAATTGGTGATGCGGAAGAAAAGCGCATGTTGACGGCGTTTCAGAAAGTCAGCCGGTCGGATCAGCAGGCTTTAACCTGGTTGGCGGAGTCGGCGGCTAAGAAGTAGGTATTCAAAATTTGGAGAGAAATGTGGAACCCAGTGAAAACGAGGGGCTGCCAAATGATTATGACTCAAATGTGGACCATTCTGCTGGTGGAAATAAAAAATTCGCATTTATTGCCTTAATTGTTGTTATTGTACTAGTTCTGTCTACAGTTGTGATGAGATTTCAAACCAGCAAAGTGGATTCGGCACCGCAAAATGCTGGGTCTGAGGAAAATAAATCTGCTACTGTTTCTGATTCGTTCAATAATTCTGATAAGGATGTTACATCTAATAATAATATGATGGTTGCCGCTGAAAGGCTTAAAAGCGAGTCTTTTGACAGCCTGTGGTCTAAAGGTGAACAAACAACTGCATCACAGTTGACTAAAAGCCCGTATTCCAGCATCGGAAAAATTTTTAGAATTTCTGGTAAGGTTTACAAGGTTGAAGAATTACCTCCTTCTCCTGATTTGCACGGCAAGTGGGGTGAACTGTTATTGTTAGTAGAAAACTCTAATTCACCGCTAGGTATGACTACTATTGATTACATTGTAGAGGGTGATATATCAAAAATAAACTCTGGTCAGTTTGTTACCTGCGTTGGATATTTTATAGGTACTCATGAAAGTGAAAATGCTGTAGGCGGTAAGGTTGAAGCCATTGTATTGATGGGAAACGGGGTTGCTGACAAATAACTTAAATTTGTTTCAAGTGAGTTTTAACTGAAATTATCGGCCTGGTATCTGGCCCCCACCACAGTGCCAAACTAACCGTAAATTTTTTATTGTCCTCTGATTTGGCCGGTTTTTAGCGTTCTATTTGACACTCGGCTGTTTTGTATAGTTCTCTCCCATTCGTCATAACAAAACCTAAAGAAATCCACAAGTTTTCATCAACTCCCACAAGATAGAATCTAATCATATCAATGCCATACCGGTTGGTGGTTCATAGTAGCGCGGCGGGTGGTTTGGCACTGGTTTGCAAGTGGTTTGGCACTAAAATATGTAGCGCGAAATTTAATTTGGTAGTGATTGGTGTTTGATTTGGTAGTAATGAAAGGGAGCTTAAACGCAAAATTAAGCCCTCTTTTTATCACCAGTTTGTAAAGATTAATTCCCACCTGTTTTGACCCTTCCCGGCTCCGCCTGCGCAATCCGATTTTTCTGGACAGGGTTTCC
>MTLD01000248.1_pt1 | contig 23364 bp, 23 predicted proteins | sample 1982471 | NCBI WGS metagenome assembly MTLD01 (sample SAMN05712604, study PRJNA340218) | biofilm metagenome | isolation source: sample SPM anode biofilm adapted to -50 mV | place: USA | collected 2012-02-03 | reverse complement strand
GGAGCTGCGGGGAGCGGCTGGGGAGCCGGAGCGGCCGCGACCGTCTCCTCCCTGGGCGCCTCGCTCCGGTTTCCCTTGAAGAGCACCCCCGCGCCGACGCCGACGCATAAAAGCGCCACGCCGATCAGCACCACTGGATACCGGGCCGGCTCCTTCGCCTGGGTCGCCATGCGGTAGCGGAGCACCTCCGGGCGCAGATCGTTAGCCGCTCCGCGCCGGCTCCTGCGCTCCTGTTCCATCTTTCTCAACGCGTCGAGGATCAGACTCATCTAGATTCGCCCCTGGTTGTGGGTCAAGGTTTGCAGCCCCGGCGGGAAAAATCCTCCGGCGCGCCGGTATAGCATCATCAGCGTCTGCCCACCGAGTTTCCCGTCCGCGGTCAACTGCTCCCGGCGCTGGAATTCGGCCACGCCCCCCTGGGTCTGTACGCTGAACACCCCGTTCACCGCGCCGTCGTAGCAACCCACCTGTTTCAAAAGCTCCTGCAGCAGCTTCACCCCGGCCGCCTTGTCGGCAGCTTTGCCGCGGGAGGAGATGCCGTGGAAGTCCTTCCAGAGCACGGTCGCCCCGCCGCTCCAGATCTGCGCCAGTTCTGCGCGGGTGAGCCTGTTCTTCCCGGCTATGGCCGGCGCCACGCCCACCGAGTCACGGTCGATGCTGAGCAGGGCGACAAGCCGCTCCCCTCCCCCCGTCACCGCTACGTGAAGCAGCGCCGGGGCGTCCAGGCGCGCCAGCGCGTCCAGGTTTCCCGACACCTTGGTCGCCGTCATCCCACGCTGGCGGGCGAGGCCGCGCAAAGTCGCCGGCTGTCCGGGGGTGGCTTGCGCCGCGGGGGCCTGCCAGGCGGCGAGCACAGCGTTCATTGAGGCAAGGAGGTTCTGCTGCTCCGGGGCAGCCGCAAGCCCTGCAAGCGCCGCTTCGCGCGACAGCGCGGGAGTGGTCTCAAGAGTGGCAGGCTCCGTCGGCAGCAGCGATCCGGAGAGCACCGAGAAGCCGGCGACGGCGAGGATGCAAAGGGCCACCCCCGCCGACAGCGCCTTCATCGGCAGGGCGCGCCGCCTGCGGGGAAGCGACTTGCGCAGGTCGGCTATGGCAAGAGCCGCCATTTCGGTTGAAACCTCCTTGCGCTCCTTGGTATAGGCGAGCAGCAGGGCCCGGTCGCAGACCCCGTTGATGAGGCGCGGCAACCCCCCGGAAAACTTGAAGATGCGTCTGAGCGCGCCAAGCGAGAAGGTGAGCGGTTCCTGCCCGTCTGCGGCGAACCGGATGCGGTGCCTCACGTAGGCGCAGGTGTCGTCGAAGCCCATGGGCCTCAGGTGGTAGCGCACCGTGATGCGCTGGTCCAGCTGCCTCAGCTCCTCCCGCGACAGGAGCGCGTTCAGCTCAGGCTGCCCCACCAGCACGATCTGGATCAGCTTGTCGCTGTCGGTCTCCAGGTTGGAGATGAGCCGGACCTGCTCCAGCACCTCGACCGAGAGGTTCTGTGCCTCGTCGATCACCAGCACCACGGTGCGGCCGGCGCGGTTCTCCTCCAGGAGGTAGGCGTTCAGGGTGGTGTGCAGCTCGCGCATGTCGCAGCTGTCGCAGTTAAGCCCGAACTCGGAGTTGACCTCCTGCAAAAGCCCCAGGGGCGAAAGCGTCGGGTTGAAGATGAGAGCGGTGCGGTAGGTCTCCGGGTCGAGCTGGTTTAAGAGCGTGCGCACCATGGTGGTCTTGCCGGTCCCCACCTCGCCCGAAAGCTCGATGAAGCCGGCGCGGCTCTCGATAGCGAAGAGCAGGTGCGCGAACGCCTCCTGATGCGGTGAACTTAGGAACAGGAACGAGGGATTAGGGGTAAGCGCGAAAGGCGCCTCTTTGAAGCCGAAAGATTCCCAGTACATATATCCCCATTGGCCCCGGTGAGGGGGGGAGACGGATTCGGGTGGAGAAACGAGCCATTAGTCTATAGGTATTTGGGGCGGGAGTGTCAAGCAATTACTGGTGAGAGATGAAGGGGCGCTCATCCCGGGTGCTGCCCGCTCTACTTGCTCTTGTATCCGACGGCGAAATCAATGACGCACATGTTCCGGTACATCGGGTGCGGACCGCAGGCGGCGCCCGCCGTGCCGAAGGAAGGGTCGAAGATGTTTTTGCGATGCCCGCGATCGGATACGCCGTCGTCAACGATAAGCTCCAGCACCATGCGGCGCGCCGTGTCGGGACCGTAGCCGATGTTCTCGGCGATGCTCCCCTGCCAGGCGCCGAAGCGCTCGATGCGCTGCTTCAGGTCGCCGCTCGTCCCCTCGTGGCCGGTCGCCCCCGAACCGGCCTGCTCCCGGACCAGTTCGGCTGCCGCCCGAGCCAGCCCCGGCGACCAGGAAAGGGCGGAGATGGGGCGCTGCCGGGAGAGAAAGGCGATCGCCTCGTCGACGGCGGCCACACCTTCTTTGGTCATGACCAGGTTGAAAGAACCGGGAACCCGGTACCCCTTTCCGATGAAGTACCCCCTCATTTCCTTGAGGTAGCCGACATAGCGGGCGGGGTCGGAGCGGGCGACGTTGGTCTCCGCCAAGAGCTCGCGTGCCATCTCCCCGCGCGACGCCTGCGCGGCCGTCACCGACAGCAAGAGCACGATCCAGATCGTCAGTACCGTTTTCATGGTTTCTTCCCCTCAAGCATCGCCAGCCTCGCTTCGAACACCTTCATGGCGTCGGCCAAGGTCGCCTCGATGTCGTCCCCATAGACGGTGAAGTAAAGGTAGTTCCCCGAGTAGTGGTGCCAGTTGAGATCTTCGACCAGGAGCGGCTCCAGGTAGCGCTCCATCTTCTCGTAAGGGTAAAACGGGTCGCCGTTGGGCCAGGTCCGCCTGAGCTTTTGCGCCTGCCCCTCGGTGAGGGGAATCCGGTAGCGCACCGAAACCACTTCAGCCTTCATCTGAAACTACCTCCTTATCCCTCACCCTATCCACTCTCCCAGAGGGAGGGATTGATCGCTCCCGGAAAAGAGCCCGGGGGAAAGCATATAGGGAGAAGCGCGTGTTGACAACGTGGCAATGCCGCAGCGCGAAGGACGCCACGGGGAAGATGTCGGCGCCGGAGCCGGTGAAGCTGCGTGGAGCGCGGCTGTTCGAGCTGCGCCGGAAAGAGATGAGGGAAAGATAATTAAGGTAACAGGCTTGATTTTTCACGCAGGTCGGCTTTATTTTTATCTTGTCAATCCACCCACAAAAGCACAGGTGAGCATATGCGCCTTTCACTTTACCTGGAACATGGAGAGCAGTTTTCTCGGGCCGCCCTGAAACTGCCGGTACGCACTCCCATAGACATAGAGTCGACCCTTTTGAACTGCTTCATCGAGGTGTTGCCGGTAGCGGCGTCGCACTACGTGGGGCCGGACCACCTTCCGGGGATAGAATTTCCGCATCCTGAGATGCGGGTGGTATTCCAGCTGAAGGAGCATCCGCAGGTTGCGGCGATCTACTCCATCGACGTCTTTGTCACCGATGCGACCCTGAGCCTGGTGAGCCATGCCCAGGGGCACACCCACGTCGAGATCAACCGCAGGTCCGCCCATATCGAGCGGCTGATCGCCAACAAGCAGAACGGGCTCCTGGAGCTGATCGGCTGCAGCCACACGCTCTTGATCGACAGGCTGTCGCAGGCCTTTCTCGATCTGCGCGGCGCCTATCTAAATGCACTGAACGAAGAGGGGTGCCTCCCGGTCCCGCACCACTACTAATTGGCTCCTCCCCCCAGCGGGGGGAGGTTTCCTCAGATTTTCTCCTTGCCAACGGTTTCGACTGTCAGATGCAGCCCCTTTACCTCCACCACCCGCACCCTCTCCCCCGCCCGGATAGTTTCGCCGCTCACCGCGTTCCAGTACTCGCCGCGCACCAGCACCCTCCCCTCGGGGTCTATGTCGCTGTCCGCCACCCCCTCCTCACCGAGCATCCCCTCCGCGCCGGTGATCGGCTTTTCCCGGTGCGCCTGCACCACCTTGGCTACGACGACGATGAAGAACCCTGCGGTGAGGAGCACGGTCGAGATGAGGACGCTCCAGGAAAGGCGCAGGTACGGCTCCGGCGAGGGGAAGAGCATGAGCGAGCCGAGCACCATGGAAACAATCCCCCCGACCGCGAGCATCCCATAGGAAACCACCTTGATCTCGGCGATGAAGAGGACGATGGCGAGCAGGATCAGGGCGATGCCGGCGTAGTTTACCGGCAGGGTCTGCAGGGCGAAGAACGAGAGGAGCAAGGAGATCCCCCCGATCACCCCCGGCAGGATCACCCCAGGGTTGGAGAGCTCGAAAAAAAGCCCGGCGATCCCGAGTAGCATCAGCATATAGGCGACATCCGGGTTACTGATGGCGTCGAGGATCTTGTCGCGGGTCCCCATCTCGTAGCTTTTCACCCGCGCCCCGGAAAGGTGCAGCACCGCCTCCTTCCCCCCCCGGAGCACCTTGCGCCCTTCCAGCTTCTCCAAAAGCTCCTGCCGGTTTCCGGCCACCAGGTCGATCACCCCCTGCTGCAGTGCCGCCTCAGAGGTGAGCGAGATGCTCTCGCGCACCATGCGCCGGGCGAGCTCCACGTTGCGGCCGCGCTTTTTCGCGATGCTGTCGACATACGCCTCGGCGTCATTGACCACCTTCGACTCCATCACCTGGTCCGGCTTGCCGCCACCGAGCCCCACCGGGTGCGCGGCGCCGATGTTGGTGCCCGGGGCCATGGCCAGGATGTCCGCCGACAGCCCTATCACCGCCCCGGCCGAAGCGGCCCGGGCTCCTGAAGGGGTGACGTAGACCGCGACCGGAACCGGGCTCGCGAAGATGGCCTGCACCGCGTTGCGCATCGCCGTGTCGAGCCCCCCAGGGGTGTCCATCTCGACCAGAAGGAGCTGGTCGCCGCGCCTTCCCGCCGCCTCCAGGCTCTGCTTCAGGAACCCGGAGGTGACCGGGTTGATCGGGCCGCGCACCGAGATCACCGCCACCCGGGGCTCATCCCCGAAAAGCCGCATCGGCAGCACCAGCCCCAGAACCAGCAACAACAGGAGTAGATGTCTCATCATGGACCTCCACGCGCTACCCTTCCTCACCCTCGGGGAGCGGGTCATCATCGCCTAAAAGCGGCGCCTTGGGATCGTAGCTGAAATCCCCCAGGATCACGCGGTCGATGCCGCGCAGGGAGGAGAGAGCGGTTGAAACGGTGAGCGAATCGGCATCCGCCTCGGTCACCACCGCCAGCGCCCGGGTCTCGGCGAGATGGTTGAGGCCGATGACGGTACCCGCCTCGGGCGGGGTGAAAACGGGGTGCACCGGTGCGCCGCGGTGCAAAAAGACGAGCCTGCGCGTGGCGATCATCGTTTCCCGTGCGCCTTCAAGGTGCGCCGCCAGCCTCGCCTGCCGGCGCCGTATGCGCTGCACCGGGCTGCGGCGCAGCACGTGGTCAGATGGAGGGAGCCGGACGATCTCGACCCTGTCTGGCACCGCACGCAGGATGGGATCGAGCTCGGAGCCGCCGGTAACGGCAACCACGAGTTCGGGGGCTACGGCGCGGATCTTCGCGAGCTTCAGCGCCACTCCCAGCGGACCGTCCACCAGTCCGGTGCTGTCAACGAGGGTAAGTGGGGCTTCCTGGCGCGAGTCGAGCACCATCCTGCCGGTCTCGGCGGCAAGCAGCGAAAGGATGGGAGCGGGGGTGACGGAGCCGAGAAAGGAGAGATGCTCCCAGCGAAGCGGGCCCTCTTCGGGAGCGGCGCGGAAGCTGCACCGGCTCACCGCGCCGGGGAGCCCAAGAGAGGACTGCCCGACGTCGGCGTCGACGAGCGCCACCGGGTGGCCTGCTTGGCAGAGTTGCGTCAGCAGGTACCGGATCAACGTGGTCTTGCCGGAATCGCTTCGCCCCAGGAAGAACGCGCTCCCCTTGAGCGAGGCCAGCCGCTTCAGGAGTTCCTCCCACCCGGGACTGGGGACGATGGTCATGGCGCGCTCCGTGGCTGGCGGCTCTGGCCTTGAGTATCAGGGCTGAGCCGACAGCGTAGACGGCTGCTGATCCGGGTAAAGCTTGGCGATCTGTTGGAAGGAATCCAGGCAGCACTCGAACAGCACCTCAACCAGCTCCGGGTCGAACTGCTTGCCCGCCTCTTCCCTTATGGTGTCCAGGACCTTTTCATGGTCCCAGGCCTCCTTGTAGCACCTGCTGCAGGAGAGCGCGTCGTAGACGTCGGCTATGGCGACGACCCTGCCGAAGAGGGGGATCTCCGCCCCCCGCTTGCCGCGAGCCCCCCCCTGCCCCGTCTCGAACCCCGGCAGCGGCTGGCGCGTGCGCGGGTCGATGTGCCCGGGATACCCATTACCGTCCCACCTCTCGTGGTGGTTCATGATCACCACCGCGGCCGACTCGTCGAAATCCGAGTAGATGTCGCTGAAAAGGTCGGCGCCGTAGACGGTGTGCAGCTTCATGGCGTCGAATTCCTCCGGGGTGAAGCGCCCGGGCTTCTTCAGGATGGTGTCCGAGATCGCGACCTTACCCACATCGTGCAGCATGGCCGCCATGCGCAGCACGTCGCGGTTCTTGTCGATCTCCTGCTGCGGCAGTCGTTTTCTCGTGGCCCAGGCCTCGTAGAGCGCGACGGCGTAAGAGGCTACCCGGTTCACGTGCGGGCCGGTCTCCTTCGGGTCGCGCATCTCGGCCATGCGGTTCATCCTCAGGATGATCTCGCGGGTCATCTTGGCCCTTTCCACGGCGTTGGCCGCAGAGTTGGCGAAATAGGTGATGATCTCGTCGTTGTTGCCGGAAAAGGGGATCACGCTCCCGTCGCGGTCCATGGCGTTGATCAACTGCAATACGCCTATCACGTCGTCCCGGTGGTTCTTGAGAGGGACGGTGAGCATGGAGCGGGTACGGTAGCCGGTCATCTCGTCGTAGTGGCTGTTGAAGGAGAATGGATAGACCGGGTCGATGCGGGAGACGTCGGGGATGTTGAGGATGGAGCCGTTCAACGAGACGTAGCCGGCAATCGAGCTAGTGCTGATGGGAACGGTGAAGGTCGCGTAGGGGAGCTTGCGCCCCACCGGCAGCCGGCGTTGCAAGGTGTCGTTCTGGGCATGGCTGAACCTGAGCAGGTCCCCTTCCTTCACATAGATGGAACCGGCGTCGCAATTGGTGAAGCTGCGCGCCTCTGTCAGTATTTTTTCCAGAAGGAGGTCGATATCCTTGATCTGCGATATCTCCAGACCGAGATGCAGTGCCTTGATCAGCTTGCTGTCTGGTCCACCCATAGTCTCAGGCCCCTCTTCAAAGAATAACCGCCAAAAGCTCGCGGTATTGTTCCATTAAAGAGGGGTTTTTGCAAGATCTAAGCAAAGAAAAGCACTCTCCCCTCCTCTGGGGCAGGGCGAGATACTACCGGCTTATCGGTTCTCCCGGGGCGGGGGTGGCGAGCCCCTGAGGAGGGTCACGTACTCCAACGAGTGCTGGCTCTACTGGTCCTTCCTGCAGGAAGAGACCGACCGGCACGTGAAGCCGATTTGGGAGCTGCACCTGGGCATGGAGCTCACCCACCTCCAGAACCTCGGCAAGATCGCCGGCAAGATGGGGGTCGACCTGGATCAGGTCCTGCCACAGAGCTTGCCGGCGCCGCTGCAGTTCAAGTCCCAGGTGAATTACGTCAGGGAGATCCTCGCCACCCAGATCGACTACAACGCCTTCGAGACCGAGATCAGGCCGCCGGACCAGCTCCCGGAAAACAGGCGCTACGTCGAGTGCCAGGACCTGCTCAACGCGCAGGGGGCGCCAAGCGAGGAAGTGATCAAGATGAACCAGCGCAAGAACGGGCGGGACTACCTCCTGGAGCTGGCGGGGCAGCACCCGGTGAAGGAACTGCGCCAGAAGAAATAGGCTGTCCCATCAGGATCAGGCGGGGTGAAAGCCCGCCCTATACGACCGCTTCCGTAACTACGGAAGCGGTTTTTTCATACCACTTATTTCTGTATTTACAGCCACTTAAAAATTTCATACCGAGGGCTTAAAAAAATAGTTTGACATTTAATCGATACAGCATTAGCTTAACATCAATCGATACAACATCGAATGTTTCAGGAGAGGTTACCGTGGCAGAGAAAAACAATTCATATCGTGCACTGAACACCTACACCAAGCTGATGCGGGCTTCCGAGTCGGTAACCAGCAGGGTGGGTCGGAAGATGTCCGAAGCGGGGCTCACCATCAGCCAGTTCGGGGTCCTCGAGGCGCTGCTCCACAAGGGGGCCATGTGCCAGCGCGACGTGGCCGCGAAGATCCTCAAGAGCACCGGGAACATCACGCTGGTCATAGACAACTTGGAAAAGCAGGAGCTGGTCAGGCGGGAGCGCAGCCTGGAAGACCGGCGTTATTACACCGTCGTCCTCACCGACAAGGGACGGGCGCTGATAGAGGTCGTTTTCGCAGGGGTCGAGGCAGCCATAGTGTCGGAGATGAGCGTCCTGACCGAACAGGAACAGGAAACACTGGGAGAGTTGTGCAAGAAACTTGGAATACGGGAGGGACAGGGATAACAGCAAAGCCTTTTTTTTCAGCAAATAATTCGACATCAAAGCACATAACCTAAAACCATTAAACAGCAACCTAAAAAGGAGTACACCATGAAAAAGATATTTGCATCCATCGCAGCCATAGCAGCACTGGCACTTCCCGTCATCGCCTCCGCCTCCACCTGGAACATCGACCCGGACCATTCCAACATCGGGTTCAAGGTGCGCCACCTGATGGTCTCCAACGTCAAGGGGAGTTTCGAAAAACACAGCGGCGTCCTGGAACTGAACGACAAGGACATCACCAAGTCCAAGGTTTCCGTCACCATCGACACCGCATCGGTCAACACCAATGTCGCCAAGCGCGACGAGCACCTGAGGAGCGCCGACTTCTTCGACGCCGCCAAGTACCCGACCATGACCTTCACGTCCAAGAAAGTGGCCAAGGCCGGCAAAGGGAAGCTCAAGGTGACCGGCGACCTGACCCTGCACGGCGTGACCAAGCAAGTGGTGCTGAACGTTGAAGGTCCGGCCAAGGAGAGCAAAGACCCCTGGGGCAACCTGAGAAGCGGCGTGGTCGGCAGCACCAAGATCAACCGTAAGGATTTCGGCCTCGTGTACAACGCGGCCCTTGAGACCGGCGGCGTCGCAGTAGGCGAGGACGTCGACATCACCCTTGAAATAGAGATGATAAAGGCAAAATAACTAAGACAGCCTCTTTTCAAAACAAAACTCCCCGCCGGCAGCCCCGGCGGGGAGTTTTGTTTTTTGTGGTCGTTTTTGGTAATGAGGACGAGGTCCTGCGCACCGGATTTATCACCAGTGACCGATCAAACGCACCTGGCGCCCGGAAGCGGAAATCCAGAACTGGCCGTTCACAAGCTCTCCTAAAACGGAACCGGTACCGGCTCCCAGGGCGCCCGCCAGAAGATCTGGCCAGCTGAAGTGGTAGCCTGAAAACTCGTCCACGCACTCGATGATGAATCCCGGCACCAGGGCAACACCTGTGGAGGCAGCAACCCTCTCCCCCGGCCCCATCTGGTTCGCGGTGTGATAGACAACGCTGTCGGCGACCACCCCCAAGGCGGCACTCCCAGCAAAATGCGACACCTTGTCGGACTCGACCGCGAAGGAAGGGTTGGCAACAAGTAAAAGCATGAGCAAGATTACTGATCTCATCGTGACCTCCCCTGAGTGGTTGTGTGTCGACCCACAGGGGTAATGATACCGGATTTTTCCCGAATGGCAGTGAGCGCCGCCCCTTCACCCATCCCGTTCTGCGGTAGGAAGAACCTTACTTGCAAACTGTGCAGCACCAAAGAGACGACCATCTGCGGGTAACGCAGGAAGGTTGCAAGAAAGGATGCAAAGGCTGGGCGCAAAAAAAAGGGCTACCCGTTACCGGATAACCCTTTGGAATCATTGATGGTGCGAGAGAGGGGACTTGAACCCCTATACCTTGCGGTGCCAGATCCTAAGTCTGGTGCGTCTGCCAATTCCGCCACTCTCGCGAACTTTGAGTGCTGAAACAACAAACCCCGCTTTTAGACGGGGTCATTAATTATTGGGGTGGGTAGTGGGATTCGAACCCACGTATGAACGAGTCACAGTCGTTTGTGTTAACCGCTTCACCATACCCACCATATTAAATTTTGGTACGCCTGAGAGGGTTCGAACCTCTGACCTACGGCTTAGAAGGCCGTTGCTCTATCCAGCTGAGCTACAGGCGCAGAGAAAAGCTGACTTGAGTGGTCGGGGTGAGAGGATTCGAACCTCCGGCCCCCTGCTCCCAAGGCAGGTGCGCTAGCCAGGCTGCGCTACACCCCGATTCAAGAAGCACGTTTATAGCACAGCATTTCCGGCTGTGCAAGCAGATTTTTCCCGTAAACAGCAAAACGAATTGGCTCGCACAATAGAAAAACTATAAGTCGTGAGATGTAAAAAGGATCACTATCAAGAACAAAGCTTATGTCTTATCCCCTGCATCCCCTTCATCACTGTTAGACGGGTTTTTCTTTGCGTCTTCGCCTCTTAGCGTAAGAAACTTTCCCTCTTTTGCAGCGCCTCTTTCAGCATCTGCATGGCGCGGCCACGGTGGCTGATGGCGTTCTTGATCTCCATCGGGAGTTCCGAGAAGGTCTGCCCGTACTGGGGAACGAGAAAGAGCGGGTCGTAGCCGAATCCCCCATCTCCGCGCGGCGCCTCCAATATCTCTCCCTTCAGCATGCCGTCGAAGGTCCGGCAGCTTCCGTCCGGCAGACAAAGGGCGATGACGCAGTGGAAGGCGCCGGTGCGCTCTGCTTGCGGCACGCCTGCCATCTCCTGCAAGAGGAGCGCGTTGTTGGCGGCATCTCCCGCCCCTTCCCCGGCAAAGCGCGCGGAGTAGACGCCGGGGCGCCCCCCAAGGTAGTCGACGCAGAGCCCGGAGTCGTCGGCCAGAACCGGCTTCCCGGTGAAAACCGCCGCCGAGCGGGCCTTCTTCAGCGCGTTCGACTCGAAGGTATCGCCATCCTCCTCCACCTCGGGAAACCCCGGGAAATCGGCGGGCGACAGGATGGTCTCCACCACCCCCTCCAGAAGCTTCTCGAATTCCCGCAGCTTTCCCTTGTTCCCCGACGCTACCAGGAGTTCCTTCATGCCTGCAGAGCCTCCTGCTGGATCTCGAAGAGGCGGGAGAGGCCAAGCATCGCGTGGCTGCGCATGGCGTCCATCTGGTCAAGGGTGAAAGGCTCCGCCTCGGCGGTTCCCTGCACCTCTACAAAGCGCATCGACGAGGTCATCACGAAGTTCATGTCCACCTCGGCGCTGGAGTCCTCGGGGTAGTCCAGGTCGAGGAAGGCAACGCCGTCGACGATCCCGACGCTCACGGCGGCGACCGCCTCCCTGAGCGGGCTCTTCGGGAGCTCGCCGGCGTCGACCAGGCTCTGCAGAGCGTCCGCCAGGGCCACGTAGGAGCCGGTGATGGAGGCGGTGCGGGTGCCGCCGTCGGCCTGGATCACGTCGCAGTCGATGACGATGGAACGCTCGCCCAACAATTCCAGATCGACCACCGCGCGCAGCGACCTCCCGATCAGCCTCTGGATCTCGTGGGTGCGGCCGGAGAGTTTCCCCTTGGCCGATTCGCGCTGGTTCCTGGTGTGGGTGGCGCGCGGCAGCATGCAGTACTCGGCCGTGACCCAACCGCTCCCCTTCCCTTTCAGAAAGGAGGGGACCTTCGCCTCGACCGTTGCGTTGCAGATGACTTTGGTGTCCCCGAACTCAACGAGGACAGAGCCCTCGGCGTGCTTCAGGTAGTTGCGGGTGATCTTGACTTCTCTCAATGCGTCGGCCGCGCGGCCTTCTCTGCGTATCATGTATCTCCATCCTCTATGGGTAAAAAAACGTGGTGATCTTTTACTGCTTTTACTTGGAACCTGCTTCAGGCGGTGCTGCCAACCGCGGGGCGGAGAGGACTTTCCCCGCGCCCCCGTTGTCGTAGATCTTGGGCCCGGCCGCCCCCCACCAGTTGCCCGGGGCCCGGAACTCCTCCTTGCCGGCGTTGTAGAGGTCGTAGCCGTTGTCGTAGATGGCGTTGTCCCAGGCAACTGAGGAGCCGTCGAACACCAAAAGCCCGCTGTTGCCGTTGCCGGTCACCTGGTTCGCCGTGACCCTAATCCTGGAGGAGGTGAGCGAAATGCCGTAGTCACTGTTGCGCGCCACCTGCACGCCAGTCACCGCCCCTTCGCTCTCGTACAGGGTGATCCCCCTGCCGTTGTCCGACACAGCCCCCCCCTGCAGTTTGACGCGGCAGTCGTCGCACGAGAAGGCGGAGCCGTTCATGGAAAGGCTTCCCTCCTGCAGATACACGGAACTGCGCTGGGCGTCGACCCCCTTGCGGTTTCCAATCACGTGCAGGTCGCGCAGCGTCGACTCGCTCTCGGAGAAACTAAGGCCGGTATCGCAGTCGCTGCTGCCGCCCCCCTCCATCACGACGAGTGCATCCTGGAACCTCATCCCGGTCTTGCTCCGCTCAGCCCGCACGTTCTTCAGCGTCAGCTTGGAGAAGATGGCTTCCAGCCCGGTCTGGGCACCGTCGATGCGACAGTTTTCCAATACGTTTCTCTTCTCGCTTCCCAGGAGCATCACCCCCTGCCAGTCCCCTGCAGCGGGAACGGCGAAGCTGGAGGTGAAGACGATGGGGGATTCCTTGGTACCCTCGGCGACCAACCGTCCCTGCACCACCAGCACTGCACCGGAGGGGTCTTTCCCCCCGAAGCGAACGAGGGTCCCCGGCTCGATGGTCAGGGTCGCCTGAGGCGCCACGGTCACGGCCCCTTCCACCAGCACCACTCCCTTCCAGACGGTGTCCTCGGTGAGCATGCGGTCCCCGTAGCGAAGCGATGGGGTGAACTGCGCCTCGGTCCTTGGTTGCGCCGCCTCGGCGGCACCCGGCGCAGCGGTTTCGGGGGGCGCGGCGAAAGCGGGCGCGCCAAAGCAAAGGGTCCCCAGCAGCAGGAGGCCCGGCATAAAATGTATCCGGTATAGGTTCATGGCGCGGGGATCTGTAGACTTTCCTGGTGATATACCTTGTTCTTGCCGCAGCGCTTGGCAAGGTAAAGGAGCGAATCGACGATATTGAACAGCTCGTCCATCTTGTCCGCGTTTTCGGGGTAGCTCGCCACGCCGATACTGACGGTGACGCCGCGCCCAGCCCCGTCGACCGGCCGCTTCGCTGTGCCCACCTGCACGCTCTCGCGCAGGCGCTCGGCTGCGAGGATTGCCTTGTCCAGCTTGGTTTCCGGCAGCAGCACGATGAACTCCTCCCCTCCGTAGCGGAAGGCGACGTCCACGCCGCGGATGGTCTGCAGGATGATCTCCCCCATGAGGGCGAGCAACCTGTCCCCGGTGGCGTGGCCGAAGCTGTCGTTGTACGACTTGAAGTCGTCGACGTCCATCATGATGATGGAAAACGGCTTGTGGTAGCGCTTGGCGCGCCCCATCTCCTGCCTGAAGTACTGCTTGAAGTAGCGGTGGTTGTGCAGCCCGGTGAGCGAGTCCGTGATCGCCAGCAGTTTGGTCCGCTTGTGCAGCGTGGCGTTGTGTATCGCCATGGCGGCGAACGAGGCGAGGATCGAGAGGAGGTTCATCTTTTCCCGATCGAACTCCCTCGGCTTGAAGTCGTCCAGGTAGAGTATCCCCACGATGCGCGACTGGAATATGAGCGGCACGCAGACCAGGGAGCGGATCCCCTCGTTCAGCGCAATCGGGTTCTTGAAGAAGGGCGTCTTATCGGTGTCTTCGATCAAGAAGATTTCACCGGCAGCCAGCACCTGCTCGGTAAGTCCCCCCGGGGCCACCTCCCAGCGCTCCTTCTTGACGAAATCCGCCGTGAGCCCGGAGTGGGCATGCAGGCTCAGCTCCCGTTTCGCATCGTAGTAAAGGGCGATGCTCCCGGCGGGGGTTTCGGCAAAACCCATGGCACTGTTGAGAATTGCCTGCAGCACCGTATCCAGATCGAGCGTGGAGACGACCGCCTTGGCGACCTCGATCAGGTCCTTGAGCGCCTTAACCTGCGATTCCAGCGATTCTTTTTGGGTACCGCAACCACACTCTGACATGTGAGCTCCGTGGAGAAGTTTAGAACCGGATATAGATACCACAGCGCCGGCCATGTTGTAAATGGCGTAGGCAGTTGCCCTCTGCCGTGCGGGACTTTTTCCCGGCCGCCGCGTTTTAATCTTTTAAATCTTGACTTCGTCATACATCTTGTGGTTTATTTCTGCCCGGCCACTAAATGTGGTGTCGGCGCAACCAACATGGTGACATGATATTTATCCAAGGAGAACGAAACGTTATGAAGAAAACAGTCGAGAAGGGAGTAATACCGGGCCTGACCAAGAATGCATTGACCGTACTAGAGAAGCGCTACCTGAAGAGAGATCAGACCGGCAAGACCCTTGAGACTGCCTCAGACATGTTCCGCCGCGTGGCGACCGCCATCGCGCAGGCCGACGCCGTTTTCGACAAGAAGGCCGACATCGGCGCCCTCTCCGACAAGTTCTACACCATGATGACCAACTTCGAGTTCCTGCCCAACTCCCCGACCCTTATGAACGCCGGTCGCGAACTGGGCCAGCTCTCCGCCTGCTTCGTGCTCCCGGTGGGCGACAGCATGGAGGAAATCTTCGAATCGGTCAAGTACACCGCGCTGATCCACAAGTCCGGCGGCGGCACCGGTTTCTCCTTTTCCCGCCTGCGCCCTGCCAACGACGTGGTCATGTCGACCACCGGCATATCCAGCGGCCCCCTCTCCTTCATGAGGGTTTTCGATGTCGCCACCGAGACCATCAAGCAGGGGGGCACTCGCCGCGGCGCCAACATGGCGATACTGCGCGTCGACCATCCGGACATCATGGATTTCATCATGTGCAAGGCCGACCAGCGGCAGCTGAACAACTTCAACATCTCGGTCGGCATCACCGAGGCGTTCATGAAGGCCGTCGACGCGGACGAGGAGTACACCCTCTACAACCCGCGCGACAAGCAGCCGGCCGGTAAGCATAACGCCCGCAAGGTGTTCAACCGCATCGTAAAGCAGGCCTGGGAAAACGGCGAGCCGGGGATCATCTTCCTGGACCGCCTGAACAAGGACAACCCGACCCCGCACATAGGGGAGATCGAGTCCACGAACCCCTGCGGCGAGCAGCCGCTGCTCCCTTACGAGTCCTGCAACCTGGGCTCCATCAACCTGGGGAAGATGGTCATCCACGGCAAGGTCGACTGGGACAAGCTTAAGGATGTCGTGCGCACCTCCGTCCACTTCCTGGACAACGTCATCGAGGTGAACAACTACCCGCTGCAGCAGATCGACGAGATGACCCGCTCCAACCGCAAAATCGGCCTGGGGGTCATGGGTTGGGCCGACATGCTGATCATGCTCGGCATCCCCTACGGCTCCCAGGAATCGGTGGAGCTGGGCGAGAAAGTGATGCAGTTCATCAACGACGAAGGGCACGCAGCGTCGCGCCAGCTCGCCAAGACCCGCGGTGCATTCCCCAACTTCAAGGGCTCCATCTACGACAAGCCCGGCGCCGATCCGATCCGCAACGCGACCGTCACCACCATCGCACCGACCGGCACCATCTCCATCATCGCCAACGCCTCCTCAGGCGTCGAGCCGCTCTTCGCGGTCTCCTACGTGCGCCAGGTGATGGACAAGAACATCCTGGTGGAAGTGAACCCGCTTTTCGAGAAGATCGCCAAGGCCGACGGTTTCTACACCGACGAGATGATGCAGCGGATCGCCGAGCACGGCACCGTCCAGGACATCAGCGCCATCCCCGATGCGGTCCGCGAGGTTTTCGTCACCGCGCACGACATCACCCCGGAAGAACACATCACCATGCAGGCCGCCTTCCAGCGCCACACCGACAACGCCGTCTCCAAGACCGTGAACTTCCCGCGTGAAGCCACCATCGAGGACGTCGAGAAGGTCTACCGCCTGGCCTACGAGAGCAACTGCAAAGGGGTCACCATCTACCGTGACGGTTCCCGCGATGAGCAGGTCCTCTCCGTCGGCAAGAAGGAAGAAGTAAAGGCCGCAGCGCCGGTGCATGCGGAAGAAAAGCGCACCGCCAAGCGTGAGCGTCCCAAGGCGCTCAAAGGGTGGACCTACCAGATGCAGACCGGCTGCGGCCCGCTCTACATCACCATCAACGAGGACAACACCGGCCTCTTCGAAGTCTTCACCACCATGGGCAAAGCCGGCGGTTGCGCCGCCTCCCAGTGCGAGGCGATCGGCCGCATGGTGTCGCTCGCCTGGAGAAGCGGCATCCAGGGGCGCCAGGTAGTGAAGCAGCTTTTGGGCATCTCCTGCCACGCACCGAGCGGCTTCGGCGACAACAAAGTGCTGTCCTGCGCCGACGCGGTAGCCAAGGCGATCCAGTCGCACCTCTCCCTGACCGGCGTAGCCGACGTCATCGAGGCCCCCGCCTTCGACAGGGGCGCCTGCCCCGAGTGCGGCGGCGTGGTGGAGCACGAAGGAGGCTGCGCCGTCTGCCGCGTCTGCGGCTACTCCGAGTGCGCGTAGGGAGGTAGTTGAAACTCACTATTGCGAGGGGTCTTAGAAAGACAGGCTGAGCAAGAATAGGATAAGTAGAAAATGAAGGGGACCCCACAGGCCATGCGGTCGCTTCGGCAGAAATGCTGAAGCGCCACATGCTGGTGCGGTCCCCTTTTTACGTTGCTGACAAGAGAATCAGGGCGTCATCGTTGGCAATCAACGCCACTTATAATATCCTGTATCGCAAGAGCATCCTTGAAGGATGCACGGACAGCTGTTGCACAGGCGCCCCGCCTCGCCTCTTACAAACGGCAGACGCGGAAAAAGCGCTGATGGACTGAAAACCCGGGGAAATATGGAGGTAGCCCGACATGCCGGAACTGATGCCCGCGATCTTCTTGGGACATGGAAATCCGATGAACGCAATATCGACCAACAGCTACACCGAAAGCTGGCGGCGCATCGGAGCACAGATAACGAAGCCCAAAGCCATCCTCGCGATCTCGGCGCACTGGTATGTGCCGGAAACAAGCGTCACGATCAGCAGCATGCCGAAGACCATCCACGACTTCGGCGGCTTCCCGCCTGAATTGTACCGGGTGCAGTATCCCGCGCCCGGAGACCCGCAGCTTGCCCGCCGCGTCCAGCAACTGCTCGCGCCCTTGCCCGTCAATCTCGACGACTCCTGGGGGCTTGACCACGGAACCTGGTCGGTACTCGTGCATGTATATCCGAAAGCGGAAATTCCTGTCGTGCAACTGAGCATCAACGAAACCGAGCCCGCCTCCTTCCATTTCGAACTCGGCAAAAAACTCGCGCCGCTGCGGGACGAAGGCGTCCTGGTCGTCGGTAGCGGAAACCTCGTCCACAATCTCCACACCTACGCCTGGGGACGGCACCTGCCTGAGCCATATGATTGGGCGGTTAAGTTTGAGTCGGAGGCAAGGCAGATGATGCTTGCCGGGGATTTCGAGCCGCTCGTCCGCTATGAAAGGCTGGGACCGGAGGCAAAGCTTTCCATCCCTACGCCGGATCACTACCTACCGCTACTCTACGTGCTTGCCACCCGGCAACCGGGAGAGAGCATCACCTTCCCAGTCGAAGGCATAGACGGCGGATCGATCTCGATGTTGTCAGTTTGTGTAGGCGGATAAAGCGACCTGCCCCTGCCGCGAAACAACCTTTCATAGCTTCCTCAGTTTTGCGCAGGTCGCGGTGTAGCCTCGAAAGTTCCGGGGCAAAAGATGCATCGGGGCCAAGGCACAAGACACGGCATCTTTCGAAAACCTATATTTTCCGCAGAAGTAAAGAAGTTGCTCAGGGAAATGCATTTCTCAGCGCGGGAAATACCAAAGTTGCTCCGGGAATGACATTTTCCGCTTCGAAAAGTACAAAAGTTGCTCCGGGAATGACATCTTCCGCTCCGAAAAGTACAAAAGTTGGTCCGAAAATGACGTCTTCCGTTTCGAAAAGTACAAAAGTTGCTCCGGAAATGGCATCTTCCGCTTCGAAAAGTACAAAAGTTGCTCGGGGAATGACATCTTCCGCTTCGAAAAGTACAAAAACTGCTCCGGGAATGACATCTTCCGGTTCGAAAAGTACAAAAACTGCTCCGGAAATGACATCTTCCGCTTCGGAAATACCAAAGTTGCTCCGGGAATGACATTTCCACCACCCAATGGATACTGGCGTGGGAGAAAGTGGACTTGGTCAGGTTAGGGATTCGGGCAATTCGTCCGGAGCTCCCTAATCTGACCTGAACCTCCCCTACTCTATTCTCAGCTTCTGTTTAATTTCCCGCACAGAGGCACTGGTTGCATATACGGAAGTTCCAACGTCGAAAAGCTTCGAGCTGCGCAGACCTCCAACGATTACAGGGTCAAGGCCCGCTTTCTGTGCCAACTCGACTGCTGCGCCCACCCCTTCCTGATCGTCACTTGCGATCGGGATGCCGATCTTCTCGCCTTCCTTGTTGACGGTCTTCTTCAGGTCTTCGAAGTAAACGGAGTTGAAGGCCCGCACTATTCTCGCTCCTGGGAGAAGACGCGCCACGACACTCCCCATGCCACCGGGATCCTGTCTCGCCTCAACCGCCATCGCTCCGTCCCTTTCCGGGTAGGGGTTGGAGGTGTCGATGACGATCTTTCCTTTCAGCGCCTGCCTGGTTTCGTCATCCAATTCCCTATACGCCTTCAGCGGCACGGACAAGATGACAACGTCGCCAAAAGCGATCGCTTCGTCCACCTTCCCGGCTCTTGCGGTTGACCCCGCGGCTTCTACTAGACCCTGTAGATTTTCCGGATGCCTCGAACTGAAGAAAACCTCATATCCAGCATTGGCCAGCAGGATTCCCAGGTTGCCACCAATGTTCCCTGATCCGACGATGCCTACTTTTTGTATTCTCATTTCCGCTCCTCCTCATGCAGGCCACTTCTGGTTAGCTCAACGCTGCCCTCATGGGACCGCACCTCGTGGCCCTAACCACCATTTTAGTACAGCTGGGAAATAGTTGCCGCACATATTAAGTTTTTCATATCAAACCAAGCAGAGGAAGTTTCAGGACCTTTGGAGATGCTGGCTCCAAGGCGCGGAGCAAATAAAAGGGGAGAGAATGTTACAAAAACGATCGCATCTGGCAGCAAAATCGGAAGTCGTTGACAACAAAAATCTAAGATACTACAGTGACGGCCGCGTGACCTGCATCAAGGTAAAAGAAGGTATCTCACTGAAGGCGCAGAACGTTTTATACGGGAGGGTTTCATGGTGGATATGCTTAGAAGATTGATCCTGGTTATTGTTGTCTTGCTTTGCACCGCTTCCATTTCCTTAGCAGATGACAAGCCAGTGACAACGACTTCATATGAAAAAGCTGCCGTATGGATGAAGGACAACAACAAGTGGGGACCGGAAGCCGGTATTGTAAAAGCTTTCAACCAGGATATTGAGCAGGCCAAGAAGAAAAAGAAGACGACGTGGGAAATCGGCTGGGGGCTGACCAAGTCGAGAAATGCTTACTTCCTGCAACTTACTGCCGATGATTTCACTGTCACCGAAATATCGCCAGAAGAAGCGGCAAAGCGTGGCATTCGCGAAATGCGCAAAGAACTGGTCTTCTATTAAACGCCAAAGGGGACTGGTATGAAAATCTGCCTGAAGTCGTTTCTTTTGATTCTTCTTTCCATTGCATTTTCCGGTTGTGCTGTTAGAAGCGGCCATACCAAGAAAATAGAGGGTTACCAGACCAAGCTGAAAAGCCTCTCCGTCGTTTACCGCGCTGAAAAAAACGTAAGGGACGAGAGAATGGCGAAGAAGCTGGAGAGATATAACTTCCAGCACGTCAGCGATTACATGGCGAAAGTCGTCCCGCCTACCTTCTCGTCATACGGCATAGCAGCCAGCTTCGCATCTGCTCAGCCGGCAGCACCCGGGACGCCCGATACGAAACCTCTGCAGACCCTTTATATCTCCCCGGCCAAGGTTTCGACGACCAAGCACAGAGACCTGCCGCTCAACACAGGACCGTCTGCCGATCCGACCAAGATCGAGTTCGAGGTGTACCTTTTCGGTCCGGCAGTTAAAAGAGAGGTTTGGACTGGCGAATTTTCCGTCGTAGTCGGAGGACTGCTGTACGATTCTTTCAGCGAGGAAAAAACCGCCGAATTTGTAAAAGCTGTGATTAAAGGCATGAAGGACGATGGTCTGCTGGAGGGGCTCCACCCGTAGCGTTTCAGGTTGGGGTGAGAACCGAGACAGCTGCACACAAGGATGCAAAAGGGGGGTATTGCTATTTTTTACCGACTGATACTGTCATTGTTATTTTTACTGCTGACTTCGATGTGCGCTTTTGCTGCGGCACCGCCGTCCTCGATCAACGTAAGCGTGGAAACCTCCGCCGCTGATCTCGCCACGATAATCAACCAGTCTCTTCCCAAGGACCTGTACAAAGGACAGGGAGGACTCGGGACCTCCGTCTCCGTCCTTCGCACCGGGCCGATGGCGGTTAGCGCAACCGACAATTACCTATACCTGACCTTGCCGGTCCAGCTCACCTTCAAGTACGCACTTTATGAGAGCTACCCGCTCAAGGCTGGGCTCAAATTCAAGGTAAAGACAGACGTCACCCCGGATTGGCGTCTCAAGACCGAAGTTTACTATGCAGGGCTCTCTGACAACCTGGCCGATACCTTCAAGCTAGGGCCGCTGTCGCTCAAGCCCAAAAGCATGGTCGACGGCATCAGCCAGCCGGTACAAAGGCTTCTCGCGCCGATCATAGACAAGAAGGTTAACGATGCCGTTCAACTAAGGCCAAAGGTCGCCCGACTCTGGCAGAATGCCTTTTCTCCTACCCTGGTCAGCAAGGAATTCAGCGCCTGGCTGAAGCTCGCCCCGGAAAGGATCGTCATCACTCCCCTTTCGGCTATGAACAACCAGGTCCGGCTCAGCATCGGCATCGTTACCGGCGCCGAGATAATTGTCGGACCGAAGCCCGCCCCGGCTCCGGTGAAGGCGCTGCCCCAGGTACAGCAGCTCCAGTCTTTCGACAAGACTTTCCGCATCCAGCTCGGCACCGACATCTTTTTCGCCGACCTGGTCGAGGCCCTGAAGCCGGTGCTGCTGGAGAAGACCTTCGGCGAAGACAAGAAGATAACCGTGAAGCGTTTCAACCTCAAGGGTGAGGATGGCCGGCTGGTTGTGGTACTGACCGCGACCGGAGACTTCGATGGCGAGTTAACTGTTCTGGCAAAGCCCGTGTACAATCCGCAGAATAATTCTCTCTCCTTCGACGAGGTCGATTTCGACACCAGGGGGGCGGGGGTGCTCATCAGCACCGGCAGCTGGCTCTTCAGCAGCACCATAAAAAAGACCATCAAAGAGAAACTCGACAGCTCGATCGTCGAACAGTTGGAGAAGGCCCGCGTAAAAGCGTCTTCTGCATTGGGGTCGGTGCAGATCGCCGAGCACGTCAAGCTGACCGGAGCCGTCAAGTCCCTGGGGCTGGGCGAGCCCGTCGTATTGAACGACCGCTTGTCGCTTCAGGTGGTCGCGCAAGGAGAGTCCAGCGTCAGCCTGAAATAGCAGCTCCATTCCCCCCTGCAGCTTCTCGCCGATCAGGAGTAATATAGGGAGAGGTGGCAATGGCAGCAAGATAGCCATCAAGAGGGGGAACTAGTCATGAGCAAAACGATACATCACGGGCATCAACGTCACGTCTCAGTCCCGATAGAAGCAAAAGCCCAGCTGCAGCAACAGCAGCAACAATTTTTCGCCGGAGCTGACCTCACCCCGGGCAGGGATCCCGCTGAAGGCCCGGACATCGGGTTTTCGTCGCCAATTCATGAAAGATGGGCGCAGGACACTTTCGACCGCGATCCCGCCGAGGGGCCGGCCTTCGCCTGGAGCAAAGACCGGAAGAGCACGGTGAGAAGCTGAAAAATTCAATAGGAAACAGGCAAAAGAGCTGACGATATATTCGCCGGCTCTTTTTTATCCATTTCTCCATCTTTTAAAGGAAGAATCGGGACAGCTACAGCCGCCGGCAGGTAGGCAACGAAGCAGCTTGTGTTATCCTGTTGCTTCAGTTTCGAAAGCCAAACCAGAGCAGAAAAAGGAGCGCATCGATGGCAAAAGAAGGTTTGCAGAGGCCGCGCAAAGTACCGTCTGGGACGAAGCGGAAAAGCTCAATGGCAAGGTCTGCGGTTTGCCTGTTGTTACTAGCTATCTCAACCGGCCTCGGTTGTGCCCATAAGGAAACAGTGGAAACGACGCGGGCGCTGCAGAGTGTGCCCGACGGCCAGCTGAAGACGGTCATCACCTTCAAGGGGGCACAGGTCACCGGGGTTACCTCGACCGGCACCGGGCGGCTTTTCGCCAATTTCCCCCGCTGGCGCGAAGGTGTCCCTTTCTCTGTGGTGGAAGTGTCGTCTGACGGCTCTTTTGCCCCCTACCCGGACGCGGAGTGGAACCGGTGGGATGGAAACCCGCGGGTAAACCGTTTCACCTGCGTGCAATCGGTAGTGGCGCACGGAGACTCTCTCTACGTGCTCGACCCCAGCAGCCCGGAGTTCGCCGGAGTGATCGGGTCGGCAAAGCTCTTCGTCTTCGACCTGAAAACGAACCAGTTGAAGCGCAGGTACGAGTTCGACAACGGAGTCGCGCCGCAGAAGTCGTACCTCAACGACCTGCGCATCGACGATGCCGCCGGCAAGATCTATATCACCGACTCCGGCCTTGGGGCCATCGTCGTGGTCGACATGGTGACAGGCAACACCCGCCGGCTTCTGGCCCAGCATCCCTCGACGAAAGCCGAGGAGATCACGCTCCGGATAGACGGCAAGGAGTTCCTGCGTAACGGCAGACCTCCGCGCATCCACTCCGACGGGATCGAGTTCGATGAAAAGCGTGGATACCTGTACTACCACGCCCTCACCGGCTACCACCTCTACAGGGTTCCCACCAGTGCGCTGGTGGCGGCGTTTTTCGATCCGAAGCAGGAACCAGCCCTTGAGGCGAAGGTGGAAGATCTGGGGAAAACTCCCGCCCCCGACGGGATGATGTTCGACGCGGAGGGGAACCTCTACCTGGGCGATCTGGAGCACGATGCCGTCGTCTACCGCACTCCGACAGGCGAGATCCTGACGCTGGTCCAGGACCCGCGCATTCGCTGGGCCGACACCTTCACCATCGGTCCGGACAACTCCCTCATCTTCACGGCCTCGAGGATCCATCAGGTCCCGCAAAAGGGCGGGATAGAGGATATGGAATTCCCCATCTATTCCCTGCCGCTAGCTGCGTATTCCGCGGCAAGCCGGCCACCG